>ERZ1032238.22-NODE-22-length-45629-cov-9.036929_pt1 | contig 45629 bp, 48 predicted proteins | sample MGYA00518736_ERZ1032238 | MGnify/ENA primary metagenome ERZ1032238 (study PRJEB33719, sample SAMN04261349) | wastewater metagenome | biome: periurban shantytown; feature: human; material: feces | host: Homo sapiens | place: Peru: Lima | collected 2012-01-15 ... | reverse complement strand
CATTTCTTTTGGCGACGCAAAAGAAATGGGGTCGGCTGTCGGGCCGAGACCCGACTCCCTCCCTCAGCAGAAGCAAATCGCTCAAACAAAAAGCAGGAAAGGCCCCCATCCCTACCTTCCCCCAACGGGGGAAGGAGAAAAGCAAGCAGTCCTTCAAAGAAAAGAACTTTTCAAACAGCAGAGCAACTAACACAGAATTGACGGGCGCAACCGGCCAAATTCGCCTCAAACACACCGCCTCCCGCAAAACCCTTTTCACTCCACCATCTCACAACACATGGACTCCCTCACCCAAGCCGTGCTCGGCGCCAGCGTGACCGTGGTCGTCATGGGCCGCCGTACCTCCTTTGGCAAAGCAGCCCTGACCGGTGCCATTGCAGGCACGCTGCCTGATCTGGACGTGGTGATCGACCATGGCGACGACTTGCTCAACATGGTGCGCCACCGGGCGGAGTCGCATTCGCTGTTCTTTCTGGCCCTGCTCTCCCCGCTGCTGGGCTGGCTCACCAACTGGTGGCTGCAGCGCAAGGCCCCGCCGGGCACACCAGGGCATGCGGGGCGGTGGACGCTGGCGTGGCTGCTGGTGCTGATCACCCACGTGGGCATTGACGCCATGACCAGCTACGGCACGCAGTTCTTCCAGCCGTTTACCGACCATGCCTATGCCGTGGGCAGCATGTTCATCATTGACCCGCTCTACACCGTGCCGCTGATCGTGGGGCTGGTGTGGTCTGGCCTGCGGGCACGCAAGGGCAAGGCTTGGGGAGCGCCCAATGCCTGGGCACTGGTCTTGAGCTGTGTGTATCTGCTGTGGAGCGTGGCTGCGCAGCAGCATGTGCGTACGGTGGCGCACAAGTCACTGGCCGACCAAGGCATCCACAACGCGCAGCTGTGGGTCTATGCATCGCCCTTTAACACCGTGCTGTGGCGGGTGCTGGCGGTTACGCCCACGCACAGCCATGAAGGTTTTTACAGCCTGCTGGATCAAGACCCTCGCATCCCCCTGACTGCCACCGAGCGCGGGCAGGAATACCTGCAGCGCTGGGCCGATGTACCCCATGTACAGCGCATGCTGCGCTTTACGCAAGGCCCGGTGCGCATGGAGGTGGTGAATGGCCGCGTGCTGCTCACCGATCTGCGCATGGGGCAGGAGCCGCATTACAGCTTTGTGTTTGACCTGGGCACGCCCGAGGAGCTGGACGCAGGTCAGAGCACTGCGCAGCGCAAACCTGCCAACTTGCGTGCCTCTGCCGATATCTGGTCACGCATCTGGGGGCGTGACAATTTGTAAGAGCGTGTCAGTTTGCGGTAAGGGATCAGAACTTTTCGGCATCCGGCAAGCGCCATACTGACCGCTTTGCCTCTTCCCTGAACCATGGTTCCTACCGTTGATATTGCACCTGCGCTGTTTCACCAGCTCGTTGACGTCAAACGCAGCATGCAGCAGTTGCAGCTCAGCCCCAGCAAAACTGAAGAAGTCATTACCGCTTACATCCTGAACCAGTGGTGGGCAGAGCAAGGTCTGCCTTACTCCATTGCCATCGCTACGCCCCCTACCGGCTATGACGGTTTGCTCAAAGTCAACGGGCAGGTTCCGGAAGGCCAGACCATGGCGGTGGAGTTCAAAAGCGCACAGAAAAAGGGCGATGGCAACTGCGGTTTCCAGTTCAATCCAGATCCCGCCAAGTTTGTCTTTACCGACCACGCCTGCATTGCCTGCACGGAGTTTGAGCAAGGATGGCCAGTCCGCATTTTTGTGGCATTGGCACCATTTGGAGAGCGCCGCTGCATGCAGGCCTTGCAGCAGGTGCTGCTGAGTGACGGTAATGGGCGCTCCAGCTACAACCCCGACTCGCGTGCACAGCTCAATCTCTGGAGCCGGGGCAAGGCAGCCACGGCCGTGCGCCAGCAGCCCACGCTGGGGCTGGAAGATTGTCAGCAATGGCAGACCTGGTCGGCAGATGACAGGATGGACATTCTGGATGCAGCGACCATTGCACGGTTCATGAACATCTAAGAGCGGCATTCGTACTGCAGGACAGCGCCAAAACCGCTGTTGTCCTGCAGTGATGCGCAAGCTGCCTGTGGCACGGTTATGCTGGCTGGCTGCCATCAGCCCTGACACAAGCCCGGAGAGTTTGCGCATGCGTTCACGCCCTTGGAAAGAAATTCACCTGCTGGAACTGATCGCCGTTTTTCTGCTGGCGTGTACGGTCTGGTTCTACCTCAAGACCTACTGGGATTTTGAGTCCAACTACCAGACCTGGCTGGAGACCGCCAACAACGGAGATGGCATGAGCCGTGCCGAGGCGCTGGGTCTGTCGGGCGACTTTCTCGGCGGTGTGCTGAACCCGATTCTGAGTTTTTTCTCCTTCATTGCCCTGCTGTTCACCTTGCGGCTGCAGCGGCGTGAGCTGGCAGCCACCATGGAGGAGCTGAAAAAGTCCACCCTGGCGGCCGAGGCCAATGTGCGCCTGTTCACCGAGCAGATTGCCGCGCAGCGGCTCGATGCGTTTGAGAACACGTTCTTTTCGCTGCTCAAGCTGTTCAACTCCACGTTTGAAAAAATCAACGCGCCGCTGCCTGCCCAGCACGGAACGGCGGCATCCACCCCTTTGCAGGCGCTGATGGAGCAGGCCCACGCCCAGCCCAGTCTGGAAGATGCGCGCAAGCTGCTGATGGCGGATCACAGCGAGATTGACCACTTCATCTCCGTGCTGTTTGAGATGCTGAAGTTCATCGACCAGAAGTTTCCCAAGGCGGGCTTGCACAAGGAGGACGCTGCGCAGGATGGCCACAGCGACCGCATGTTCTACGCCAACATCCTCAAGGCCATCATGAACCAGGATGCGTTTGAGGTGGTGGCCATGTACGCGGCCACGCACCAGACGCAAAGCCCGTACTACGCCTTCCGGCAACTGATTGAAAAGTACGAACTGCTCGAGGAGCTGGACCTGCGTGCCGTGCACCGGCAGAAGTTTCTGGCCGGGTATGCGCATTACTTTGCGCAGCTCAAGCCGCCTGTGCCGCTGTAAACATCTTTTCAACGCGATCCCAGCCCTTGCGCCTGCACACAGCGACTGCACAGGCAAAGTGCTGCGCTGCATCTGCAGGCACGCTGGTGAGCGCACCATGGCATGAAAAGGACTTTCCAGACGCGGCTGCTGGCCGAGAGCGGCCAGACACGTCCTATTCATAAATCAGATATGTCTGCGCCTGGCTGTGGCTGCTGTACATGGTGTATCAGGACAGAAAGCAGATGCAGGCAAGCTGAGCACCTCTGCGACTGCTGCTCACAGGCCGAGCTCTTGCACGGCCTTTTGCTTTACGCTTTTGCTTTGGGGGAAGGCCGGATGCCTTGTTTTTTCTCACTACCGCCCGTCGCTTTTCAGTCCGGCCATGCGTTGCACGAATCGCAGCGCTACCATGCTCTCCCATTGCATTGAACAGCCCGGCCATGTGCCGGGCGACCTTCTTCCCTGAGCCATGAACATTCTTTCCATCCAGTCCCATGTTTCCTACGGCCACGTTGGCAATTCGGCAGCCGTGTTCCCGCTGCAGCGCCTCGGGCATGAGGTGTGGCCGGTGTACACCGTGAACTTCTCCAACCACACGGGCTATGGTCAGTGGGGGGGCTCACCCATTCCTGCCAGCGAGGTGACAGCCATCATCAGCGCCATGGAGCAGCGCGGCGCACTGGCGCAGGTGGATGTGGTGCTCAGCGGCTACCAGGGCGGCACCGACATTGCCGACGCCATTCTGGATGCCGTCGCACGCGTGAAGGCCGCCAACCCCAACGCCACCTACACCTGCGACCCGGTGATGGGCAATGCCAAGTCGGGCTGCTTTGTGAACCCTGCAATCCCCGAACTGCTGCGCGAGCGCGTGGTGCCCAAGGCCGATCTGGTGACACCCAACCAGTTCGAGCTGGGCTATCTGGCAGGCATGCAAGTGCAGACGCTGGAAGAAACACTCAAGGCCGTGGACGCCGTCATGGCCATGGGCCCCCGCGCCGTACTGGTGACCAGTGTGTTCCGCCCCGATGCAGCGCCCGGCACCATTGAGATGCTGGCAGCAGACGCCAATGGCGCATGGCTGGTCACAACCCCGCACCTGCCCTTCAAGGCCAATGGTTCCGGCGATGTGACCGCCGCGCTGTTTACCGCACACTACAGCCAGCACTTTGGCGCAATGGGCTCTGCCAAGCTGGCGCTGGAGCGCACCAAGGCCAGCATGTTTGAGCTGCTGACCCGCACCCACGAAAGCGGCCAACGCGAGCTGCAGCTGGTGCAGGCCCAGGAGAGCTATGTGAACCCCAAGGTGCAATTTGCTGCGCAGCAGGTGCGCTAAGACCCGCTCATTCAAAAAAATAGCTGTCAGCGCGGTACAGACAAGCGCTGGCAGCTATTTTTATCTCAAACATCAATACGAAATCAGCAAGGTCACACCCAGTTCACCTTCCGGGCGCTGGGAGTAGCCGCTGCCGTAGATGAAGTGCACATCGGGCAGCATCATGCTGCTGATGGTCTGCATGATTTCCCGCGCGTCGCTGAGCTTGAGCTGGCCATGTGCAGCATCCACCAGCACCAGTGCGGCACGTGCGCAGCGCAGTTCGGCCACGGTCATCAGGCGGCCCTGGGTGAGCTGCTCCAGCAGGTCCTGCGCCAGCCGTGGGCCGCGCTGCACGACGGCGTGGGCCATGTGGGAGTTGCGGCCACAGAGCGCGCTAAAAATGTCCTGCACATCCACATTGATGTGGCCGTATTCGTTGACGGCCTGCAGCAAGGTGTCACACACATGCTGCACATAGGGCGCGAGGTCATCCAGCGGGGCAAAGCGTGCGCCATCAATGAGCATGCTGGCATTGCACAGTTCATGCAGCTGGGCATGGGCATGCCGGGACTGCTGAATGACTTCTGCCCCCTGGTGCAGCCGTGCAGAAAGCACCACGGCCAGCACGTCTATGCCTGCGGCCTGCAGGCGGCGGGCCAGCGTCAGACCAGTGATGCGCGCAGCACGCGTGGAGGTATCCACCACCAGCCCTGTGCATTCGCTGAGGCTGGTGCGCAGCCAGGCCAGCACCTTGTCAGCCACGGCATCCGCACTGTCCTGCAGCGCAGCTGCGCTGTCTTCCACGGCATCCAGCGTCACCCAGCTCTGGCCCTGCTCGATGGGCTGACCGGGTTCTGTGCTGACAAAGCACTGCGCCACCTGCATCTCGGAGTGCCATGTGCCCATGGCACGGCAGGCCGCCGGCCCCACGGCAATGCAGCGCGCCGCGACCTCCGGCAGTGAAGAAGACAGAGAAGGCATGGATGCCGGAGACAGCTGGATTTCTGCCATGAAACACCTTATGGATGATGCAGTCTGGGCTGCTGGATTAATTCAAAAATCATAGCTAGAGATCACAGTATGGCAAGAATCAATCCCAGATAGCCATCCTCTTCAGACAGGTGCTGCACGCTGCCGCTGCACCCAGTTGCCAGGCCAGTCATGTGCCAGAGGCCTCCCGCTGCACATCGGCCATCTTCCCTACGCCGGGCAGGCGCGCAGGCTGCCACAATGGCGCTTTGTCCGTTGTCTGGAAGAAAGGGCCGCCATGGAGCTGACATTGCTGCAAGCTGCGGATGCCGCCACTTTGCTGGCCTTTGAAACACAGCACCGCGATGCGTTTGAACGCTGGATGGATCCGCGCCCGGAGTCCTTCTACACCCCCGAAGGTTTTGCCCGCACCCTGCAGGCAGCCTTGCAGCAGCAATCCGCCGGACTGGCATGGCACTACCTGATCTGGTGCGACGGCGTGCTGGCAGGCCGCATCAGCCTGACCCATGTGCAGCGCACCCCGGCAGCACAAGCCACGCTGAGCTACCGCATTGCCCCCGGCTACGATGGCCATGGTCTGGCGACCGAAGCCGTTGCCATGGTGATGCAAAAAGCTTTTCATGTGCACCATCTGCAAAGGCTGACAGCACCCGTGCGCCCACAGAACAAGGCGGCGGTGCAGGTGCTGCTGAAAAACGGTTTTCACCCCCACGGCCATGCCACCACGCAGCCGCAGCTGCACCGCCAGTGGCTGGATGTGCTGCACTACGAAGCCACGCTGCCAGTGCAGCGCGCTGTGCAGCAGGCGCACGCATAAAAAAGGGCTGCACCATGGTGCAGCCCTCGCATCTGCACGGCGTTATCCAACGCCGTGTGCATGCATGGTTCAGGAGCGCAACACGCGCTTGTAGAAGAAGGCAAAGAGCGCCGCAAATGCCACCAGGCCCAGCCACATGGCAGGTGCAAAGTCATGACCCACCAGCGCCAGCGGTGCATCGCTGCCGCTAAAGCCAATCACGGCGGCCAGTGCCAGGCCCATCAGGCTCTCGCCCACAATCAGACCCGAAGCCAGCAGCAGGCCACGCTCTTCCGCGCCAGCCACCCAGTCCTTGCCATTGCGCTCACCATAGCGGCGGATGGCACGCTGAATCAGCCAGCCCAGCAGGGCACCCAGCACCAGCGTCATGCCAATGGTGGGAGGCAGGTAGATGCCCAGACCCACAGCCAGCGGAGGCAGTGCGCCCGTGCCGCGCTTGCGCAGCAGCACATCGGCCACGATGGCGGCCACACCGACGGCTACGCCCAGGCCCAGCATGTTCCAGTCCAGATTGCTCTTGAAGATGCCGTTGGCAATCTGTGTCATCAGGGTGGCCTGCGGTGCAGCCAACGCCTGCGATGCGTCCATGCCTTCACGGGGCAGTGCACCAGCAAAGCCGTAGGCGTTGTAGAGCAGCTCCAGCACAGGAGGAATCACCACGGCACCGACCACGCAGCCAGTGGTGCGCGAGGCCTGTCAGTGTTGTCACACAATGCAAGGTGCATGATCAGCAGGCCATGTCAGCCCAGACCGCATCCGCGTGTGGCCCGACATGGCAGCCACACCTGCAGCCAGCACCTCTTGTGCTGATGCGGCCATCCATGCCACATTCAGCGCTGTGACCGCCATCTGATGATTTTCAGGAGCCTTGCCATGACTGCTACTTCTGCCCCCATCAATCTCGACAAGTTGCGCAATGCCGTGCAAAAGTTTGGCAGCCACTCTTTCACCACCGTGCAAGTGGCACGCGACTATCAGGGTGACGAGCAACAACTCAGCGCCGCTGACACCCAGCACTTTGAAGCACTGCTGCGCCGCCATGCAGCCCTGCTGGGCATTGCACCGCAGGTATCGGGCACGGGCGGTGCTACGGTGTGGCAGGCACTCTCATAAAAATAGCTGCCAGCGCTTAAAAATGAAACACTTCAAAGATATTTATCTTTGAAATCAAGCAAATACAAGCGCTAGCTGCTCACTTTTTTACTCAGACCCCGCACTGGCTGCAGCACGCTGGCGCCAGAGCATTTCCAGCCGCTGCAGCTCTTCGTCAAAACGTGCGTGTATACGGCGCTGGTCTGTTTCATAGGCAGCGATCTGCGCCTGCTGTGCAGCAATATCACGCTGCACATCCTGCAGGCGTGCTGTCAGGCGTGCAGGCGTCTTGGACGCGTCTTTGGCGTAGAACTCCAGTTCCTGCTGCAGTTCGCGCTCCTGCTGCTGCAGCTCCTCCAGCCGCTGGCGTGACATGGCCAGCAATGCCTCCAGCTGCTGCATGCCCTGGCGGCGCTGTGCGTCGTGGGCTGCTCGGTCCGGATAGCGCGCCAGCAGCACCTGATCGCGCCGCTGCTGCTCCTTGCGCTTTTCTTTTTCACGCTGCTGCGCCAGCTGCTGCTGGCGGCGTACTTCAAGATGCTGCGCCATTTCGGCTTCCGTCATGGCGGGACCGATGCGCTGGCGCACCACGCCCGAGGGGCCCAGCACGCGCTGTTCGCGGTCCTGGCACTGGGGAATGAGGCGGTCGGACGTAATCCGCACGCCGGATGCATCAATGCAGGTGTAGATATTGCTGCCTGACGGAGGCTGTGCCCACAGCGGGGTACAGCACGCAGCACTCAACACCATTGCGAGCCTCAGATGTGTGGCCAATTTCATGGCTTGTCATAGTTGTGGTGTGCAGAGCCACTGACAGTCATATGGCAAAAGCGCTGCTGCGCCCCTGCCGCCCTCTCCCGTCAGAGACTCTTAATCATTGACTCCATAGCGCTGGCGATAAGCCAGCACGCGCTCATGGTGCTGCGCCATCTCTCCTTCGCCCCCTCGGGCCTCCAGGTAGGCCAGCAAGTCCGACAGATTGGCAATCGCGCAGACTTGCAGACCCAGCTGGTTGCGCACGTACTGCACGGCGCTGTGGTCCACGTCCTTGCCATTCTCGGAGGCTTTCTCCTGGCGGTCCAGCGCAATCGCCACGGCGTGTGGCGTAGCCCCCGCAGCCTGGATCAGGGCAATGGATTCACGCGCTGCCGTGCCCGCGCTCATCACATCGTCAATGATGAGTACACGGCCCTGAATGGGCGCGCCGACCAGCGTGCCGCCCTCGCCATGGTCCTTGGCTTCCTTGCGGTTGTAGGCAAAGGGCACGTTCTTGCCCATGCGCGCCAGCTCCACCGCCACGGTGGCTGCCAGGGGAATGCCCTTGTAGGCAGGGCCAAAGACCATATCAAACTCCATGCCACTGGCCACAATGGCTTTTGCATAGAATTCAGCCAAACGCGCCATCTTGGCGCCGTCATCGAACAAGCCGGCATTGAAAAAATAAGGGCTCATACGCCCGGCCTTGGTCTTGAACTCCCCAAAACGCAATACGCCGGATTGCACGGCGAACTGCACAAATTCCTGCGCCAGTTGAGTGTTCTGTTCCTGCTGCGCGCCACTGATAGACATGGATGCTTCCCTTTTCAAATTGACCAGCCTCAACCTCAACGGCATTCGTTCTGCCGCTTCCAAGGGTGTGGAGGACTGGATCGCTGCGACCGGCCCGGATTGTATTTGCGTGCAAGAGGTCAAGGCCCAAGCTGCGGATATCGCCGGCAAGTTTGACTCCCTGGCAGGCATGCCCGGCGTCTTCCATTTTGCGCAAAAGCGCGGCTACTCGGGCGTGGGCATCTACAGCCGCCACGAGCCCAGCGATGTGATTGCAGGCTTTGACCCTGAAGAGTTCGATGCCGAAGGACGATACGTGGAGGCGCGCTTTGATACGCCCACCCGCAAGTTCTCCATCATCAGCAGCTACTTTCCCAGCGGCTCCTCCGGCGAAGACCGCCAGGCCGCCAAGTTCCGCTTTCTGGCCAAGATGCACGCCCACTTGATGCGCCTGAAAGGCGAACGCGAGTTTGTGCTGTGCGGTGACATCAACATTGCCCACCGCAAGGAAGACCTGAAAAACTGGCGCAGCAACCAGAAGAACAGCGGCTTCACCCCCGAAGAACGCGCCTGGATGGACATGCTGCTGGCCGATAACGAAAACGGAGGCATCAAGGATGTCTACCGCTGCCTCAAGCCCGACACCACGGACGAGTGCTACACATGGTGGAGCAACCGCGGCCAGGCCTATGCAAACAACGTGGGCTGGCGCCTGGACTACCACCTCGCCACCCCAGCCATCGCTGCCCTGGCACGGGAGGAGTCCATCTACAAGGGCGAGAAGTTCTCAGACCATGCGCCGATGACGGTGGGGTATGAGATGAAGCTGTAAAAGTAAAAAAGCCAAGTGCATGCACTTGGCTTTTTTATTTATGTGGGCTGCTGGCTGCTGCGCTCAAGATACTGAATCGCGCCCCAGAAGGCAACAATGGCAAACAGATAAAACATATTGCCACTGTTGTGCGCGAAAAAGACCTGGGTCCAGCCAAAGCCAAAGTAGGCGATGGGGAGCAGGGCTGCTGCCATACGCAACGCCAGCATCTGGGAACGGCAAGCCTGCACCAACCGCGCAATACGGGCCCTGGTAGGCCAGAAAATGGCCAGTGGCACCGCATAAAACAGCAGCAGCAACACTAGCCCCAGCAGCCCACGCTTCGCCCACATATCCAGTATTTCATTGTGTGCGTGACCATACTCCATGATCGAAGCGTGGGCCCGTCCTTGCTCCACCAGCGCCTGCTTTTTCTCAATCAGCCCATCCACGCCCCACCCTGCAATTGGTTGTTCGCGAATCATGAGTGCAGCCACACGCCACTGCTCCAACCGCTGCCCCACAGAAGTCACCGCAGCCTGCTGCGGGTTCTCTGCATACCGTTCGAACTCGTGCACGGCCTGCACCGCCCGTGACTCGAACTTCTCGGCAAATGGCACTACCGCAGCCATCACCATGACGACCGCAGCCACCACGGCCGAAACCGCCCAGCGCACACGCCCCTGACGACACAGCACAATCAAGACACACAGCAGCAAAAGCGGCGCTACCACCCAAGCCCCGCGTGTTTCTGACAACAAGGATGCCATCACCCCACAAGCACCACACAGCCACATCAGCGCAGTCCAGTACCAGCGCTGGGATGTGAACAAGGCCCAGCACCAGGCAGCGATCCCCAAGTACATCGCCAGTCCACCAAACTGAATGGCATTGGTAAAGCCCCAGGCCTTATCCCAGCCCAACACCACATACTGGTAGGCTGCAATCCCTAATGCACTCACAGCCCCGGCGCTCACACCCCACGCCACTGCGGCGGGACGTACACCCCACAGTGTCACAATTGCCAAAGTCAGCGCCGCCAACCAGTACTTGAGCAAATAATCCGACCCGGTCCATGTGCCGAACCCATCAAACTTCATGGCCCATAGCAAACCCATCAGTACAAACAGCGCTATCAGCCACCATGTCAACCTGGGCAGTTGCTGTCGAAACAAGATCCCTGCACCCAACAACGCAAACAGCAACAAGCCCACACTGCCATACGAATAGCCGGACGGTATCGCCAGCGAAAGCGCAAAAAATACCCATGCGGAAGCATTTAATCCTCCGCCCACTACCCGGCTATGCCAACCCATACTGCTCTCATTTCAAACATGTCTCAATTGCCAATCCTTTTTATCAATCTTGATAAAGACTCCGAACGTCGTGCGCGCATGGAACAACAACTGCAGCAGTTGCACCTTTGCGCACAGCGATTGCCCGCAGTATGGTGGCAAGACCTATCTACCCAACAAAAAGCTTTGCATCATAAAAGCGAATCCACGCACCACCGGTATTTCAAACCCCTGGGAAATGGTGAGAAAGGATGTTACTGCAGCCATTTAGCAGCTTGCCGGGCCCTGCTGGAGAGCGATGCCCCCGCCTTGGTGGTCTTTGAAGATGATGTGCAGCTACTGCCCAGCCTGCCCAAGGTGCTGAAAGCCATTCAAACGCTGCCTGCGGAAAACTGGGACATGATCAAACTCTATGGCAGAGCGCGCGAAAAAATCGCCAGCCGTCGCCCATCCGGCGTTCCTGGCCATGAGTGGATCACCTACCGCCGTGTTCCCAGTTTTGCAGCAGGCTATGCCATCAGCCGTTTAGGAGCAGAAAAAATCCTCCGCTCCCGCATTCCATTTGAGCGACCTGTCGATGTAGATATTCGGTTTTGGTTTGAAAACGATCTGCGCATATTTGGAGTCTATCCATCCGTCATTGCGCTGGATGACACCAGTTTCACCAGCAGCATCTGGCCCCAGAAAGAAGCGCCCATGACGCTGTCACAACGCCTGCGCAAGCTCGCCATGAAGCTGCAACTGACGTGGGGCAATGCATGGGCCAAGCACCCGCACGTCAGGGATTTAGGCTGATGCCCTGGGCATGCATCAAAGCTTGGTAGCCTGCCCACATATGTTCGCGCCCGTATCGCGCCAACGCATCGGAGCGCGCTTGCCTGCCCAAGCTTTCCGCCAAGGCCGTATCTGCCAAGAGCGTTTTCAGCGCTGCCGCTAGGGCATGTGCATCATTTTCAGGCACCAGCAGGCCATTGACCTGATCTTCAATCACCTCTTGTACTCCCACGACGCGCGATCCCACACAGGCACACCCGGCAGCCATGCCCTCTACCAGCGCTAGGGGCATGCCCTCCCAATGCGTGGACAGCACAAAAATCTGGGTCTGGGCCAGTCGCTGCGGCAAATCGCTCACATTGCCCAGAAAATGCACTTGCGCCTGCAACCCCAGGCGATGCACCAGCTGCTCTGCTTGCTGACGCAGCCTGCGGCTTCCACCTCCCGCCAGTTCCAGCCTCGGCGTGAGGCCCTGTGCCTTGAGAATGGCCAAGGCATGAATCAGGGTCTGAGGGTCTTTCTGTCTGGCAAAGCGCGAAGCCATCAAAATCTGGGGTTGTCGCTGCGACCAGTCGCCTACTTGGTCTCTCTCGGGAAAGCGTGCCAGATCAATGCCATTGGGAATCGCGATGCAGCGCTCTTTCGGGAAGCCGCGCTCGATCAGACTCTGCTTGACACCTTCGGACACCCCGATGCTAGCCTGCGTCCAGGGTGCCAGCGCCAAGGCTTGCTGCAGACGGCGTGGTGTGTAGCGCTCTTTCGAATTGTGCTCGACATGAAAAATATGAGGAACATACTCCGCCACCGCAGCCTGACGTCCCCAGATATGGTCGCTAAACCCATGGGCAAACACGACGTCAGGCTTCCAAGCACGCATCAGTTTGCGCAACTCCCACACCGTCCAGGCATGCAACCAGTTCGACACCACACGAACATCCAGACCCTGTGTGCGCAATGCCTGCACCTTCTCTGCGCTGGTGTTTCGCTTTTTCCGCAGCACCAGCAGCACTTGCGCGCCATCTTGCTGGGCTGCCAGAGCCAAATCCACGGCAACTTGGGTGGCTCCGGAAAATCCACCGGTAACAAAGTGCATGATACGCACGGGGCGTCCCAAAGATTCTGTCAAAGACATTCCCATCCTTTTTTGCTGACAACCACGCGCGCCGACTTCACACCACGCCACTTCTATGCTGCCCATTCCTGCTTTTCTGTTTCAGACAGTCCTCAGACTCGTGCAACCCACCGCCCTTCAGCAAGCTGCGTTATTTCAGCGGCCCGAGGCTGTAAGCATAGGCGAAACCAGTGCAGCCAGCGCTCAGCACACCCACATTCCCAAACGCATTTGGACCTATTGGAACCAGGAGCAACCTGACAGGTTTGTGCAGCAATGCATACAAAGCTGGCGCCTACAGTGCCCTGACTACGAAGTCGTGCTGGTCCACCCCGGCAACTTGCACCAGCATGTGCCTGATGCTGCATTGCCGGCACAGTTTGCCCAGCTCCACCCCACCAAGCAGTCAGACTGGCTGCGTCTATTTCTGGTGGCACTGCATGGTGGCTACTGGCTGGATGCCAGTACCTTGCTCACACATTCCCTGGATTGGATGCACAGCACCAGCGCTGCTGACACTGCAAGCTTTGTCGGTTTTTATTTGGAAAAATTCACCCACAACCCGCAATACCCCGTGATTGAGAGTTGGGCCTTTGGGGCTGCGGCACAGTCCGCGTTCGTGACAGCTTGGCAAAAAGAGTTTCACCATGCCCTGATTGAACGGGGAACCGAGGCCTATCTTCACGACTTGCGGGCCCGATCAGATTGGGAAGCTTTAAAACAAGGGATTCGTGACCCGCACTACCTGCTGATTCACATCACCGCACAGAAAATCCTGCGCGATACCAAGCTGCAGGAACACTTTGCGCTCTACAAAGCCGAGGACAGTGCCTATTTCTACCACCACCGCCTGCGCTGGAAATGGTATTTGCTTTATCCCCAGCTCTGCATCGCACCATGCCCTGCGGCGGTCAGCCCCATCATCAAGCTGCGCGGCGGGGAGCGCCGTCACTTCACCGAAATGCTGGCACAGCATGGTGGTGCCAAGCCAGAAAGCCTCTGGGCTCAGGCTTTCCGCTGATCAATGCCCACCGGCAAACACTTCCCCGGCCTTGAGCTTATAGACCGTGCCGCAGTAGGGGCACTTGCCTTCGCCGTGGTGGGCCACATCGATATAGACCTTGGGGTGGCCATTCCACAGCTGCATGTCTGCCTTGGGGCTGGGGCAGTAGACGCCGCCTTGCTGGTTCAGGTCTTTGGCAGTCAGTTCGACGATGGCAGTGGTACTCATGGTGGGTGTCTCTCTCACAGGTGGAAGGCAGCCTGTGCGTGCAGGCTGCTTGCAGTTCAAATCTGAATAAAAAGCTGGCCCGGAGCCAGCCTTCCGTCTGTGAGGGATTCTAAAGCTTAGCTTGCCACCGTCGGTGACTGAGGTGCCTGGGTTTCAGATTTCTGCGGACGCACCAGCGTCCACTTGACCAGGCGACCGTTCACGAACTCGCAGGTCACGTGTGAATCCGTGCCATCGGTCCAGCGGTAGATCTCTGGCTCCTGCCCCTCTTCGGACAGGCGCTCACCCAGCGAGCGGGTCAGGGCCACCACATGCATCAGGTTGACCTTGGGCTTGAGCTTGGCGTTGAGCATCACGGCGCTGCCGACATAGCCAATGGGGCGCTCCGCCGCGCGGCGCATGACGGTCATCAGCCGCGTGAAGTGCAGCAGCAGCCACATGAGAATACCGCCGCCCACGGCGGCGACGCCCTTCCAGCCCAGCGAGTCATAGGCCAGGTACAGCAGGGCCAGCAGGCCCAGGGGGATCATTACGTTGCGCGCATTCATGCTGTCATTCTCTTATGGGAGGAGGCTGCCTGTTTTGTGGGCAGTGCGTATCCCACAGCCAGCCGGACTAAAAGCCGCTCACGCTGCCCAGTCAACCGCAGGTTGACGTTGGAGACGAGGCGCGAAGCCGCAGGCAGTACAACACGTACGACAAGGCTGAGCAACGACGTACCCAGGGTTGCGGAGCGAGTCTAATCCAGCCCACGCGCCACCTGCATGGCCTCATCCACACGCTCGACCGCATGGATGGTCAGCCCCGCAATCGGCTTCTTGGGTGCATTGGCCTTGGGCACGATGGCCACGGTAAAGCCGAGCTTGGCAGCTTCCTTGAGGCGGTCCTGCCCGCGCGGCGCAGGGCGTACTTCGCCTGCCAGACCCACTTCACCAAAGGCCACAAAGCCCCTGGGCAATGCCTTGCCGCGCAGGCTGGAGGTGATGGACAGCATCACCGCCAAGTCGGCCGCAGGCTCGCCAATGCGCACGCCGCCTACGGCGTTGACGAACACATCCTGATCCGCACAGGCCACGCCTGCATGGCGGTTGAGCACGGCCAGCAGCATGGCCAGGCGATCGCGGTCCAGACCCACAGACAGGCGGCGCGGCGCGGGGCCAGCGCTGTCCACCAGTGCCTGGATTTCCACCAGCAGCGGGCGCGTGCCTTCCAGCGTGACCATCACGCAGCTGCCAGGCACGGGCTCGGTGTGCTGACTCAGAAAGATGGCACTGGGGTTGCTCACGCCCTTGAGGCCCTTTTCGGTCATGGCGAACACGCCGATTTCGTTCACCGCGCCAAAGCGGTTCTTGATAGCGCGGATCAGCCGGTGCGGGCTGTGCGTGTCGCCCTCGAAGTACAGCACGGTGTCCACCATGTGCTCCAGCACACGGGGACCGGCCAGTGCGCCTTCCTTGGTGACGTGGCCAACCAGAATCACCGTAATGCCCGTGCTCTTGGCCATGCGCGTCAGATGCGCGGCGCATTCGCGCACCTGGGCCACCGAGCCGGGCGCGCTGCTGAGCTGGTCGGAGTACATGGTCTGGATGGAGTCAATCACCACCACCGCAGGCTGCACGGCGTCCACCGTGGCGAGGATTTTTTCCAGCTGAATTTCTGCCAGCAGGTTGACCAGGCTGCCATCAATGCCCAGCCGACGCGAGCGCAGCGCGACCTGGGAGCCGCTTTCTTCACCGGTCACATACAGCGTGGGCAAGCCTGCGCGCTGCAGCGCATCCATGGCCTGCAGCAGCAGCGTGGATTTGCCGATGCCGGGGTCGCCGCCAATGAGCACCACACCGCCTTCGACCACGCCGCCGCCAAGCACGCGGTCCAGCTCCTCAATACCGCTGGGCGTACGTGCCACATCCTGCGCTTCAATGGCGTGCAATGGGGTGACGGGCTGGGCGTTGGCCATGCCCGCATAGCCCTGTGGTGCGCTGAGGCGGTTCTTGCCGCCAGACGCCGCCTCCGGCACGCTTTCGATCAGGCTGTTCCAGGCGCCGCAGCTGGGGCACTTGCCCAGCCAGCGCGGCGAGGTGCCGCCACATTCATTGCAGGTGTAGATGGTTTTCTCTTTGGCCATGGCATGACTATATCGGCGCAGCCTGGCTGGCTGCTGCGAGCACCTGCAATGGCCGTGGAGGCATCTATCAAAAGCAGAGCGCCTAGCGCTTGTATTGACTGGTTTTCAGATACAAAAGTATCTGAAAACCTTATCAATTCAGCGCAAGCAGCTCTCTTTTTTATTTGCGTGGCGTTGCTTCTTCGTCATTCACCATGGGCACGCGTGCTGCCACTGCACACATCAGCTCATAGCCCACCGTGCCTGCGGCGGCAGCCACTTCGTCGATCGACAGCATGGCGCCGGTCCTGGGCGACTTGCCCCACAGCACGACCTCGCTGCCCAGACCCGCGCCGGGCACGGGTGTGAGGTCTACGCACAGCATGTCCATGCTCACACGGCCCAGCAGACGCGTGCGCACGCCGTTGACCAGCACCGGCGTATCGGTGCCGCACAGGCGCGGATAGCCGTCGGCATAGCCGCAGGACACCACACCAATGTGCATGGGGCCGGTGGCGGTAAAGGTGGAGCCATAGCCCACGGTGTCACCGGCCTGCAGCTGCTGCGTGCCAATCACCTGGGCACTGAGCGTCATGGCGGGCTGCAGGTTCCAGTCCTGCGCCGTGTGCGCGGGGTAATCGGGCGAGCTGCCAAACAGCACGATGCCGGGGCGCACCCAGTCGCCACGCAGGTGTTCGTCCGAGGCTTCCAGCAGCGATGCCGCGCTGTTGCACAGCGTGCGCTCGCCGGGCAGATCGTGCGTAGCACGCTCAAACACCGCACGCTGGTGGGCCGTGCCACGGGGACCATCGGCATCGCTGAAGTGGGTGATGAAGGAGATTTCCTCCACCTGCGTCAGCGCATTGAGGCGCGCATAGGCACTGCGAAAGCGCTCGGGCGTGAAGCCCAGGCGGTTCATGCCACTGTTCATCTTGAGGAACACGCGGTGTGGCACCTGGGTCTTGTGCGCAGCCAGCCAGTCGATCTGGCGGTCGCAGTGCACGGTGTGCCACAGGCCCAGGCGGGAGCACATCTCCAAATCGCGCGGCTCAAACACGCCTTCAATCAGCAGGATGGGGCCACGCCAGTCCATGGCGCGCAGGCGCTGTGCCTCCGCAATTTCCAGCACCGCAAAACCATCGGCGGCGCGCAGCCCGGCAAAGGCATGTTCCAGCCCGTGGCCGTAGGCATTGGCCTTGACCATGCACATCAGCTTGGCGTCCGGGGCCGCCTTGCGCACTTGCTCGAGGTTGTGACGTAACGCTTGAGGGTGGATGGTGGCAAGAATCGGACGGGGCATGTCAAAGCAATCAAAACGGGGCAGATGGCACATTCTGGCACTGCCAGCGCAGGATGTAAGCGAACTCCGCAGGCAATACTGCGTGCAGCATTGGCATACAGCCGCAAATCCGGAAGATGCATTCGGTTTATGAAAGTTCGGTCCGTACACCCCGTGATATAACCGACCGTCATTTTGCCAACAGTCCCATCTTGTCCACGCACTGGCCCTTGCTGCCGTGGACATGCCCCGAATTTTCATGAAGCGCGGTTTCTACACCATCATGTCGGCGCAGTTTTTTAGCTCGCTGGCCGATAACGCACTGTTTGTGACAGCGGTTGAACTGCTGCGCACCGGCGGTGCCCCAGATTGGCAAAGTGCCGCTCTGGTTCCCATGTTCGCGCTGTTTTACGTGCTGCTTGCGCCTTTTGTGGGTGCGTTTGCGGACGCGCTGCCCAAGGGGCGCGTCATGTTCATCAGCAATGCCATCAAGGTCGTGGGCTGTCTGCTCATGCTCTTTGGCCACCACCCGCTGCTGGCCTACGCCGTGGTGGGCCTGGGCGCGGCGGCCTACTCCCCCGCCAAGTACGGCATTCTGACGGAGCTGCTGCCCCCTTCCCAGCTGGTCAAGGCCAATGGCTGGATTGAGGGCCTGACCATCACCTCCATCATCCTGGGCGTGCTGCTCGGCGGTCAGCTGGTGGCACCCGCCATTGCCGGGCCACTGCTGGCTCTGGGCATTCCCGGCGTAGACAACGCCGCCGAAGCAGCCATTGGCGTGCTGATTTTTGTCTATGCACTGGCGGCCGCCTTCAACCTGCACATCCCCCGCACCGAGGCAGCCCTGATGCCGCTGCGCCAGAACCACAGCAAGGGGCTGGTGCGCAGCACCATGGCTTTGCTACCCGACTTCTGGGACTGCAACCGCCGCCTGTGGAAGGACAAGCTGGGCCAGATCTCACTGTCCACCACCACCCTGTTCTGGGGCGTATCCGGCAATTTGCGCTACATCGTGCTGGCCTGGGCTGCCGTGGCCCTGGGCTATGGCACCACGCAGGCTTCCGCGCTGGTGGGCGTGGTCGCCATTGGCACGGCCGTGGGCGCTGTGCTGGCCTCCATGCGCATGCGCCTGCAGCACGCCACGCGCGTGATTCCCATGGGCATTGCCATGGGCCTGCTGGTGATCTGCATGAACTTCATCGGCCACCTGTGGATTGCCGTGCCATTTCTGATCGTGCTCGGCGGTCTGGGCGGCTATCTGGTCGTACCCATGAACGCACTGCTGCAGCACCGCGGCCACAGCCTCATGGGTGCCGGCCGCTCGATTGCCGTACAGAACTTCAATGAACAGGCCTGCATTCTGGGTCTGGGTCTGCTGTACAGCCTGGCCACCATGTGGGGCATGTCGGCCTATGGTGCCATCACCTGCTTTGGCCTGATGGTTGCAGCTACCATGTGGCTGATCGGCCGCTGGTACCGCTACAACTGCCGCCACCACGGCCATGAGGTACGACAGCTGCTGCAGATTGCGCGCCGCGACCATCACTGAGACTTGCCCATACCAGCCAGAACATCCACCATCTTTTCATAGCATCCGGCGCAGTCAATCTCTGCGCCGGAGCTGTTTTTGACATGCCATCAGCTCTGCCGTATCTCTGTCTGCTTTTCAACGCCATGGTCTGGGGCCTGGCCTGGTGGCCGTTTCAGACCATGCATGGGCAAGGTCTGGTTGCACCCTGGGCCACGAGCATGATTTACGGCCTGCTCTCCCTGGTCACCGTGCTGTGCATCCGCAGCAGCTGGCAGGGCTTTACCGCCCATCGCGTGCTGTGGCTGCTGGCGCTGTCTTCGGGGCTGACCAATGTGTCCTTCAACATGGCGGCATCGACGGGCGATGTGGTGCGCGTCATCCTGCTGTTCTATCTCATGCCCGCCTGGACGGTCCTGCTGGCCTGGCGTTTTCTGGGCGAGCGCCCCACGGCAGCCGGTCTGCTGCGGCTGGTGCTGGCCTTCAGCGGCATGGCACTGGTCATCGTGCCGCAAGGCGCTACCTGGCAAAGCCTGACCGCAGGCATCGGTCTGCCCGAGTATCTGGCCATCTTTGGCGGCTTTTGCTTTGCATGCACCAATGTGATCCTGCGCCGCAGCTTTCACACGCCCAGCATGTCGCGCGTGCTGGCCATGTTTGTAGGCTGCATGGTGGTCGGCCTGATCACTGCGGGTACAGGCTATGGCCTGGGCCAGTTTCCAGCCATTCCGGCACCGAATGCGGTGTGGATCAGCTGCCTGCTGGGCATGGCGGTGCTGGTGGCCGTGGGCTCCTGGGCGCTGCAGTTTGGGGCGGCGCGCGTGCCCACCAGCACCACTTCGCTGATCATGCTCTCGGAAGTGCTGTTTGCCAGCTGCTCGGCATGGCTGCTGGGCGCTACACAGCTGACGCCGCGCATGCTGCTGGGCGGCGTCTTCATCATTGGCGGCGCGCTGCTGGCGGTGCTGCAAAAGCAGCGTTAGGCCATCTACAGATACCACAAAGCCCGTGCAGTGGGACTGCACGGGCTTTGCGATGGCTGACTCCGTTTTTACTTGGCTGGTGCGGCTTCCTGCACCACAGGCGCAGCATCTGCTGCCTTGGCCTGATGGTTGGTATACAGGCCATAAGCCACTGCAGCCACCAGCATCACTGCCGACAGCACCAGCGCCAGACTGCCGCTTTCCAGAACCGATAACAATCCTCTGTGCATAAAGAGCTCCTGTATGGGTTGTACGCCGTACAGACAGCAAATCTAGCGCAGAAGCCTTGCCTGCTCAATGCTGGCTTGCCTTTACCGCAAGGCCAGTGTCATTGTGCTGTTCTGCTCCAGATGGAAAGCCCCCATGAGGTCATGCAGGCGCGTAGCCTCGGCCTCCAGCTGAGCTGCTGCCGCCGCCACCTCATCCACCAGCGCCATGTTCTGCTGGGTCACCTGCTCCATTTGCGTGGTGGACGGTGTCACGCTGGACAGGCCACGCGCCTGCTCCTGCGAGGCGGAGGCGATGGACTGCATCAGGTCAGACACGCGCTGCACGGCCTGCACGATGTCCTGCATGGTGGCACCGGCCTGCTCCACATGCTGTGCGCCGTTGGACACACGGGCGTTGGACTCCTGAATCAGATCGCGAATCTCGCGTGCCGCTGCACCGGAGCGCTGCGCGATCGACTGCATATGCTCCACCACCTGCGTCATCAGCTCTCCACCCTGGCGCGCCACATCGGTGGCATTGCTCGACAGGCTGCTGGCCATGTGTGCGGTTTCTGCGTTCTGCTGCACCGAGGTGGCCAGCTCTTCCATGCTGGAGGCCGAGTGCTCCAGCGCTGCCACCTCGGTCTCGGTGCGCTGCGCCAAATCCTGGTTGCCCCGTGCAATCGATCCAGCATTGGCATGAATGGCGTTCACAGAGGTGCGTACATCACGGAACGCTGTGCGCAAACGCTCCAGAAAGCGGTTGAGCTGCTCACACATGCGGCCAATTTCTGCCTTGTCCGTCGTCTGCAGGCGCGTGGCCAGGTTCAGCTGTGCCTGCACACGCGCTGCCACGGACTGCAACTGTGCAGGCAGCTCATAGCGCTGCACGCGCTCCTGCTGGTCGGCACTGGGCAGCAGCAGCACCACCATCAGCACGGTCACGCACAGCGCAAGAGCCGCCGCCAGAAAGAAGCGGCTGCGCAAAGACCACGACTGCCATCCCCCCCGGCCAGGCACAGGACCTACCGTCTGCATACTGCTTGTCCACCCCATAACCACCCTCGCAGAACGTATCAATCTGTATCTACAAGGCATTCTAGGGAGACCTGGCGGCCAGCTGTCGCCTGTGTTTGCGGCATGAAGACTTCGCCAAATACGAGTAAATGCCAGGCCTTTGCAACAGCAAGAGTGAGCACCAACAAGCAGGCATTGACACCGCAATTTCTTGATGCACATCGAGAAAGAACAGCTGCATTCCGCCTGTGCGACACTGCGCTTTTGTCGCTTTCCCAGAAAAGACGCCGCCATGCCCAGCTTCTACGATTTCCAGGCCACCTCCATCGACGGACAGACCGTGCCCCTGTCGCAATACCGTGGGCAGGTCGTGCTGGTGGTCAACACCGCCAGTGCCTGTGGCTTCACCCCGCAGCTGCAAGGCCTGCAGGAACTGCACACCCGCTATGCCAGTCAGGGGCTGGTGATTCTGGGCTTTCCCTGCAACCAGTTTGGCCAGCAGGACAAGGGCAGCAACAGCGAAATTGCCAGCTTCTGCCAGCGCAACTATGGTGTGGAGTTTGCAATGATGGCCAAGGTCGATGTCAACGGCAGCAGCGCCCATCCGCTGTTCACCTGGCTCAAGGCGCAAGCGCCGGGTGTGCTGGGCACGCAAATGATCAAGTGGAACTTCACCAAGTTTCTGGTCGGCCGCAGCGGCCAGGTGCTGCACCGCTACGCTCCTACCGACAAACCGCAAAGCATGGCTGCAGACATTGAAGCTGCACTGCAGCAGCAGGCATAAAAAAGGAGCCTTGCAGGCTCCTCTTCAGCATGCTTCTGGCTTATGCCGCACGCAGCTGCTTGGCACGCTGCAGCTGGCGAATCACCAGGCGTGCATCCATGCCATACATGTCGGCAAAGGCACGCACATCACCCGAGCCGCTGGCCACATAGGCACGCTCCACGGCTTCGGCCTTGGCATCTTGCTCGGCCACTTCGTTCAGCGCTTCTTCCAGCGCCGTCTGGGTGGCCGCATCACGCACCTGCACCACAGCCATATAGGCTTCGCGGCTCAGGCCAGATCGCACAAAGGCCTGACCAATGCGGTGACGCAGCTTGGCCTGCAGATCTTCGCCATCGCGCGGCTTCTTGCGCTTGAACACCCCCACCACGGCGTGAAACACGTGCTCGGGCGCAATGGGCTCGACCTCATTGCCCTGCAGGTCATAACGCGCCGTGCCATTGGCCACGGCCAGCAGGTAGCGCGTAGAGCGTGTGTGGATGGCCAGCGCTTCCTTGAGCCCGGCCTTGTCCAGCACTTCGCCATGTGCGGCCAGCAGGTCCTGGTAGATGCCGCGCTTCAGGGGCAGTGCATTGGCGCCAAACAGCGCTGGATAGAGCTGCGCCAGCTGTGCCAGCACAGGGTGCACTTCACGTACGGGACGCGAAGCCGCAGGCGTTGCAGGCTTGCGAGGATGGCTGCCGCGGCGCGGCTGACGACGCGTTGGCTCGGCAGCTGCAGGCGCAGCATGTTCAACGGAAGAGGACACAGTTTCGGTCATGGGCAGGACGCCATTGCAAAAATCAAACCCGCGATGATGCCAGCATTGCGGGCCAAGTGTGAAGCCCGGGCTCGTTCACACCATGCGCGGCATTGGCTCCGCACCCAGGCAAATGCAGGCAAAGCGCCTGTTCATGCGGCTTTGCGCAGCGCGTCATCCAGCACTTCCACCCAGTGGCGTACCGGGATATCCGTGCCACTTTGCAAGTGGACGATGCAGCCAATATTGGCCGAAAGAATCGCTGCGGGCTGTACCGCCACCTCCTGCAGCGCCCGCAGCTTGCGCTCGCGCAGCGTATGGGCAATCTCTGGCTGCAGGACCGAGTATGTGCCTGCCGAGCCACAGCACAGGTGCGACTCGGTGCGTGCAGTGACGAGCTGAAAGCCCAGCTGGCGCAGACCAGCCTCCACCGTGCCCTTGAGCTTTTGCCCATGCTGCAGCGTGCAGGGCGGGTGGTAGGCCATGGGCTGGCTGTCTACCTGCAATTTGCCCTCCAGCTGCTCGACCAGTTCAGGCAGCAGGGCTGGCAGCAGTTCGCTCAAGTCTCTGGTCAGCACGCTGATGCGTGCTGCCTTGTCTGCGTACGCAGGCTCATGGCGCAGGATGTGCGCCCAGTCCTTGATCATCACGCCGCAGCCCGAGGCATTGCTCACAATGGCTTCCACCTCGCCCGCCTCCACCGCTGGCCACCAGGCATCGATATGGGCGCGGATCTGCACCTTGGCCCCGTCCTGGTCATTGAGGTGGAACTTCACCGCCCCACAGCACTGGCTGCCTTGCACCACCACGCTCTGGATGCCCACGGCATCGAGCACACGTGCTGTGGCGTAGTTGATATTGGGCAGCATGGCAGGCTGCACGCAGCCCAGATGCAGCAGCACCTTGCGGGCGTGCTCGCGCGTGGGCCACACACCATGCTCCGTCTTTGGCGGCACCTTGGCGCGAATGTGCGCGGGCAGCAGGCTGCGCACCTGCTGGCCCAGCTTCATGGCTGGAGCAAACAGGGGCGATGTCAGGCCTTCTTTCAGGGCCCAGCGCTGGAGGCGTTCGCCCATGGGGCGCGGCACCTGTGCCTCCACCACTTTGCGACCAATGTCCACCAGATGCCCGTACTGCACACCGCTGGGGCAAGTGGATTCGCAGTTGCGGCAAGTCAGGCAGCGGTCCAGGTGCTGCTGCGTGGCACGCGTTGGTGCTGCACCTTCCAGCACCTGCTTGATCAGGTAGATACGGCCACGCGGTCCGTCCAGCTCATCGCCCAGCGTCTGGTAGGTCGGGCAGGTAGCGGTGCAGAAGCCACAGTGCACACATTTGCGCAGAATGGCTTCGGCCTCCTGCCCTTCAGGCGTATCACGGTAAACCGGCGCGAGCTTAGTTTGCATGGGCTTGTCTCGTTATCGTTTTAGGTTGCACGGGAAGCAAAGTAATGCCGCAGCTTGCGGCCATCCGCCCACAGTGGCGGCAGGGAAACCAGCATCAGCAGCAAGGCCAGCGGCACCACACAGACAAAGCCCCATTGCTTGAAGCCCAGCGCCCCGGCAATACCGCCCACAAAAAACATGCCCAGCAGTCCGGAAAAAAGGCGTACTTTGGACCAGTTGGCCCGCACCTTCTGCTGCTGCACGCCTGCCAGCCGGTTCCAGAACAGCATCTTGCCCAGCTCAATGCCCAGATCCGTCACCACGCCCGTCATGTGCGTGGTGCGGATGGTGGCGTTGGACATCTTGGTCAGCGTGGCGTTCTGCACGCCCATCATGAAGGACAGCAGCAGCACCGTCATGGGCACGGCGAACAGCGTCTTCCAGTTCATGGTGACAGAGCCCACCAGACCGAAGAGCAGCATGAGCAAAGCCACCAGCAGCAGCGGCAGAGCATAGGTGCTGCGCAGGCCCAGCAGCCGCGCCCAGTTGACCAGCATGGCCGAGACTGCGGCCCCAGCGGTGAACGCCAGCAGCGCCCCCAGCGCGGCCAGCACCAGCGCGGTATTGCCCAGCACCAGATGGTCCGCCAGCATGGACATGAAACCCGTCATGTGCGAGGTGTACAGCTCCAGCACCGTAAAGCCCCCCGCATTGATGGCTCCGGCGTTGAACGCCATCAGATAGCCCAGCGCCCGGTTGGTGGAGCTGGTACGGTGAAAATCTGCCAGGTGACGCAACCTTCGCATAGCGGTCTATGTCACTCCACCGTTCGGCCGGGGTTGAAGATACCGGCAGGGTCAAATGCCTGTTTGAGCTGCGCATGGATGCGCTGCAGAGCTGCGTTTTTCACGTCAAATAGGGGCTCAGCGCTCATCTGGTCTGCAATTTCTGCTCTGAAAAGCGTTGCGCTCCCACCCACTGACTGCGCCCAGGCCTTGAGCTGTGGCCCCATGCTGCGCGGAGCATGCACCCAGCGCAGCGCCCCATGCCACTCCACCAGCGGCGGTGCAATCCCTGCTGGCAGGGGCTGCACGGGCGCCGTTGGCGGCACAGACAGGCGCCACAGGCAGTCGCCCAGCCGTGGCTGCTGAAACCAGGGCAGCTGCTGTTCGCGGCACGCTATCCAGTCGATAGCTGCCTGCGCAGATTCCATGCGCTCTCCACCCATTTTCTGGCATGCAGCTTCCACGGCTGCAGCAGCACCACGCAAGCGCACATACAGCATGCCTGCAGCGCCCTCTTCCAGCCAGCGGCTGGCGTTCAGTGGCAAGGGCTGGCCACCCCACTGGTTCAGGCGTTGCAGGGCATCGGCCTGGCTGATACCCGCAAAGCGCAGTGTGGCTTCGGCAGGCGCTACGGGCAGCACCTTGAGGCTGACTTCGGTGATCACCCCCAGCGTGCCCCAGCTGCCTGCCATCAGACGCGAGACGTCATAGCCCGCCACATTCTTCATCACGGTGCCGCCAAAGCGCAGCAGCTCTGCCTTGCCGTTGATGATCTCCACACCCAGCACAAAGTCACGCACCGCGCCCACGCCGGCACGTGCCGGGCCACTCCAGCCAGCGGCCACCATGCCGCCCACGGTTGCCACATCGCCTTGCGCCGTCGCAAAGTGTGGTGGCTCAAACGCCAGGCACTGTCCACGCTCAGCCAGCGCGGCTTCCAGTTCATGCAAGGGTGTGCCTGCACGCACGGTGACCACCAGCTCACTCGGTTCATAGCTGACGATGCCTTGCAGCGCACGCATATCCAGCACATCGCCTTGCAGGCGCATGCCATGAAAGTCTTTGCTGCCGCCACCGCGAATCCGCAGGGGGGCAGCATCGCCAACAGCAGCGCGTACGCGCTCGAGCATCTGGTGAAGGGAGGAATCCATGGCGCTCAATCCTACTTGTCTCTGGCAATTGGAGGGTGTGTGTCGTTGTGATTTTTTTGAATGGTACTTGTGAAAACCAAGCCCGCCCTTCCATGTCGCACTGCCTGACAGCAGTGTGCAGGCATAAAAAAAGCCGCCCCGAAGGGCGGCCACACTACACGTAGATGGGAACAGAGATTCCAGACCGTCTTTTAACGGTTGTAGGCAGATTCGCCGTGGGTGGTGATGTCCAGACCTTCGCGCTCTGCATCTTCGGAGACACGCAGACCCACCAGGATGTCGGCCACCTTGTAGCAGATGAAGGAGACCACACCGCACCAGACGATGGTGATGATCACGCTCTTGAACTGCACCCAGACTTGAGAGGCCATGTTGTAGCCCTCGGGCTCGACACCACCCAGGCTGGCAGCGCAGAACACACCGGTCAGGATGGCGCCCAGGATGCCGCCCACACCGTGCACGCCGAACACGTCGCACACGTCGTCCACCTTCAGCATGCGCTTCAGGCCAGACACACCCCACAGGCACAGAGGGCCAGCGATCAGACCCATGACGATGGAACCCATGGGGCCCACAAAGCCAGCTGCGGGAGTGATGGTCACCAGACCGCCCACGGCACCGGAGACCACGCCCAGCATGGAAGCCTTGCCCTTGTGCATGGTCTCAGCCACCATCCACGCCACAGCAGCAGCGCCCGTTGCCAGGATGGTGTTGATGAAGGCCAGACCAGCGCCGCCGTTGGCAGCACCTGCGGAACCGGCGTTAAAGCCGAACCAGCCCACCCACAGCAGGGCACCACCGACCATGGTCAGGGTCAGGCTGTGTGGAGGCAGGGCTTCCTTGCCAAAGCCCAGGCGCTTGCCCACCATGTAGGCACCCACCAGACCGGCCACAGCGGCGTTGATGTGCACCACGGTACCACCGGCAAAGTCCAGCGCACCGTCTTCTGCCATCAGGCCACCGCCCCACACCATGTGGGCCATGGGGATGTAGCTGAAGGTGAACCACAGCACGGAGAAGATCATCACGGCCGAGAACTTGATGCGTTCTGCAAAGGCACCCACGATCAGCGCCACGGTGATGGCCGCGAAGGTGGACTGGAAGGCCACGAAGACGAACTCAGGAATCGTGCTCAGCGCAGACGATACGGTGTCAGGCGTGATGCCAGACAGGAACAGCTTGCTGAAGTCACCGTAGAACTTGCCTTCGCCACCGAAGGTCAGCGAGAAGCCGTAGACGGCCCACAGTACGGTGATCAGCGAGAAGATGGTGAACACCTGTGCCAGCACGGACAGCATGTTCTTGGAGCGCACCAGGCCGCCGTAGAACAGTGCCAGGCCGGGGATGATCATCAGAATCACCAGCATGGTGGAGGTCAGCATCCAGGCGGTGTCGCCGGAATCGATCGTGGCAGCAGCAGTTTCTACCGCCGAAGTCACCTGTGCAGCGGCCTCAACAACAGGTGCGGCTTCTTGGGCCAGAGCACCTGTGGCAGCGCCCAGCAGGCCCAGGCCAACAGACAGTGCAGGAAGCGTTTTCTTCATGTCAGTCTCTCGCATAAATGGTTGCTTTACAGGGCGTCCTTGCCGGTCTCACCGGTGCGAATACGCACGACCTGTTCGAGGTCGAAAACAAAAATCTTGCCGTCGCCGATCTTGCCGGTGCGTGCCGCGCCTTCGATGGCTTCGATCACCTGCTCCAGCACGGCGTCATCCACAGCGGCTTCCAGCTTCACCTTGGGCAGGAAGTCCACCACGTACTCCGCGCCGCGATACAGCTCGGTATGGCCTTTCTGACGACCAAAGCCTTTCACTTCGGTCACTGTGATGCCCTGTACGCCAAGCTGCGAGAGTGCTTCGCGCACCTCGTCGAGCTTGAAGGGCTTGATGATGGCTGACACCATTTTCATGAGACGTTCCTCCGGGAAGCGGGCAGTTGTAAAAAGTGTTGTGACAAGCCCTTTAAGCAGGGAGCGTGCCAACCAGCGGACTTGCCTGTGCAGGCTGCGCCCAACACCATGAGGGCTACCGTTTATCCCCAGTAACGCACCAAAGCAGTGCACCACGGATGTGCCAGCACGGCACCCCCACCGCACCGATTTAGGGAGGAAAAGTCGCTATGTCTCTGGCGTGTGTACAAAGCCGCGCCTTGATGGGTCTGCAGGCCCCGCAGGTCACTGTGGAAGTGCATCTGGCCAATGGATTGCCAGCCCTCAACCTGGTCGGCCTGGCCGACCTGGAAGTGCGCGAAGCCCGAGAGCGCGTGCGCTGTGCGATTGCCAACAGCGGCCTGGAATACCCCGGCAACAAGCGCATCACGGTGAACCTGGCCCCCGCCGACCTACCCAAGGATTCCGGCCGCTTTGACCTGCCGATTGCGCTGGGCATCCTTGCCGCCAGCGGCCAGATTGATGCACGCAAGCTCCAGGGCTGGGAATTTGCCGGAGAGCTGTCGCTGTCCGGCGAGCTGCGCCCGGTGCGCGGCGCGCTGGCTACGGCACTGGCCATGGGCACGCAGGAACCACCGCTGCGCTTTGTGCTGCCCACGGAGAGTGCGCGCGAAGCCGCCTGGGCCACGCAGATCGAGGTCTATGGTGCACAGCATTTGCTCGATGTGGTGCAGCAATTGCTGCCAGACAGCGCAAGGGACGCACCACCGTCCACCGGCTGGCAACGTATGCAGCCGCAGGCTGCCCAGCATGTGCCGGACATGCTGGACATGGCCGATGTCAAAGGCCAGCTGCAGGCCCGACGCGCGCTGGAAATTGCCGCCGCTGGCGCGCACGGCCTGCTGCTGGTGGGCCCGCCTGGCAGTGGCAAATCCATGCTGGCGCAGCGCTTTGCCGGACTGCTGCCGCCCATGACGTCTACCGAAGCACTGGAGAGCGCAGCCATTGCCAGTCTGGGCGGACGCTTTGCCCCTGAGCGCTGGGGCCAGCGCCCCACGGGCAGCCCGCACCATACGGCCAGTGCCGTGGCACTGGTCGGGGGTGGCTCACCGCCCAAGCCTGGCGAGATTTCCTATGCCCACCACGGCGTGCTGTTTCTGGATGAGTTTCCCGAGTTCAGCCGCAGCGCACTCGAAGCCCTGCGCGAGCCGCTGGAGACCGGGCGCATCACCATTGCCCGTGCGGCCCACAGCACCACCTTCCCCGCCCGCTTTCAATTGATTGCGGCCATGAACCCCTGCCCCTGTGGCTTCTGGGGCAGCACGCAGCGCAGCTGCCGCTGCACGCCCGAGCAGGTGGCACGTTATCAAGCCAAGCTCAGCGGCCCATTGCTCGACCGCATTGATCTGCATGTGGAAGTGCCTGCCCTGCCTGCACAGGAGCTGCTGGCCCAGACTGCGGGTGAACCCAGCGCTGCCATCCGCGCCCGGGTGCTGCAGGCGCGTGAGCGTGCGCTGCAGCGCCAGCAATGCCCCAACCAGATGCTGCAGGGCGAAGCGCTGGATCAGCATGTGCAGCTCGATGCCGCCGCCACCGAGCTGCTGCGCAAGGCGGCGGACAAACTGGGGTGGAGTGCCCGCGCCACCCACCGCGCGCTGCGTGTGGCGCGCACGATTGCGGATCTGGCAGGCAGTGAACGCATTGCCAGCGCCCATGTGGCCGAAGCCATGCAGTACCGCCGGGCACTGCTGCGTCAGACGGGCTGAAGTTCCGTCTGTACCAGCTTGCCCACCAGCGCATGCAGCTGCGGCGACCAGGCCACTTGCTCCGACGCTACCAGCCAGGTATCAATCACGGCAATCTCGCTGCGCAGCGGCTGCGGCAGCTGCAGGCAATGCACGGCAAAGCGAGGCAGCTGGGTCTGCATCAGCGCATGCGGCATGAGCGCAAAGCCCATGCCTGCGGCCACGCAGCCCAGAATGGCGTCCAGCGAGCCCATCTCCATGATGCGTGCGCCCGTAATGCCCTGGCTGGCCAGCAGCAGCTCAATACGCTGGCGGTAGCTGCAGCTCTGGCGAAAGGCCAGAAACGGGGTGCGCAGCAGCACTTCCGGCGCAGGCAGCTGCTGCAGCGGCGTGCGGCTGACCAAGACCAGCTCCTCCTGAAACACCGCATGCGACCACCAGCGCGGGTGCGGCGGCTGGCCCGCTACAAAAGCGCAATCCAGCTGCCCCTGCTGCAGCTCTTCCAGCAGTGCGCCGGAGGGCCCGGTGCGCAGCTGCAAATCAATGTCCGGGCAGTCCTGATACAGCTGCGCCAATACGCTGGGCAGGCGCAGGGCGGCCGTGCTTTCCATGGCCCCAATGCGCAGACGGCCCGACGGAGGCGCCTCCCCGGCAAACAGGGCGCAGGCTGCATCATGGGCTTGCAGCAGGCGTTGGGCATGCGGCAGCAGGGTGTGGCCTGCAGGCGTGAGCCGCACCGGCGTGCTGCTGCGCGCTATCAGCTGCACCTGCAGCTCGTCCTCAAGCTTTTTGATGTGGGCCGTGACATTGGACTGCACCGTGTGCAGGCGCTGGGCCGCCGCACCAAAACTGCCGGTGCTGCTGACGGCTTCAAAGATGCGCAGAGATTTGAGCTGCATGTTGATCACAAAACAAGATGATGAACTTCATTTTGAATCATTAGACATGATGCACACAAGGGCCTAATCTGCCAGCATTCACCATAGACCACCATCGTGATCCAGCGCTCTGAACTCCCTCTTTTTCTGACCGGCTTTCTCGCCACCCTCAGCGGCGTGGGCCTGGCCCGTTTTGCCTATACCGCCCTCATGCCGCAGATGGTGCTGGCGGGCTGGTTCAGCGGTGAGCAGGTGGCCTATCTGGGCGCTGCCAATCTGCTGGGCTATCTGATCGGGGCGCTGGCGGCTGCGCCGCTGGCCGATCGGCTGGGCGGCGTGCGCGCCTTGGTGCTGTGCTGGATCGCCGTGGCACTGAGCTTTGCGGCCTGCTGCATCGCCCAGCCCATGGCCGTGTTTTTTGTGTGGCGACTGGTGTCCGGCATTGCCGGGGCTGCACTCATGGTGCTGGGGCCATCGATAGCCATGGCCGCCACACCGCAGCCACGCCGCGCAGCACTGGGCCCCATGATGTTTTCCGGCATTGGCGTAGGTGCCCTGCTCTCGGCCACGCTGGTGCCCAGCCTGGCGCAGCACAGCCTGAGCGCTGTATGGCTGGGCTTGGGTGCCATCTGCGTGCTAGCACTGGGGCTGGGCTGGCGCAGCGCCCGCGCACTGCCTGCCCCTGCGCCGATCACGGTAGTACCCGGTGCTACGCCCAGCCCTGCACCCGCCGCCACGCTCTGGACGCTGCCGGTGGTGCTGGTGTTTCTGGCCTACACCACCGACGCATTTGGCTTTGTGCCCCACACCGTGTTCTGGGTGGACTATCTGGCGCGTGAGCTGCAGCTGGGCACGGCCTATGGCGCCACGCAATGGGCCTTTTTTGGCCTCGGTGCCGTGGTCGGGCCGCTGTGTGTGGGCTTTTGCGCCGCACGCTGGGGCTGGTGGCGCACCACCACCTGCGCTTATGTGCTCAAGATGCTGGCCATTGGCCTGCCACTGCTGTGGGCCAGCCTTGCAGGCCATGCGCTTTCTGGCTTTGTCGTGGGGGCGCTCTCGCCAGGCATGGCGGCCATTACCTCGGGCTATCTGATGCAGCTGATTGGCCCTGCACAGCACAAGCGCATGTGGGGCTATGCCACGGCAGCGTTTGCACTGCTGCAGGCCACGGCGGGCTATCTGATGGCCTATGTCTATGCCAGCACGGGCAGCTACCGCAGCCTGTTTGTCATGGGCAGTGCGGCCCTGCTGCTTGGCGCGGTGCTGGTGGTTTTTTCCAGGCAAAAACGCCTGCAGCGCCCGTGAAATCTGCGCTGACTGCTTTTATTTTTTCTACGACTTTCACCATGCAACTCTTTCTGAACACCTCTTCTCCGTTTGCACGCGTTGCGCGTGTGGTCGCCCTGGAAAAAGGTCTGGCCGATCAGCTGGAGCTGGTCTGGTGCGACCCGTGGAACAACGACCCCGCCCTGCTCGCCCAGCACCCGCAGGCCCGCATTCCGGTGCTGGTCACGGACGATGGGCAGGCCATTGCCGAGTCGCTGCTGATTGCGCAGTATCTGGACCATATGGGCCGCGGCCCGCGCCTGATTCCGGCGCAGCACATCAGCCGCGTGCTGGCGCAGACCAGCGTGGCCTATGGCCTGATGGAAGCTGCGTTCAACATCGTGATTGCGCGCAAGTACGAAGGCGCAGCGGCCGACGCCAGCGTCATGGGCCAGCGCCGACTGGCGGCCATCACCCGCGCCCTCGCACAGCTTGAAAAGCAGCTTTCAGCACCTGCGGAGGCGCAGCTGACGCTCGACCAGATTGCCACCGCCGTTGCGCTGGCCTATGTGCAGTTTCGCCTGCCTGCCCTGCTGCCACAGGCCGACTACCCACAGCTGCACGCCTGGCTGCAAAGCGCCGAGCAGCGCGAGGCGCTGGCGCAGACCCGGTTTGCCTGATGGCGGTAAAGCTGCAAAAGCGTTTTCAATAAAAAGAGCGCTCAGCGCTTGTCTACATTGGTTTTCACATAGAAAACCATCGGAAATGCCGTACTGACAAGCGCTGGCCGCTTTGATTTTTGAAAAAGCGTTTTCACACGCCGAGGTACTGCTGGCGCACGGCCGCATTGCCTGCCAGCTCCTGCATGCTGCCGCTGTGCACAATCTGCCCCTTTTCCAGCACATAGGCGCGGTCAGCCACCACCTGCGCAAACGGCAGGTTTTGCTCGCTGAGCAAAATGCCTATGCTCTGTGCCTTGAGCTGCAAAATGGTTTTCGCCATCTGCTCCACGATCAGCGGTGCCACGCCTTCCGAGGGTTCATCGAGCAGCACCACATAGGGCTGGCCCATCAGCGTGCGTGCCACGGTCAGCATCTGTTGCTCGCCGCCACTCATCTGCCCGCCGGGGCGTTGCGGCATTTCACCCAAGTTGGGAAATAACGAAAAAAGCTTTTCAGGTGTCCAGTGCGGCAGCGCTTCGCCGCTGGGCCAGTGGCGTGCCTTCTGGCGGCCGACTTCCAGGTTCTCCAGCACCGTCAGCTCGGTGAAGATGCGCCGGTCTTCAGGCACATAGCCCAGCCCCAGACGCGCAATCTGGTACGGTGCTTTGCGGCTGATGTCGGCGCCCATGAAAAGCGCTTTTCCATCGCGGCGCTCGACCAGCCCGGCAATGGCCTTGAGCGTGGTGGATTTGCCTGCGCCATTGCGGCCCATCAGCGCCACAACCTCACCACGGCCCACACTGAGCGACACGCCATGCAGGATGTGCGCCGCCCCATACCAGGCGTTCAGGCCTTCGACCTGCAGCAGTGTTGGCGCGTTGCTCATAGGTTGTTCTCCAGCACCAGTCCAGTGCCCAAATACGCTTGCTGCACGCGTTCGTCATCACGCACCGCTTGCGGCGTGCCTTGTGCCAGCAACTGCCCGCGCACCAGCACGGCCACGCGGTCGGCCTGGCCAAACACTACGTCCATGCTGTGCTCGGTAAACAGCACGCCCATGCGGCGCTGCAGTGCCAGATCGCGCGTGAGCTGCATCAGCGCCACGCGCTCGCCCGGGGCCATGCCGGCCGTGGGCTCATCCATCAACAGCAGCTGCGGGTTGTGTGCCAGTGCCATGGCCAGCTCCACCCGTTTCACATCGCCATAGGCCAATTCGCTACACGCGCGGTCAGCCTGCGCCGCCATGCCCACTTGATCGAGCAGCGCCAGCGCATCCGCACGGCGATGGGCACTGGCACGCGGCCACCACGCAAAGATGCGGCGGTCGTGTGAGAGCAGCGCCATCTGCACGTTTTCCACCACGGTGAGCGAGGCAAACGTCTGCGCAATCTGAAAGGTGCGCCCCACGCCCTTGCGCCAGATAGCACGCGGTGGCAGACCGGCGATGTTTTCGCCGTGCAGCAGCACCTGCCCGCTATCGGGCGTGAGCTGGCCGCCGACCATATTGAAGGTAGTGGACTTGCCTGCGCCGTTCGGCCCAATCAGGGCCAGCATTTCCCCAGCTTGCAGCGTGAACGACACCCCACGCACGGCCTGCACACCGCCAAAGGATTTGCAGATGTTCTGCACTTGCAGCAAGGCCGTCATGGCGCCACCTGCGCTTTCTTGTTGGAAGCCAGCAGCGCCTGCAACTGCTGCGCAAAGCCCGCAATGCCTTGCGGGAACAGCAGCACCAGCACCAACATAATCCCGCCCATCATGGCGCGCCAGTAATCGGTATTGCGGGCCACGGTGTCATGCAGCCAGGTAAAAGCCGCCGAGCCCACCACGGGGCCTGCCAGCGTCTGAATGCCGCCCAGCAGCACCATGACCAGGCCATCCACACTCTTGGTCACGCTCAACGCATCCGGCGCCACACTGCCTTTGGAAAACGCAAACAGCGCACCCGCCACACCGGCAAAAGCCGCGGCGATCACAAAGGCCGTCCATTGAATGCGGCGCACATCCAGCCCCATGGCATCGGCACGCAGGGCCGAATCACGCGCTGCACGCAGTGCATAACCGAGCGGTGAAAACAGCATGCGGCGCAGCAGGTAAATGCCGCCTGCACACAGCGCCAAAGCCAGCCAGTAGAACGTAGAGCCATCAGCTGCCCACTCACTGGGCCATACGCCGGTCAAGCCATTGCTGCCACCCGTAAAACCATCCCACTGGAACACAATGGCCCAGGTGATTTGCGCAAAGGCCAGCGTGAGCATGGTCAAGTACACGCCGCTCAGACGCACGCAGAACCAGCCGTAGAGCAAGGCCCCTGCGGCGGCCGCCAGGGGGCCAAACAACAGCGCGGCTTCCATCGGCAAATCCAGCGCCCGCACCGCCAGTGCAGCGCCATAGGCGCCGAGGCCAAAGTAGGCGGCGTGGCCAAAGGAATGCATGCCACCGGGGCCGAGGATGAAGTGCAGGCTGGCCGCAAACAGCGCGGCAATCAGCATGTCGGTCAGCAGCACGGTGGCGTAGTTGTCAGCATCCAGCAGCAGTGGCAGCACCGCCATGGCGAGGATCAATACGAGCCACGCCACCCGGCCCTGCCGAGAGCTGCTGCGCAGCGGCTGCTCTGGCGCGCCCGCATGGCGTGCAGCAGCTTGCGGTTTGCCCATCAGACCCCAGGGCCGCCAGACCAGCACGGCGGCCATCACCAGAAACTCCACCACCAGCGTGAGCTTGGAAAAAGAGACTTCCACGCCTGCGATCTCCTGCACGCCCAGCCAGATGCACACGGCCTTGATTTCCGCAATCAAGAGCGCCGCAATAAAGGCACCCGGAATGCTGCCCATACCACCTACTACCACCACTACAAAGGCCGCGCCAATGGTGGTCATGTCCATCTCCAGACTGGCGGGTTCGCGCGGCAATTGCAAGGCACCTGCCAGGCCTGCGAGCAGCGTGCCCAGCGCAAACACGGCCGTGAACAGCCAGGCCTGGTTCACACCCAGTGCGCCCACCATTTCGCGGTCCTGCGTGGCGGCGCGCACCAGCGTGCCAAAGCGGGTGCGCGTCAGCAGCAGGTGCAGGCCCAGCAACACGAGTGGCCCCACGGCGATGAGCAGCAAGTCATAGGTAGGGAACTGGCGGCCCAGCAACTCAACCGAACCCTCCAAACCCGCTGCACGCGGGCCAAACAATTCTTCCGGGCCCCACAGCCACAGGGCGGCATCCTTGATCACCAGCACCAGCGCAAACGTGGCCAGCAGCTGAAACAGCTCCGGCGCTTTGTAGATGCGGCGCAGCAGGCCGATTTCCGTCAGCGCACCGAGTACGCCGCACACCAGTGGCGCGAGCAGCAGCGCAGGCCAGAAGCCGATGACGGGCTCCAGCATTTCCACGCTGGAAAAGGCCAGATACGCACCCAGCATGAAGAAGGAGCCATGCGCAAAGTTGATGATGCGCGTGACGCCAAAAATCAGAGACAGGCCCACGGACACCAGAAACAGTGACGAAGCACTGGCCAGTCCGTTGAGCAGTTGGGCCAGCAGGCCAGAGGCACTCATTGCACGGTAGCTTTCAAAAACGTAGCTGCCAGCGCTTGATATTGCTTGTTTTCAAAACAAAATCGCTCTGAAAATAAGTATTTATCAGCGCAAGCAGCTATTTTTTCTGCAGATCCTGAAGCCGCTTACTGCGCGCTCGCGGGGCGCAATTTTTTCACGGCCTCATCGGAAGGCTGGTAGTCCTTGCCGTCGGCATAGTAGAAGTCCACCATCACGCCGCGCTTCATCTCCGGGCTGTAGGTGGTCTTACCCACATAAGCCCCCATGGTGGACTGGTTGTCCTGCGGGCGGTAGGTGATGGTGCCCCAGGGCGTATCCACGTTCAGGCCCTTGAAGGCTTTGATCAATGCCTCGGTGTCGGTACTGCCGGCCTTGGTGATGCCTGCGGCCAGCGACTGGATGGCGTTGTAGCCCACGATGGTGCCCAGGCGTGGGTAGTCCTTGAACTTGGCCTGATAAGCCTTCAGAAAGGCATTGTGTTCGGGCGTATCAATGGCGTACCAGGGGTAGCCGGTGACGATCCAGCCCTCGGGCGCTTCCCGGCGCAGCGCGTCCAGATATTCCGGCTCGCCAGACAACAGCCCGACCACGGCGCGGTCCTTGAACAGGCCGCGTGTATTGCCTTCGCGCACAAACTTGCCCAGATCGACCGAGAACAGCACGTTAAAAATGGCATCCGGTTTGGCATCGGCCAGCGCTTGCACCACAGAACCGGCATCAATCTTGCCCAGCGGCGGTGCCTGCTCAGCCACAAATTCGATGTCGGGCTGCGCCTCCTTCATCAGCTTTTTGAAGGTGGCGACTGCCGACTGGCCGTACTCGTAGTTGGGGTAGACGATGGCCCAGCGCTTTTTGTTCAGCTTCTTGGCCTCTTCGACCAGCATGGCCGTCTGCATGTAGGTAGAGCCACGCAGGCGGTAGGTGTAGCGGTTGCCGTTCTCCCAGACCACCTTGTCGGTCAGCGTTTCCGAGGCCAGGAAGAAACGCTTTTTCTGCCCTGCGTAATCGGTCAGCGCCATGCCCACGTGCGACAGAAAACTGCCCGTGAGCACATCGATTTTTTCGCGCGTGTACAGCTCTTCCGCCGCACGCACGGCATCACCGGGATTGCCGTTGTCATCGCGCGTGACCAGCACCACTGGCTTGCCCAGCAGGCCGCCCTGGGCATTGATCTGCTCGACCGCCAGCTCCATGCCTTTTTTGTAGGGCTCCAGAAAAGCCGGCATGGCCTTGTAGCTGTTGATTTCACCAATCTTGAGCACATCCTGTGCCGACCAGGCAGGAGCGGCAGCCATCAGCGCCAGGGCAGGCCAAGTCCAACGCCATTGCATATGTCTTCCTCCACAGCGCTGGGATGGCGCTGATTATTAATACTCATTTTGAGTATATTTAAGCCAAAAAAATGCGCAGGGTTTGACTCCCTGCACGGCACGCATTCATTTATGCTAATTCCGAGCATTATTTGTTGTCAAGACACACAACCCTGCCGCTTCGTTAGGTGCTTATTACTAATCCATATCAAATCAAAGACCGCATCCTCACCCGTGGCGCCGCATTTCTCCGACAATAAGCGGTTGATTCGCATAAACGCCAGCCCGCTATACCCCCTCCTGCGCTGCATGCGCTGCTTCGGCGGGTTCGCCACCTGGCTTCAAAGCCCGGGCATGTCGTGCCCATTTTTGCATCCTCTGTCATCTGTTTCATCATGAGTGCTTTCCTCGAAGAACGCGTCCTGTCCGTACACCACTGGACCGACCGCCTGTTTTCCTTCACCACCACCCGTGACACATCGCTGCGTTTTTCCAACGGCCACTTCACGATGATTGGCCTGAAGGTAGATGGCAAAAATCTGCTGCGCGCCTATTCGATTGCCAGCCCCAACTACGAAGAGCACCTGGAATTTCTGTCCATCAAGGTCGAAGACGGGCCGCTGACTTCGCGCCTGCAGCACATCCAGGTGGGCGACACCATCATCGTCGGCAAGAAGCCCACAGGCACGCTGCTGATCGACTACCTGCTGCCCGGCAAGAACCTGTACATGATCGGCACCGGCACAGGCCTGGCCCCCTGGCTGGCCGTAGCGCGCGACCCCGAAACCTACGAAAAGTTTGACAACGTAGTGGTCGTACACGGCGTGCGTGAAGTCAAGGAACTGGCGTACAAGGACATGTTCGAGAAGGACTTGTTCGAGCACGAATTCCTCGGCGAAATCGTCAAGGACAAGCTGCACTACTACCCCACGGTGACACGCGAGCCCTTCCGCAACCAGGGCCGTATCACCGACCTGATCAACAACGGCACCTTCCCCCAGTGCCTGGGCCTGCCCGCGCTCAACCCGGAAACCGACCGCGTCATGCTGTGCGGCAGCCCTGCCATGCTGGCTGAGCTGAAGGAAATGATGGAAAAGCGTGGCTTCAAGGAAGGCAACACCACCACCCCCGGCGACTTTGTGATCGAGCGCGCTTTCGTCGAAAAGTAAGCCGTTTACAGCGCCTGCACATCAGCCTGCCCATGTACTGCATCGGCAGGCTTTTTCATGCCCAGCGATGGGCGTTGCCCGGACAAGTTTTGCGCCTGCGCGCACAATCCCAAGCCATGAGTGATACCGCCCACACCTTGCGCCAGCTGCTGCTGCAGCTTGAAGCCGAAATGCGTACCGCCTCGCTATGGAGCGCCGTGCCGCCCTCCGAGCAGGCCATGGCATCGACCATGCCTTTCATGTACGACACCCTGCACATTGAAGAATGGCTGCAGTGGGTGTTTGTGCCACGCCTGCATGCACTGCTGGATGCCGACGCTGCCTTGCCCAGCAGCTGCAGCGTGCAGCCACTGGCCGAGCATGAATGGACGCATCGCATGCCCCAGGGCCAGCATGCCACAGTGCTGGAGCTGCTGGCACAGATTGATGCCACGCTGACCCAGAGCGCTTAAACCTCTGGCCACTGCCGTATGGGCCGAGAACCCACGCTCTGCGGCACCTGGGGCCGCCCAGCCGCCACGCTGTCTGCAGCCTCGCTCTCCGCCTTCGGCGAGTCGTCAGGCTCCGCTGCTGGCGGGCGAGCCTGCATTTCCAGCGCCTTGGCGCAGCTGGCAGACAGCAGCAGGATGGCCGAGGTGACATACATCCACATCAGCACCACCACCAGCGAGCCTGCGGCCCCATAGGCGGAGACCACCGCCGCCGTGGCCAGATACCAGGCCAGCGCCTGCTTGCTCAGCGTGAACAGCAGCGCCCCCACCACAGCGCCCACGGCCAGATAGCGCAAAGAGGGTTTCTGGCCGGAGCCAATGCGCATCAGACCCATGAACAGCAGCGCAATCACGCACATGGATACGCCTTCATTGAGCAGCCAGATCAGCTCGCCAGGCGGCTCCATTTGCAGCCAGTCCCCGGCCAGCTGCGTGAAAATCCGCAGCGCTGTGGACAGCACCATGGTCACCAGCAGCAAAAAGCCCAGCACCAGCACATAAAGCAGACCGCGCATACGCAGCGTGGCAAGCGCCCACCATTTTTTCTGTTCCTGCACGGTGGCAGGCTGGCCAATCTGCCAGAGCTTGTTGAAGGCCTGCTGCAGCTCTGCAAACACCCCTGTGGCACCTGAGACCAGCAACACAAAGGCTGCAATCGAAGCCAGTTTCCCCTGTGAGGGTGCCTGCGCACTGGCCAGCGCAGCCTCCACCACGCTGGCACCACGCTCACCCATCACGCTGCGCACCTGCGCAAGCAGGTTGTCTTCCACCACACTGCGGTCCATCCACCAGCCCAGCAGACCCACAATCAGCAGCAGCAGCGGCGACAGGCTCAGCAAGCCATAGAAGGTCATGGCAGCACTCATGCGCAGGCCATCGGCCTGCAGCCACAGCTGCACGGCTTGAATCAGAGGCCATACGGGCCGCAACAGAGGATGGGGAGCAACAGAAGAAGGAGCTTGCATGTCGCCATTGTGGCGCGTCCCGCGCACCGCCGACTGTCAGCCCTCGCCCACCAGCGGCTGCCAGAAAAGCACCAGCGCCGCAGCTACCCTCCCGGACATCACATCCACCACGCGCAATCGCTTCTACAATCCGCCGCCGTGCGGTGCGCGGTGCACACGCATGAACGCCATCCTGGCGGATTTTTTGCAGAAAGTGGGCTGGCCCTTATGCCGTCCTCTCCCCTGGGCACAGCACCCGCTTCCATGTCTCCCGCGCGTGCTGCGCTCGCAGGCATTGGCCTGACGGTCGTAGCCTGCGCCATGTTTGCCCTGCTCGACAGCGGCACCAAGTTCGCTGGGCAGGCACTGCCCATGCTGCTGGTGGTCTGGCTACGCTTCATGGCGCAGGCGCTGGTGACCACAGCCCTTGTACTCCCGAAACATGGACTGGCAGCGCTGCGCACCGAGCACCCCAAGTTCCAGGTCAGCCGTGCGCTCAGCGGCGTCATGACCACGGTGTTTGCCTTCTTCTGCATTCAGACCATGCCGCTGGCCAACTTCACGGCCATCTGGTCGGCAGGCCCGCTGCTCATCGTCGTTGCCTCGGCCCTGCTGTTTGGTGAGAAAGTCAGCCCCGCACGCTGGGTGCTGCTGGTCATCGGACTGGTCGCCGTCATCACCATCGTGCGCCCGGAGAGCGATGGCATGTCGCTGGGCTGGGCTGCCCTCGCCCCAGTGGGTGTGCTGCTGTGCGGCACCACCTACCAGCTGCTGGGCAGCCGCCTCTCGCGCCTGGACCCTCCCACCACTACGCAGCTGTACACCACCTGGCTGCCCGTGATGGCAACAGCGCCGGTGATTCCATGGATCTGGCAATCCATCACCGACTGGCAGCTGTGGGGGGCCATTGCCATGATGGGTATCTGCAGCGGCGTAGGCCACCTGCTTCTGCTGCAGGCCTACCGCTACGCACTGCCTTCGGTGGTGTCTCCTTTCCTCTACAGCCAGATTGGCTTTGCCATGCTGATGGGCTGGCTGTTCTTTGGCCAGGTGCCCGATGGTATTTCGCTGGCCGGTATGGGCGTCATCATGGCCTGCGGCCTATGCAGCATCTGGATGAGTGTGCGCGGCCGCGGATGAGTGCCTTGCCGGACAGTTTCAGCACCCCCATGATGGGGTGCATCGCTGTTAGTGATGCCTGGCATTTTCTTGCGCGGTATTCCTGGTTTGCGCCATGCTTTTCCGCCAGCACAAAGGCCTGCGCAATGCATGTGTAGCGCCCGCCTTGCTGCTGCGCAACAGGCTGTTCCTGCCGAGACAAGCCCTGATAGGCGCAACGCATGGCCTGGGTTCTAATAGCGCCACACTCTGGCACACAGAGTAGAGAGCAGAGGTACGGACAAGTACCCGTACCCACCAGTTTCGGACAAGGAGACATATGCAGCGCAGACAGTTCATGACCACAGCCGCAGCCGTATGCGGCGTTCTTGCAGCTCCACAATGGGCCAGCGCACAGACCGCCAAGGGGCCGCTGCGCATCATCGTGCCCTACACCGCAGGTGGCTCCATCGATGTGAGCGTGCGGCGCATTGCGGAGCGCCTGGAGCCGGTGCTTGGCACCATCCTGGTAGAAAACCGTCCCGGCGCAGGTGGCGGTATCGGCATGAATGCCATTGCACGCGCCCCCGCTGACGGTCTGACTGTGGGCATTGCAGCAGTCGCCACCAACGCCATCAATCCCTGGCTGTTCAAAAACCTGCCCTACGACGCCGAAAAAGACTTTGCGCCTATCACGCAGATGACGCGCATCCCCAACCTGCTGGTGATGAATGCAGAGGTGGCCAAGCGCGAAGGCATTGAGACCTTTGACGACTTCATGGCCTACGCCAAGCGCAACTCCGGCAAGCTCAGCTACGGCAGTGGCGGCAATGGCAGCGCAGGCCATCTGGCTGGCGAAATCTTCAAGCGTGAGACAGGGCTGGACATCGTGCACGTGCCCTACAACGGCGGCGCGCCCTCCCAGCTGGCACTGCTGTCACAGCAGGTGGACTTCACGTTTGACAACCTCTCCAGTGCCGCAGCCAATATCCGCGCGGGCAAGCTCAAGCCACTGGCAGTCACCACACTGGAACGCAGCCAGCTGCTGCCTGAGCTGCCACCTGTGGCCGATGTGATTCCGGGCTTTGCCATTGACACATGGTGGGGCCTGGTGGCACCCGCAGGCACTCCGGCTGATGTGGTTGAAACGCTCAATAAGCACTTTGTGCAGGCCCTGCACTCGCCGGAAGTCATGAAGACCTATGGCGACATGATGATGGACACTGTCACCAGCACACCGCAGGAGTTTGGCGAATTCATGGCCAAAGAGCGCGCACGCTATGAGCAGATTGTCAAAATCAGCGGTGCCTCGGTGGACTAAAGCCACGCTCGCGCACAGCAGCTGAGACCACTGGCCTGTGTGCCATGCACACAGGCTTTTTTGTGCGTGTGGCCCGCTTGGCACGCACACGCATCACCCGGTATTTCTAAATGGATATGCACCAATTTCTCGCACAGCAAACCGCTTTCATCACCGGCGCAGGCCAGGGCATCGGTCAAGCCGTGGCCGAAGGGCTGGCCGCCATGGGCGCGCATGTGATTGCCGCCGACATCCACGCCGACAAGGCCGAGCACACCGCCCAGCGCATCCAGGAAGCTGGCGGCCAGGCGCAGGCCATGGCACTCGATGTAGCTGATGCAGCGGCCTGCCGCGCTGCTGCAGCGTCTGTGCAGCTGCCCGCAGGGCACCAGCTGCTGCTGGTCAATAACGCAGGCCTGCGCCCCAAGCATGCGTTTGACAGTGAAGACCGTGATGCCCAGTGGCAGCGCACCCTGTCCGTCAACCTGGATGGTGCGCGCAACACCATCCTGGCCTTTGAAGCCCTGCTGGCACAGACGCAAGGCTGTGTGGTCAACATCACCTCGCTGGCGGCCTCCCGTGCAGCGGCGCATTCGATTGCGTACTCCACCTCCAAAGCGGCACTGGAGATGCTCACCAAAACCATGGCCCTGGAGCTGGCCCCCAAAGGCATTCGCGTCAATGCCATTGCTCCGGGCGTGATGCTCACCAGCATGACCGAGCAGACCCGCAAAGACCCCAAGCATGTGGAGTACATCCTGCGCCGCATTCCCATGAAGCGCTATGGCGAGCCCGCAGAAATTGCCGGCCCTGTGGCCTTTCTGGCATCCCCCATGGCGAGCTACATCACGGCCACGGTGCTCAATGTCGATGGTGGATATCTGGCAGTCTAGGGCGTGTTCACATCAACATTGGGTTCGCTGCCCCTGATTATGGAAATCACAAATGGGGTTGAAGGCTTGGGGCGGTCTGCGGTGTTGTGGTGGCTTGCACGGCACTCGGCATTGCTGCGCCACCACGCCTAGCACCCCATCCCCAAGCCTTCAACGCGAATCTCAAGCTTTGTGTGCACACGCCCTAAAAGAACACCTGCCGCACAAACGGTGCCGCCAGCACATTGACCGCGCCCGCAATCATCATCACCAGCGAAGCAACCACAGCCTGCACATCGCCAAACTGGCGCGCCTTGGCAACGCCTGTGCCGTGGGCAGCCCCACCCAGAATGGCACCCGTGGCCAGCTTGCTGCGCACATGGGGCAGCACGCGCAGCAGCACTTCACCCAGCAGCATGCCGGCAATACCGGTCATGACCACAAACAGCGCGGCCAGATCTGTGGGGCCACCCAGCACACGTTCTGCCTCAATGGCAAACGGTGTGGTGATGGAACGCACGGCCAGGCCTTTTTGCAGCGTTTCGTCCAGGCCAAAGGCATGGGCGAACCAGACCGTGGTGCTGATGGAGACGCAGCTGGCCACCAGCACACCGGTGGTGATGGACAGCCAGTGCTTGCGCAGCATGGCGCGGTGTTCATACAGCGGCAGCGCAAAGGCCACAGTGGTGGGGCCCAGCAGCCAGGCCAGCCAGCGTGTCTGGGCGATGTACTGTGGATAGCTCACGTGCGTGAGCAGCAGCAGAGCGATCAGTACCAGCGGCGTGACCAGAATCGGCATCAAAAACGGTGAGGGGTACTTGCGGTACAGCTGCTTGTTAATGGCATAGCAGACCACCGTCGCCAGCAGCGACAGCACGCCAATCGCTTCATTGCTGAGCATGGCTTCAGGCTCCACGCGAAGAACGGCGGCGTGCCAGCAACAGCTCCAGACGGTAGACACGGTCTACGGCCCAGGCTGTGGCCACCATCACACACAAGGTGCTGGAGATGATGACCGCCAGAATGCGCAGGCCCTGGTTCTGTATCAGCTCAGGGTATTCGGTGACCACCAGCACGGCGGGCACAAAGAACAGAAGCATCTCGGCCAGCAGCCAGTTGGTGCCACCCTTGAGCCACTGCACCTTGATCACGCCACTGAAGAGGCCCGCAGCCAGCAGGCCAAAGCCGATCAGGCCCGCAGGCATGCTCCAGCCAAAGTGCTGGCGCAGCACGTCCATGCCGAGCCAGATGCAGCTGAGCACCACCACCTGCAGCACCACTTTGAACAGGTGCTGGAGGCTGAGCAGGCTGCGCTGCAAGGAAAGGCTGGAGACGGACGCGATCAGGGATGACATGCTGCGAAGTCTAGGGTTTCTACTTATATTCGTAAAATGAATAATTTCCATCACAGGCATTCCTAAAAGGCATCCCATGGATTTACGCGCCCTGCGCTACTTTGTTGAAGTCGTGCGCACCAACAGCTTTACGCGTGCGGCAGAAAACGCCCACGTCACCCAGCCCACCATCAGCAAGATGGTCAGGCAGCTTGAAGACGAGCTGGGCGGCCCGCTGCTGCTGCGCGAAGGCCGTGGCGTGCAGCTCACGGATGCGGGCCAGGTGGTCTATGAACGCGGCCTGCAGGTGCTGGCGCAGGCGCAGCTGCTCAAGCAGGAAGTGGCCGAGGTGGACGGCATTGCGCGCGGTGAGCTCTCCGTGGGCATCATGCCCACCGCAGGCCACTACATGGCGCCGGTAATTGCCCTGTTCCAGCAGCGCTACCCGGGCGTGACGCTGAACGTGCAGGAATCCGGCGCACGCGCGCAGCGCCAGCTGGTGCTGGAAGGCAAGCTGGACATGGCGCTGGGCCTGATTGATGCGCCAGACCCGGCACTGCAGACCTACACCATTGCCCACCAGAAAACACGCGTAGCCATGGCGCGCCACCGCATCAAAAACGAAGCGCGACCCGTGCGCTGGAAAGAGCTGGAGGGCATGCCTTTTCTGCTCTACACCAGTGACTTCACCCTGCACGAAGCCGTGCTGCAGCAGTGCGCGGCAGCAGGATTTACGCCACAGGTCAGGCTGCAAAGCCGCTACTGGGATTTCATTGGTGATCTGGTCGCTGCCGACATTGGCATTGCCGTGATGTTTGAGCACGTGATTGCCAAGTACGACACGGCACGCGTAGCCAGCCGCCCACTGGTGGGGCCGTCCATGACCTGGGACGCCGTGCTGATGTGGCGCAGCGGCTACCGATCCCGCGCCGCACAGGCCTGGCTGGACTGCGTGCAGCAGGTCTACCCCTTCCCACTGCCCAGCGGCAGCCCTGTGCCGTGCATAAAAAATGGCGGCTCAGGCTTGATGCATCAGGCTTAAAGAAAGATTGGTGGCTGCGTACGCCGCTTAAGGTCTGTACTGACACACATTGGCATACTGGGACATTAGGGCGTGTTCACATAAAGCTTGAGATTCGCGTTGAAGGCTTGGGGATGGGAT
>ERZ1032238.21-NODE-21-length-46154-cov-26.642053_pt1 | contig 46154 bp, 37 predicted proteins | sample MGYA00518736_ERZ1032238 | MGnify/ENA primary metagenome ERZ1032238 (study PRJEB33719, sample SAMN04261349) | wastewater metagenome | biome: periurban shantytown; feature: human; material: feces | host: Homo sapiens | place: Peru: Lima | collected 2012-01-15 ... | reverse complement strand
ACCGGAGCCTACGCAGGCGCCGATGCGGATGGCAGCGGAGTCGGCCAGGGCGTGCCCAATACGGACGGACAGCCGAATGCCGCCGCCGGCAACGGTACAGACGACGACGCCAATAGGCCGTATCAGTTGCCCGACCTGAACCTGCTGACCAAAGGTCAGCCCCATGCGATGCGCACCCCGGCCAACGATCGCGTGATCCGGGCACTGACTTCCACCTTCGAACAGTTCAACGTGGACGCCAAAGTCGTCGGCTTCCTGCGTGGCCCTTCGGTCACCCAATATGAGGTCGAGCTTGGCCCCGGCGTCAAGGTGGAGAAAGTCACCAACCTGCAGCGCAACATCGCCTACGCGGTGGCCAGTTCGGATGTGCGCATCCTTTCACCGATCCCCGGCAAGTCCGCCATCGGCATCGAAATCCCGAACGAGGATCGCGAAATCGTGCACTTGGGCGACGTATTGCGCTCCGACAAGGCCGTGGGCGACCCGAACCCGATGCTCTCCGGCATCGGCAAGGACGTCGAAGGCCACTTCGTGACCGCCGACCTGACCAAGATGCCGCACCTGCTGGTGGCAGGTGCCACCGGTTCCGGTAAGTCGAGTTTTATCAACTCGATGCTCACTTCGATCATCATGCGTGCCACGCCCGAACAGGTGCGTCTGATCATGGTGGATCCCAAGCGCGTGGAACTGTCCGCCTACGCAGGCATCCCGCACCTGCTGACCCCGATCATCACCGATCCGAAGAAAGCCGCACAGGCCCTCGAATGGGTGGTCAAGGAGATGGATGCACGCTACTCCGACCTCGAATTCTTCGGATTCCGCCACGTCAAGGACTTCAACGAGGCCGTGCGCGCCGGCAAGGTGCATGCGCCCGCCGGCTCCCAGCGCAAGGTGGCCCCCTATCCGTACATCCTCGTGGTGGTCGACGAGATGGCCGACCTTATGATGGTGGCCAAGAACGATGTGGAAAGCTCCATCCAGCGCATCACCCAGCTGGCACGAGCCGCCGGTGTGCATCTGGTGCTCGCCACCCAGCGTCCGTCCGTGGATGTGGTCACCGGTCTGATCAAGGCCAACATTCCATCCCGACTGGCGTTCGCCACCTCGTCCGCCACCGATTCGCGAGTCATTCTCGACACGGTCGGTGCCGAGACCCTGATTGGCCAGGGCGATGCGTTGTTCCTGCCGATGGGTTCCGCCAAGCCGATTCGTGTGCAGGGCTCGTGGGTGTCCGAATCCGAGATTCGCAAGGCTGTAGAGTTCGTACGCATCCAGCGCAAGCCGAAGTACCGCGAAGACATCGAACAGATGGCCAGGGAAGCTGAGAAGAAAGACAGTATGGAGCCTGACGAGGAGATCGGCGACGACATGGACGTGCTGCTGCAGGCCGCCGAACTCGTGGTCACCAGCCAGTTCGGTTCCACCTCCATGCTGCAGCGCAAGCTCAGGGTCGGCTTCGCCAAGGCCGGCCGACTCATGGACCTGCTCGAATCGCGTGGCGTGGTCGGGCCGTCCGAAGGCTCGAAGGCCCGCGAGGTGCTTGTTCAGCCGCAGGACCTGCCGCAGGTGCTCGCCTTCATCCGAGGCGAAACCAGCTCGCTCGAAGCCACCGCCCCGCAACAGCCCGAACTCGGCGAGTAATTCACCCATCGACCTTCCTCTGATGAGGGAGGTGGCCCCGAAGGGGCGGAGGGAGAGAAGCGCCGCCACGCGGCCATCAGCACGCAACCTGATTCCCGAATAATAGCAGTCAATATCCAGCCACCACTCACTCAAGGTAGGAGTATGGGGGTAACGTGAACACTATGGATGAGAACACAATGGACAAGCAGTCATCGCCCAAATCATCGCTGTTCGACGGATGGAACGCGCCGCCGAACCTGGTCACCTACTCGCGCATCGTACTCGTGGTGATTTTCCTCACACTCGACATTCTCGCCGGTGCCTGGGGTGAGAACAACCTGACCATGCGCTGGGTCGCCGCGGTACTGTTCATCATCGCCGCGTCCACCGATAAAATCGACGGTTGGATGGCCCGCAAATACAATCAGGTCACCGAAATGGGCAAGCTCATGGATCCGATCGCGGACAAGCTGCTCACTTGCGGCGCAATGATTGTATGCTCCGCGTTCGGCGAGCTCGGCTGGTGGGTGACCATCCTGTTCCTGATTCGCGAAATCGGCATCACCGTTATGCGCTTCTTCGTCATGGAGCGTCCGGGCGGCAAGGTCATCGCCGCCGCATGGCCCGGCAAGCTCAAGACCGTATTCCAGTGCGTGGGTCTGTCCATGCTGCTGCTGCCGTTCTGGTCATTGGGTAACGGACAGGCCACGCCGTTCTGGATGACCGCTTACTACTTCCTGACCTACGCCATCATCTACGTGGCATTGGTCCTGTGCCTCTACTCGGGTGCCGTGTACCTGTACAACACGTTCGTCGCCCCGAAGCGGAAGTGACGGATATTCCAATGCAGGAATTGTGCGACAGTCTCGCGGCCGGCATCCTCAAGATCTGCGAGGCGAACAATACGAAAATCTCCTGCGCTGAATCCCTGACCGGTGGCCTGCTCGCCGATGCGTTCGTGCGTATTCCCGGTGCCTCCAACGTGTTGCTGGGTTCCGCTGTCACCTACGACATCAATGCCAAGGCCTCGATCCTACACGTGGACAAGGCCCTATTGGATCGAGAAGGCGCCGTACACCCCGAAGTCGTCCGGCAGATGGCCATCGGTGCCGCTCGCCTATACAGCCAGCCGGAATACGGCGACCGAATCATCGGCCTTTCCACCACCGGCGTGGCCGGCCCCGGTCCGGACGGTGATAAGCCGGCCGGACTGGTGTATGTGGGCCTGCGCATCCCCGCAAGCCTCACCGCGGACCATGCCGAAGTGCTCAAAGCCGTCGAACTCCATCTTGATGGCATGCGCGAAGAGGTTCGTCGCCTCACCGTATTCCACGTTCTGCAAAACTTGAGTCTATTCACAGCAAGTTTTAAGGAATAAAACCGCGGGACCGTCGTGTTGTACATAGTGGAAACACTGAACCGACCTTGGAAGGGGCGATGGCGATGGAAACGATGACCCGAGTGAACGAACAGATGGATGTGGCCGCCAAGAAGCCGATGGCTGTGCAGCCGGGTGTCGCCCGTATGCGTGAACTGACTCCGGCCCAGCGCCGTGCGGTGATGTTCGCCCAGCAGCAGGTGCTCAAGGCGCAGGCTGCCAAGAAGGCCAAGGATCAGCGTCAAGCCGTTCGTGAACGTATGTGGGATGAGGATTCGCCGTCGTACAAGCCGACTGCCGCCGCCGAGCCCGTGGTGGTTGAGGAGGAGCCTCGCGAGGTTTCGCTGCGTGGTGCTATCGGCTACGTGCTGCGCGAACTGCGTACGCGCGATCGCCGCACGTTGCGTGAGGTCTCCGAGAAGGCGGGCGTTTCGCTGGGCTATCTTTCCGAAGTCGAACGTGGGCAGAAGGAAGCCAGCTCCGAACTGCTGAGCTCCATCGCCGATGCGCTCGGAGTCTCCACTTCGCGCATGCTGCGCATGGTGGCCGATTATCTCGACACAGTCGAGGGCTGATCGGTTGGCGGTGTGAAGCCGCATCCCGTAATCTATGTCTAGCTGTGAACCCGTATCGCTTGTGGCGATGCGGGTTTTTGCTGTCCTGCGGGTGGTGGCACACTGGCGTGTATGCGTGAACGGGAATTCTGGGAATTACTTGAAGAGGTGTTCGGTCGGACCTACGGTCGTTCGCTGTCGCGTGATCAACGGATGTCCAAATTGGCGAATATGACCGTGGTCGAGGCGCTGGACGCGGGGGAGGAGCCACGCGTGGTCTGGAATGTGCTCTGTGACCAAATGGAGGTTCCGGACTCCAAGCGTTGGGGCCACGATCATAACGCGACGCCCATGCCCGCCGTCTGACACTGCGGGATTACGGAGTCGCTGAATCGTGAAATTGGCGATTTCGGCGTGTTGCACGCCAAATTCGAACAAATGTTCGTGTGTGTGGTTATAGTTATTCACAGTGACAAGAAGCCGCATACGTGTGCACAGGGTGCTTGTCATCCGCCATAAGCCTTACCGCAGTAGGTCTTAGGGAGGTCAGATGGCCGAGCTCGGGCAAGCTGGAACCACAATGGTTGGTTTGGATTGCCTCACATGGCATGTCCGTCATACGGTGGAGGCATCCGATTCGCGCACGACTTCGACAAGGAGAAGATCATGGCACTTGAGACCAAGCCGGCCAAGGACCCGGCAGCCGAGGACAAGCACGAGCTCGATCCCAAGCGCAAGGCGGCGCTGGACACCGCGCTGGCGCAGGTTGAGAAGAGCTTTGGCAAAGGTTCCGCAATGCGACTGGGCGACCAGCCCGAGCAGAACGTCGAGGTGATTCCCACCGGTTCGTTGGCCCTCGATATGGCGCTCGGCATCGGCGGCCTGCCCAAGGGCCGCATCGTGGAGATCTACGGCCCCGAATCATCCGGTAAGACCACGCTCGCATTGCATGTGGTGGCCAATGCCCAGAAGAAGGGCGGCGTGGCGGCCTACATCGATGCCGAACACGCACTCGACCCGGCCTACGCCCGCAAGCTCGGCGTGGACACCGACTCACTCATCGTCTCCCAGCCGGATAACGGCGAGCAGGCCCTCGAAATCGCCGACATGCTGATTCGCTCCGGTGCACTTGACGTCATCGTCATCGACTCGGTCGCCGCCCTAGTGCCGAAGGCCGAAATCGAAGGCGAAATGGGAGACAGCCATGTTGGTTTGCAGGCCCGACTCATGAGTCAGGCGCTGCGCAAGATGACCGGCGCGTTGGCTCAGGCCGGCACCACCGCCATCTTCATCAACCAGCTGCGTGAAAAGATCGGCGTGTTCTTCGGCAATCCCGAAACCACCACCGGCGGCAAGGCCCTGAAGTTCTATGCCTCCGTGCGTCTCGACATTCGTCGTATTCAAACCCTGAAGAATGGCGACGAAGCGGTGGGCAACCGCACGCGCGTCAAGGTGGTCAAGAACAAGATGGCCCCGCCTTTCAAGTCCGCCGAATTCGACATGCTCTACGGTGAAGGCATTTCCCGTGAGGGCTCGGTAATCGACATGGCTCAGCAGGTTGGCGTGATCAAGAAGTCCGGTTCGTGGTTCACCTATGAGGGTGATCAGCTCGGTCAGGGACGCGAGAAGGTTCGTCAGTTCCTTAAGGACAACCCGGCCATCACCGAGGAGATTGAGAATAAGGTCAAGGCCGAGTTCGGTCTGATCGGTTCCGCCGACCAGTTCGCGGAAGATGGCGAAGCCGCAGCAGCGGCCGCTGTCAGCGAGGCCGCCGCTGCCGACGTGGCCAAGGACAGCAAGGCCGCAGCGGCGCCTGCTGCCAAAACGACCCGTGCCAAGGCCGGCGCAGCTAAGGCCTGAACATGATTAGTGCCGAAGCATTCTTGCGGCGCAATCCTGTTGCGTCGCAAGACATGCCCATTGCCGAGCAGCGTGTTCAGTCGAAACCGCCGGGACGTTTTTCTCGACGGGGGAGAGACGCTGCCGTTGTCGAAGATCCCAATGATTTGGACGCTTGCCGCGAGGCTGCATTGCGTTTGCTGGACGCGGCCCCGCGTGCATCCGGCGCGTTGCGCGAACGATTGCTCAGCAAAGGCTATGGCGAGGCGATTGTGGACGAGGTCATCGAACGGCTGATTCGCGTGCAACTGATTGACGACCGCGCTTATGCCGAATCGGCCGTACGCTATTGTGCCGGTCGCATGATGGGTCGTCGTGGTGCGGTCCTGGAACTTGCTCGCAAAGGCGTGGACCGCAAACTGGCTGAACAGGTGTGTGGCGAAGCTGAGCAAAATGGCATCTTTGAAGATGCCGCATGGGAATTGGGCCGCCAAATAGCCCGCAAAACCCATGGCCTCGATCGTCAGGTCCGTCAGCGTCGGTTTTGGTCCGCAGGCGGCCGCAAAGGACACAGCCCCGAAACCCTCCGCCGAGTCGCCGCCGAATTGTTGGTGTAGCCAAGAAAAAAATGAGACCTCTTATACCCCGGGTTCTGTCGTGCCGTGCGCGAACGCACGGCACGGATGGCCATCCATCTCGACCTGACGTTGCCGCCAGGCTCTAGCAGCCTACCCGATGACACGGGCGAGCAGCCCTTACCGCCATCTGCTTGGCCTTGCTCCCGATGAGGCTTGCCATGCGACCTACTGTTACCAGAGGCCCGGTGGTCTCTTACACCGCCGTTTCACCCTTACCCGTCGAGGACGGGCGGTCTGTTCTCTGTTGCGCTATCTCTCAGGTCACCCTGGGCGGACGTTATCCGCCATCGTGCTCTATGGAGCCCGGAAGTTCCTCAGCCGATCCCAATGAAGATCACGGCCGCGGCCATCAAGAGGTCTCAAGCCTGCAATTATACATAAGGTGCGGAAAAGGCGGCATCCCGCCCTGCGGTGAGGCCATGACGTTGCCCGGTTATCCTGTTTTCTCCATAGTTGGGCATAGTTGGGCGATTCGTGAACGACGCGCCGAATATCGGATGGGGCGTGTCGGGCGTGTTGTGGCGTGTCGTATGGAGACGAATCAAATCTGTAAGAGCTTGGTATGTGCGAGAAAGAGCAAGAAAACGCTGCCTATCCATTGCAGTATTTACCATGACGAACAAACGAGCCAGCCTGATAAACCGGTATCAAATCTTCTCATAGGAGACTGCTGCCAAAACCCCAGTATATACATCGTTTCATTGCAGAGAAAAGCCCGGGAATAAACATATATTCTCTGGGCGAGTTTCCGGCCGTTCACCCATTGTTCGTCTACAATGAAACATACCCGGTCGGTGATGATGCCGTTCGGAACACATATAGCGGGTTACACCGCTTGAGTTAGAGGAGGTCAACATGGAAATCGTCGTTACCGGACGCCACACGCAGGTCAAGCAAAGGTTCCGTGATGTGGTCGAGACCAAGATGAATCGTGTGACCGCTATCGCCCCAGATGCTCAGCGCGCGCAGATCGTGCTGACCCATGAGGGCAACCCGCGTCAGGCCGATACCGCCAAGCGCGTGGAAATCACCGTTATCGCCGGACGTACCGTGGTGCGTGCGGAGGCTTCCAGCACCGATGAATTCAGTGCGCTGGACATGGCGCTGGATAAGTTGACGCTGCGTCTGCGTCGTACTCGTGACCGTCGCAAGGATCACCGTCGTGGTTACGCAAACCCGGTCCCGGTGGATCTGGGTGTTATCGCCCCGGAGCCCGAGCCGGAGGTGTCGGAGGAAGAGCCGAACAACAGCCCGCAGGCTGCGGTCGCCTCCGATCTTGGCCCTGGCGAATCCGTGGAGGTCCGGGTTGGGGATACGCCGATTGTCATCCGTCGCAAGTTGCACATCGCCGAGCCTATGAGCATCGACGAGGCGCTGTACCAGATGGAACTGATCGGACACGATTTCTTCCTGTTCGTGAACAAGGAGACCGGACGCCCGTCCGTTGTCTATCACCGTCACGGTTGGAGCTACGGCGTGTTCGAAATCGACACTCCGGAGAATGTCAAGAAAGCCTGAGGGTAAGGGCTGCTGACATGATCAGCTGATACCGCATGGACCGCTTCCAATATGGAAGCGGTCCATTTTTTCGTAAAAAGGTCGAAAAATTCGATTGCTGACGGTGCGAGGCGCTATTCTGGTACGCGGACACCACCACTTATCAGTCAAGGGAGAACCCAGTGGTCGATATTGTTGACAAAGCCCTGCGAATGGGTGAAGGCCACCAGCTCAAGAAGCTGGAGAACGTGGCTAAGGCCGTGAACGCCCTGGAGGACGAGATTTCCGCCCTCTCCGACGAGGACCTGAAGGCCCAAACCCCGAAGTTCAAGCAGGAAATCGAAAACGGCAAGAGTCTGGACGAGATCATGCCCGAGGCGTTCGCCACCGTGCGCGAGGTCTCCAAGCGCACCCTCGGCCAGCGTCACTTCGACGTGCAGCTCATGGGCGGTGCCGCCCTGCACTGGGGCAACATCGCCGAAATGAAGACCGGTGAAGGCAAGACCCTGGTCGCCACCCTGCCTACCTACCTGAACGCTCTCGAAGGCAAGGGCGTGCACGTGGTCACCGTCAACGACTACCTCGCCAGCTACCAGAGCGAGCTGATGGGCCGTATCTACCGCTTCCTCGGCATGAACGTCGGCTGCATCATCACCGAGCAGAAGCCGCCGGAGCGCCGCAAGCAGTACAACGCCGACATCACCTACGGCACCAACAACGAGTTCGGCTTCGACTACCTGCGTGACAACATGGCTTGGGAGAAGGCCGACCTCGTGCAACGCGGCCACCACTACGCCATCGTCGATGAGGTCGACTCCATCCTCATCGATGAGGCCCGTACCCCGCTTATCATCTCCGGCCCGGCCGAAGGCGACGTGACCCGCTGGTACCGTCAGTTCGCCAAGCTGGTGCTGAAGCTCACCCGCGACGAGGACTACGACGTCGACGAGAAGAAGAAGGTCGTCGGCATCCTGGACCCGGGCATCACCAAGGTCGAGGACTTCCTCGGCATCGACAACCTGTACGAGCCGGCCAACACCGCCCTGATCGGCTACCTCAACAACGCCATCAAGGCCAAGGAACTGTTCCTGCGTGACAAGGACTACGTCGTCACCCAGGGCGAGGTGCTCATCGTCGACGAGCACACCGGTCGTATCCTGCCGGGTCGCCGCTACAACGAGGGCCTGCATCAGGCCATCGAAGCCAAGGAAGGCGTGGAGGTCAAGGCCGAGAACCAGACCTTCGCCACCATCACCCTGCAGAACTACTTCCGTATGTACGACAAGCTCGCGGGCATGACCGGTACAGCCGAAACCGAGGCCGCCGAGTTCATGAACACCTACAAGCTGGGCGTGCTGCCGATCAAGACCAACAAGCCGATGATCCGCAAGGACCAGGACGACCTCATCTACCGCACCAAGAAGGAGAAGCTGGCCGCCATCGTCAAGGACGTGGCCAAGCGTCACGCCAAGGGACAGCCGGTGCTGCTCGGTACCGCCTCTGTGGAAAGCTCCGAAGTGGTCTCCACTCTGCTCGACGTGGCCAAGATCCCTCATCAGGTCCTGAACGCCAAGCAGCATGAGAAGGAAGCCGCCGTGGTCGCCGTCGCCGGCCGCAAGGGCGCCGTCACCGTGGCCACCAACATGGCCGGCCGTGGTACCGACATCATGCTCGGCGGCAACGTCGAGTTCCTTGCCGACGCCAAGCTCAAGTCCGAAGGTTACTCTCCGGAAGACACCCCGGAAGAGTACGAGAAGCGTTGGCCGGGCACCCTGAACGAGATCAAGGCTCAGGTCAAGGACGAGCACGAGGAAGTCAAGGAGCTGGGCGGCCTGTATGTGCTCGGCACCGAACGCCACGAGTCCCGTCGAATCGACAACCAGTTGCGCGGTCGTTCCGGCCGCCAGGGCGATCCGGGCGAGTCCCGCTTCTATCTGTCGCTGGAAGACGATCTGATGCGTCTGTTCAACACCCAGCTGGTGGCCCAGGTCATGGCCAAGGGCATGGAGGAAGGCCAGCCGATCGAGGCCAAGTCCGTCACCAAGGGCGTGCGCACCGCGCAGAAGGCCGTCGAATCCCGTAACTATGAGATTCGCAAGAACGTGTTGAAGTACGATGACGTGATGAACAAGCAGCGCACCGTCATCTACTCCGAGCGTCAGGCCGTGCTCAAGGGCGAAGACATCCACAAGGACATCCTGCGTTTCATTTCCGACACCGTCGAGTCCTACATCAAGGGTGCCAACAAGGGATCCGAGAAACCGAAGGACTGGGATTGGGAGGGCCTGTTCAAGGCGCTCAACACCGTGATCCCCACCAAGGTCGACGAAGACGAGGTCAGGAAGATCGTCGGCGGCCTCAAGGGTGCGAAGGCCGTCGAGGCCGTGCGCGACCTGATCGTCGAGGACGCCAGGCAGCAGTACGGCGAAATGGAGGAGACCATCGGCGAGACCGGCTTGCGCGATCTCGAACGCCGCGTGGTGCTCGCCGTGCTCGACCGCAAGTGGCGCGAGCACCTTTACGAGATGGATTACCTCAAGGACGGCATCGGCCTGCGTGGCATGGGCCAGCGCGACCCGCTGGTCGAATACCAGCGCGAAGGCTACCAGATGTACAACTCCATGATCGAGGCCATTAAGGAGGAGACCGTCCAGCTGCTGTTCCACATCGACATCAAGCAGGTCGCCACCACCGACGAGGCCGTTGACGAGGTCGAGGAGACCGCCGAAAGCGCCGACACCATCGCCGTGGCCTCCGGCCCCGACGAGAACGGCGAATCCGTGGTCGAGGCCGCCGAGGGCGAAGTCGAGGATACGGACGCCAAGCAGGCGATCGCCGAATCCGCAGCCGCCTCCGGGGCCGGCGAGTCCACGCTGCCTGTTGCCGGACCGGCTCCGATCAGCCACGCCGAAGGCAAGGTCCCGGTTTCCAAGCGTCCGAAGAGCGAAGAGCTCAAGACGCCGTGGGCCGACGGCCGCACCTTCCCTGGCACTGGCAAGAACGCCCCGTGCCCGTGCGGTTCCGGCCGCAAGTACAAGATGTGCCACGGCCAGAACGAGAAGTGACGCATCGCTAGTTAGTAACTAGCTCATGGCTCCCCACACGGGGAGCCATTTTCTATGCGGTTCATCAGCATGTATTCGTGCGGTGCCGTACGCGCGGGACGGCACGCGATTTTCGCGGATTTTGACGTCGTATCCCACACTGTTGCGGGATGGCACGAGTGTCAATCGATTGACTAGCGTGGCGTCCCGCAGTACGAATTACGGAATCGTTGAAATTCCGCCATTCTCGGTGTTATGGTGTCACGGTCCGCAAAGGGTGATGTGGAACGGCACGGCTCAAACGGCGAAAATGAGCTGCCGTCCCGCAGTTTTACGGGATAGCACAAAAAAGAGGCTTCTGCTGTTTTCGTGGGTTGGGTTCTTGGTTTGTGGTGGGCGTATGTCGAGTCCGCCGCGGCGGAGCATGACGAGGGCGATGGGATTGTTCGCGTGGTGGAAGCCGTAGGCCATGCGGATGGTGACCTTGATCCTGTTGTCGGACGCCTCGAGCCTGGCGTTTGAACAGCCCAATTCGATTGTCCCGAGGATGTCGGGCCCATGACGGCGGATCTTTCGGGCGAGTTCGACGATCTCGGGGATGCGGCTGTGGGACGCCCGGAACACCCGGCGGTCCAGTTCGATCCCGGCCTGGTCGGCCGGTCGTTTGGGCATCGTCCGGAGGGGTTCCCTGAGCCGTCATGAACGGTAGGGCCGGCCCTTGGGATCCGTGTCCCGCAGGTTCCCGGACGCCTCGGACCGTCTGTCGGTCAGCTTGCCGGGGTTCTTCAGGACGGTGTATCTGACGCCGCGCATGCGCTTGACGGATTTCTCGTCCCCGTCGCGGCGCGCCTGGTTCCACGGGTGTCTCCTGACTTTGTCGGGCGCGCGTTCGGCGTTCGGGCACCACTCATGCACGCATGAGTCGATCCACCGGGCCCCGTCCCCGGCGACGACCCTGATGGAGGCGCGCTGTTCGGGCGTCAACGTTTGGAAGAACAGGCCGAACACGTCCCTGCCGTACCCGTCGTGCGCCCATATCGCCCGATGCCGTTCGTGGTCGACGACCACGGTGATGCACGTGTGGCCTTTGCGGTAGCCGGTCTCGTCCACGCCGATCGACGTGAGGCCGCCGAACGGAGACGGCATCGACGCTTTCAACCGTTCGGCGACCCTATGGGCGGCGTCTTCCGGCGGCGCGCCACGCGACGTGCGGAAAACCGCTTACGGTCTTCTGGTTCGCGACGCTCATCGGCCACGCGCGTTCCGATTCGAAATCGCGTGTGGACCGGCTGCCCGGCTCGGCCCACGGCACGGAAGCGACCACGACGCCGCACGCCGCCGCCCTGGTCATGCCCGCGGCGCCTCCTTCCGCATCGGGAGCATCGGAGCATACCCGCACGTGGACGCACCCGGATCTCGAGCACGGGTTCGGAACGCGGCGGCGAATCCGTGATCCGCGCATCCTCTGCAACCGTGCCTTTGACGTTCGGCAATCCGGTGAATGGGCTTTTGCCCAGGCGTTCTTCGTGATTCATTTCTTTGGTCGGAAAACAGAATACGCGGGAACGCCCCTCACGCTTACGAAACCAACGGCTCGACGACGAACCGACATCCACGAAAACAGCAATAGCGCCATATTTTGCAATATGGAAGATTCAGGGCCTTGAAATGACGAACCATTACAATGAGCGGCGAACATACATCACACGGCGTAGGAAACGCCAAGGAGGGCATCATGGGCGAGATCACATGGAAGTCGATTCTCACCAAGCTGGTCGGGGGAGACCACCTTACTGCTGAGGAATCGGAGTGGTTCGTGGACGACCTGATGCAAGGTAACGCCAATCCGGCCGCCGTGGGTGCCGCGCTCGTTATGCAGCAGCAGCTGGGACTGACCGCCGACGAGGTGCGTGGTGCCGCCAAGGCCATGGTCTCCCACGCCGTGCCGCTGAACGTTTCCGGTGGGACCACCGACATCGTGGGCACCGGTGGTGACGGCTTCGCCACCGTGAACCTGTCCACCATGGGCTCCGTGGCCGCCGCTGCAGCCGGCGTGAAGATCGTCAAGCACGGCAACCGCGCTGCATCCTCGAAGTGCGGTGCCGCCGATGTGCTCGAAGACCTCGGCCTGCCGCTGGATTTGAAGCCGGAGGCCGTCGGCGAAGTGGGCGACGAGGTGGGCATCACCTTCGCGTTCGCCCGCACCTTCCACCCGGCCATGCGCTTCGTGGGCCCGATTCGTGCCGCGCTCGGCATTCCGTGCGTCTTCAACATCCTGGGACCGTTGACCAACCCCGCCAACCCGGCACACGTGGCCATCGGCTGCGCCAACCGCAAGGTGAGCCCGATCATGGCTGCCGTCTACGCCAGCCGTGGTCAGTCCGGCTTGGTCTACACTTCGCATGAGGGCATGGATGAGCTCGCCCCCACCGGCCCGGTTTCCGTCTGGGAGATTCGCGACGGCAAGGTCACCGAAACCGAGTTCGACCCGACCGTGGATCTGGGTCTCGCCAAGATTACCGTCGACCAGCTCAAGGGCGGCGTGCCGGACGTCAACGCCAACGCATTTAAGGACTTCCTGGCCGGCAAGGACATTACGTCCCGCACCACCGCGCTGCTCAACGCTGCCTCCGCCATCGTGGCTGACGGCAATCTGGTCGGCAACGGCACACTGGCCGAGCGCTTCGCCGAGGCCTACAAGCTGGCCGAGGATGCTGTCGACTCCGGCAAGGCTGAAGCCCTGTTCAACAAGTGGATCGAAACCGCCAAGTCCAAGGCGTGATATGGAATGGGTTTGCTCGAATATGTTTACCTTTCCTTCATTATCAACTATTTCGAGTTGCAGGAGTCCATCGACTTCAATTCGTGACCTATCTTGGCTCGGCCGCAATTACGGACGAGCTACGCCTGTGATACATTGGTTCGCTATCGCTCACACCTCGCCTACAAACAGCCCACTGGGCTGTTTGCTTAACGGCTCGGCCTCAGAGAGGGGAGCCAAGGACTACACAACCTACGCGAACTACACCCTCGCGCCGTCGTCGTAATAGCCACCCTGATCACCGGGGCGGTCTTTGCGGTTGAGGATTTTGGCCACCAATCCGCCCAGACCCAAAATGACGCCCAGCCCGAAGAGAATATTGAGCAGCGCGCCTAAGAGAGGAATCGCGTTCAAGCCGGGAACGAATATCATCACCGTTTCGCCTGCGAGACCGATGATGAGCAACGCCGTCAGCAGTACCGTAGATGCTTTGACCGGACCAAGATCAGGGTTCGGGGGAGTGAAGCCGCCATCATCATAGGCGTCCATCACATTATCGGTATCCAGCCAGCTGGAGCCGGTGAAATCACGGGGGCCTGACTGCTTGCCTTTTTTGCCGCCACGGCTCGGGCGAGCATCATCGGTGAACGAGCCGATATCCAAGTCATCTACGGAAAGCAGTGCTTCCTTCTCGCGTTTCTTGGCCTGCTTCTCGAACTTTTTGGCCTGCCTGGAGGAAGCCACGTCATGCAAGTCGGCCTGATGCTCGGCTTCGAACGCGGCCCACGCCGCATCCAAATCGTTCATGTCATGCGATTGCGGTGTATCGGCACCATTCGTGGCCGGTCCGGCGGCACCGGGAGTCGACGACTTGGACGAAGTATCGGAATCCTGTCCGTTGCCCGGCGTGGGGGTTGGCCGCTCTCCGTCGGCATTGCTATTCTGGTTCTCAGTCATAACTGTCACTCTAATCAGGCGACCGGCCAATGGCTAGTTCGTCTGCGGGAGGAATGCCAAGTGCTCTACTGGTTCTTCGTCAAAGGTCTCGGCCCTATTGCTCATCATCGTTTGAGCCCTGCTGTCAGCGGACTGAATAACGTGCCTCGAGAGGGTGGCGCGATTATCGCAGCCAACCATCTGGCGGTGATTGACGATGCTTTGATTCCGATTACCTGCCCGCGCATGGTGCACTTCATGGGCAAAGCCGAATACTTCGAGGGCAAGGGATTGAAGGGCAAGTTCAAGAAGTGGTGGTTCACGTCCGTGGGCGTGTTCCCGGTTGATCGTTCCGGTGGCAGCAAGTCGCTTGGCGCACTCGAGCATGCACGCGAGATTATCGAGGATGGGCACCTGTTCGGTATCCACATTGAAGGCACGCGCAGCCCGGACGGTCGACTGTACAAGGGACACACCGGTGCCGCACGACTTGCGCTCGAGACCGGTTGCCCGATTGTTCCGACCGCCATCATCGGCTCGGACAAGCTGCAGCCGATTGGCACGTCGATTCCCAAGAAGGGCAAGACCAAGGTGTTGTATGGCAAGCCGATTGAGGTTGCGAAGAAGTCGGCTGATGAAATTACACATGATGATTTGCGTTCGCTGACCGATCGTGTTTCCACCGCAATCCAGAAAATGAGCGGTCAGGAATTCGTGAACGAATACGCCCAGAAGGTCAAGGCCGAGCTCAAGGCCCAGCAGGCCGCTGAAGAAGCCGAAAAGTAATTAACAAATGAGGCTCCCTCGTCTGAAGACAGAGGGAGCCTCATTCAAATCTCACACGATGGTGAGGGTGATGACGGTGGGGTTGCCGTTGGCATCGCGCAAGCGAATCTTGCCGCCGTTGGATAGGTCCGTATCGCCACTTTTCACGGTACGTACCGTGCCGAACAGGCCACCGAGCACCTTGTCGGTTTTCACCTCGAACCCGAGACCTTCAAGTGTCTTGGTTACGGCGCTTTCCTGTTTGCCGACAAGGCCGGACGGTATCGTCGCCATCTCCGGACCCTTGGAAATCACCACGTCCACGCTATCGCCCCACTTCAGCTGGGCTCCGGCTTCCTGAGACGCGGAAATGACTTGACCGGCCTCGACCTTGTCATCGTACTGTTCGGTGACATTGGCCGTGAGCTTCAACTCGCCGAGCGCGGCTTGCATCTCATCCTGGGTCTTACCGACGATGTTGGGCATGGTCACCGGCATCGGTCCCTTGCTCAAAGTAACCGTCACCTCATCGTTGTGCTTGGCCGTGGTACCGGGATCAGGGGAGATCGTCAATGCCACACCCTGCGGCGTGTCCATCGAATACTCATCCTTCGACTCGTCATGCTTGACATTATCGAAGCCGGCCTTCTTGAGCGCGTTCAACGGGTCCTTGCCATTGGCCGAATTCGCGTCGAGAATATCCTTCGGGATGGTGGTCATCCGCACGCCCTTGGACACCACCACCGTAAGCTCCTGATTGGCTCGCTTGCTTATGCGGCTGTTCACAACGGCCTTGGTCTTGTTCACGGAAGAAGAGATGATCTTGCCTTCCGCCACGTCGTCGCTGTATCCCTTGTGCGTCTTGTAGGGGATGCCGAGAGCCTTCAACGTGCTCTCATACGTGGCCCAATCCGCGCCGGCCAACGAGCATTCGGTGCTTGCATTCGCATCGCAGGTCACGTCATCCGGCTTGGGCACACTCCAATAGCTGCCCGGTCCGGCAAACCACCACCAGCCGGCGGTTCCGCCGATTGCAGCCAGTACCAGCACGATCACCAGTACGATGATGAGCGGTTTTTTGCTGCGCTGCTTCTTTGGCCCGGTGCCGTTGGAAGCGACGTCCGGCTCATCGGAAAGGGCAAGCGCTCGGGTGAAGGCATCGCCGGCCTGAGGCAGCACTTGTGTCTCGCTGCCGGACTGTGCCATGATTTGCGTCTTATGGGGAGCCGAAGCATCGGCTAGCGTCGACGAATCAAGTGCCGTGGTGGGGGCGACCGGAGGAGCCGGAGGATTGACGTCTGCGGCGCCACCGGTATCGACGGTATTGCTTGCGACATCATCGGCCAAAAACGCTGGTACGGACGGCTTGAACGTTGCTGCACCGGCAGGTACGCCGGTCAGCGGGGCCTGCTCGGCGATATTGCCTACCAGCGCTGCAGCGGTGGCATCGGTATGATCACCTCCGATGGGTTCGGCATGCAAACGGTATTGCCACGCCTCCAGCGGCAATTTGGCGGCCAACTGGCTCAATTCCTCAGCTGCTGCCGCGCCATCGGCGGGGCGAGCATCCACCTGACGCGCGGTCAGATGGGCGATGAACGCCGCCACGGACGGATCAATGCCCTGACAGACCGTGGCCACGGACGGCACGTCCTCATGAACATGCTTGAAAACAAGCGTCACCGGATTATCCGAATCGAACGGCACCTTGCCGGTCAGCATCTCCCATGCCATGATGCCCACCGAATACAGGTCGCCTTGCGCGGTGGCCTGATTGTTCTCGATCATTTCGGGAGCCAGATAAGCGGCGGTGCCCAATAGCATGCCGGTGGAGCTCAATGTGGCCTGGCTGGCGGCCTTGGCCAGACCGAAATCAGTGATCTGCACATGGCCGCGATCATTGATCAAAATGTTCTCGGGCTTGATGTCACGGTGAACCACGCCGGCGCGATGTGCGGAAGCCAGACCATCCAGCGTCTCCGCGACCACGCGCAGCGTCTCACGTACGGAGAATGTGCCTTGGGCGTTCATCTCATGCCGCAGATTGACGCCATGCACATATTCCATGACCAGAAAATCAAGTCCATTGAACTCGCCGGTGTCATACACCTGAACGATGTGCGGGTTGGCGATGGACGCGGCCGAATTGGCCTCGCGGCGGAACCGTTCGACGAACTGCTCCCGATGCGGGCCTTTGGCGAGTTGTGTGTGCATGACCTTAATCGCCACGGTGCGCCCCAGACGCTCATCGATGGCCTCATACACGGTGGCCATACCACCCTCGGCGATATTGCGCACGATGCGGTAGCGTCCCTCAATCATCTGCGCGGGCTCGTTCTCACTCATGTTGTATCGTACGGTTCCTTTAATCACGACTAAACATGTTCAGTGTACATGGCCCCGGTTACGCGGCCGGAGCATCGGCGCATAGTTTTCACGGGTTTTCACCGGTGTTCATGGTCTCATGACCCGGCGGCTCGCATTGTGGACTATCGCAAGGATTCGGGGACGAATCGCGCACAAGCCTCGGTCAGACGGCGCTGCGCTTCGGAATTCAGCTCAAGACCGGCAATCGCCTTACGGGACTCACCCCATAGGGCAGCGATGCGCTCGCGGGATCGATCAAGAGCACCGGTCGACGTGAACAGTTCAATGGTGCGGGCTACCTGGTCGTCGTTGCGACAATCCGCTTCGAAGATGGCAATCAGATCGGCCTTATCCTCCGTATCTGCCGCAGACAGAGCATCAGCCAACAGCACTGTGCGTTTGCCTTCTCGAATGTCTCCGCCAACGGGTTTCCCGGTATTGCGGCTTGATCCGACGATATCCAACAGGTCATCGGCCAGTTGAAACGCCAGTCCGAGCGGCCGGCCTACGGCCAACGCGCAATGCCTGGCCTGATCCGGGCTCTCTCCTGCGGCCAGCAGTGCAAGCAGCAGTGGGGCGATGGTGGTGTAACTGGCTGTCTTCCAGCGGAATACGTTCAATGAGGCGTTCGCCAGAGCTTCGGGATCAGACAACGGGGTCATCTCGACGGCCAAGTCCAGTATCTGGCCGATCTCCACCTCGCGCTGCATGGTAAGAAACGCCTCGTTCAAGGCATCGGTGTTGGGAAGACGGCTGGCGGACCGGCGTGTGATTTCAATGCAGGCGGTGGCCAGAATATCGCCAAGCATCAGGCCCAAGCCACGGCCTATGGCACCGCTGTGTACGGCCTGTTCCAAGGCACGGTGTGCGGAAGGCTTGCCCCGGCGCAGATCGGATTCGTCGATGATGTCGTCATGCACCAGTGCGGCCGTCTGAAACACTTCAATGGCACAGGCCAGGTCGATCATGGCGTCACGCCGATCAGGAGTCACGTCGCCGGCAAGAATATCGAAGGCGTCCAATGCGAGCAACGCACGCAGTCGTTTGCCTCCTTGGCTGGAGGAGGAGGCTTGGTCCACAACCTGTTCCATCACCGGTTTCAGGGCATCGGCAACCTCATCGGTGGCGGGAGCGGCAGTCAGTTCCCGCACCAACTGAATGATGCGTGGCTCGATGATTTCGCGGTTGTTAGCAGTTGTACACATGCCTAATAACTTATCCACAGGGTCTGAAGAACACAAGAACGTTGGAAATCAAGGGTTTTGAAGCTAGAACCACAATGGTCGTTTTTTCCTGCGTCATACGGCGTTTTCAGCCATAGTGGGCACACCCCCTTGGTGCATGAGCTACCCGGCTCGGCGCGCACCACAACACCAATAGATTGCACACCATTAGTCAAGGAGGATATGATGAACAACAACACGCCACACAAGCCGCGTAAGAACCGACACGCCAAACGGCACGCCGCCGAACAGACGGAGCCTTTTGCCTTTGACGAGTTGGAGACGAGATCACAGGAATTTCGCAATGATCGACGACTTCGAGGCGCGCAACAGGCTAATGCCGACTGGGTGGCCGAACCATTGGACGAATGGCTGTCTTGTCTTGATGCCGGGAACACCGACCTAGGCCGAGAGACGATGGCCGCGTTTGCGGTGGGCATGCGTGAGACCTTATCGATTCGTGATGCGCTGATTCTCTCGTTGGTTATTGATGAAAGCCGTTGCCCCAAGTCATGGCTTATGGAATTCGCGGCGCGACCGCATCTGGCGCGTACGAGAACACGAATGGGCGAGCTGCTGACTTGCGCATTCGAGGATGAAGGCATGATGCCGGATAAGGAGCGTTGCCATGCCGGCATCGGTATGTTGCTCGATATCGCCGAAGCCTCACCGGTGCCGTACTGCATACAACCATTGGCCGTAATCGCCTACACCTTATGGTGGCTGGGCGATCCGCGAGCAATGGTGTTCGCCTTGCGATGCCTGCTGCTCGATGAGGATTGTTCGCTGGCGGCGATGATATTCTCAGCCGCCGATCGAGGCGTGGCACCGGCATGGTGCTCGGGCTGAATGAACAGAAACGGCGGATTTCCGAGGTTTTATGCGCGATGCGCGGAAGGAAAGCGTGTGGTGATCGGCAACACGTCGGGCAACGATGTGGGAATAATCGTCCGTGGAGGGTGGTTTACTCACATAGTTGACGATTTGCCCTTGCCAGAAGTGGGCCCGTGTGGTATATGCACTTCACGGCGAGAGATCAGAAGGAGCAGTTTTGGCCACGAAGGAAACGACGGTAACCAAGCAGACAGCCGAGTCCAGCGAGGAGACCGAGACCAAGAAGAAGGCCAGCTCTACGACCACCGCGCGCAAGACTTCTGCCAAGAAGTCCAAGTCCGCAGAGCCCGCGAAAAAGACCACGCGCAAGTCCGCCGCGAAGAAAACCGCGAAGAAGGCCAAGGACGATGAGCTCGTCAAAGACGAGGACACTCAGGTCGATGACGAGCTTGATGACGATGCCGAGGTCAACGACGACGATTTGGATGTTGACCTCGGCGAGGATCTTGACGACGTTGACGAAGGCGATGCCGACGACGAAGACCTCGATGAGGACGATGCCGACGACGACGATGTGGAAGACGACGAGGACGAGGAAGAAGCCAAGTCCAAGGCACCCGAGCAGCCCAAGGAAAAGGGTGCCTACGTGGTCTCCGACACGGATGATGAGGAAGAGAACATCATCCCTTCGGGCAATCCGAAGCGTCGTGTGATCGCGGCCGGCGCAACCGCCGACCCGGTCAAGGACTACCTGAAGCAGATCGGCCGTGTGAGCCTGCTGAACGCCGAACAGGAAGTTGACCTGTCCGAGCGCATCGAGGCCGGCCTGTACGCCCAGCACCTGCTCGACACCGAAAGTGAAGGCATGGAGTTCAAGCGCAAGCGTGAACTCAAGTGGGCCGCCGCCGACGGCAAGAAGGCTAAGGACCATCTGCTGGAAGCCAACCTGCGACTTGTGGTCTCGCTCGCCAAGCGTTACACGGGTCGTGGCATGCTCTTCCTTGATTTGATCCAGGAAGGCAACCTTGGTCTGATTCGTGCCGTCGAGAAGTTCGATTGGAAGAAGGGCTTCAAGTTCTCCACCTACGCCACGTGGTGGATTCGTCAGGCCATCACCCGTGCCATGGCTGATCAGGCCCGCACCATTCGCGTGCCTGTGCACATGGTTGAAGTGATTAACAAGCTGTCCCGTGTACAGCGCCAGATGCTGCAGGATCTGGGGCGTGAACCTACGCCGGACGAGCTGGCCCGCGAGCTGGACATGCCGGTTGAGAAGGTGCAGGAAGTGCAGAAGTACGGCCGCGAACCGATTTCCCTGCACACCCCGCTTGGCGAGGATGGCGATTCCGAGTTCGGCGACCTCATTGAGGATACCGACGCCATCGCTCCGTCCGACGCCGTGGCCTTCTCCCTGCTGCAGGAACAGTTCAAGCAGGTGCTGGAAACCCTGTCTCCGCGTGAGGCCGGCGTCATCAAGATGCGCTATGGCCTTGAAGACGGCCAGCCGAAGACGCTGGACGACATCGGCCGTGTGTATGGCGTGACCCGTGAACGCATCCGTCAGATCGAGTCCAAGACCATGTCCAAGCTGCGCCACCCGTCCCGTTCGCAGACCCTGCGCGACTTCCTGGATCAATGATCATCTGGCTCCCCTCTGTGAGGGGAGCCAAGCATTTGAAGAGAAAAATAGGACTGTATGCCCAAAGAAGAATACGGCGCCAAGGACCTAGCTGTTCTTGAGGGCTTGGATGCGGTGCGCAAGCGTCCGGGCATGTACATCGGCACCACCGACTCGCAGGGTCTTATGCACTGCCTGTGGGAGATCATCGATAACTCCGTGGATGAGGCCTTGGCCGGCTTCTGCAACGATATCGTGGTCACCCTGCACACCGACGGTTCCGTGGAAGTCGCGGACAATGGCCGAGGCATTCCGGTGGATAAGGAACCGAAAACCGGCCTGTCCGGCGTGGAGGTCGTACTGACCAAACTGCATGCCGGTGCCAAGTTCGGCAACTCGTCTTATAACGCCGTCGGTGGCCTGCACGGCGTGGGCTCCTCCGTGGTCAATGCCCTGAGCTCCCGACTGGACGTCGAAGTGGATCGTGACGGCAAGACGCACCACATGACCTTCCACCAAGGTCACCCTGGCGTATACACGGATGCCGACCCGGCCAATCCGTCTCCCGATTCCCCGTTCAAGCGCACTCGCAAGAACCGACCCACCGAGCTGGAAATCATCGGCAAGGTATCTCCCAAAACCACTGGTACCCGTATTCGTTACTGGTATGATCCGGAGATTTTCAACAAAACCGCCGAATTCTCATACGAACAGCTCATCGACCGCGTGCGCCAGACCAGCTTCCTGGTGCCCGGCCTCAAAATCACCATTGTTGACGAAAACGTACCGGAAACGGCGACTGACACCGCCGAAGCCATTGATGCCGACGCAGTCGAACCTGCGCAAGACCAGGCCCCGGCTTTGGACGTCTCGTCCAACGATGCCGAACTCTTCGACGACTCCACCGAGGCTCAAGCCGACAGTACCGAGAGCCTGTCCGAGGAGGACTTCTCGCTGACGGCCGGCGACCAGGTCGTCGATGGCGCGTTCGGCGAGCAGCCCGCGCACCCGCGCGTCGTGGAATTCCTGCACACCGGCGGCGTCAAGGACTTCGTCGACTTCCTATCCAAAGGCGAGCCGATCTCCGACATCTGGCGCATCCAAGGCGAGGGCACCTATAAGGAGGAGACCCAGGCCGTGGGCGAAGGCGGTGAACTGCACGCCCAGGAAATCGAACGCACCTGCGGCGTGGACATCGCCCTGCGATGGGTCAACGGCTACGACACCACAATCATGAGCTTCGTGAACATCGTGGAGACGCCCGGCGGCGGCACTCACGTGGACGGTTTCATGAACGCCATCACCAAGCAGATTCGCAAGGCGGTGGAAGACAACGCCCGCAAGCTCAAGGTGAACATGAAGGACTCCGCCATGAAGGTGGAGCGCGACGACATCCAAGCCGGACTCGTGGCCGTGGTCACCGCACGCGTGGCCGAACCTCAGTTCCAAGGCCAGACCAAGGACGTGCTTGGCACCGCGCAGGTCAAGCCGATCGTCACCCGGCTCACCGACAAGCAATTCGGCGAGATGATCACCGGCTCCAAACGCGGATACAAGGAACAATCCGGCCGCGTGCTGGAGAAGATCGTCGGCGAAATGCACGCACGCATCCAGTCGCGCAAGGCCAAGGAGGTCACGCGCCGCAAGAACGCGCTCGAATCCGCCTCGATGCCGGCCAAACTCTCCGACTGCCAGCCGGGCAATGACGACGTGGCCGAACTGTTCATCGTCGAGGGTGATTCCGCACTCGGTACCGCCAAGGCCGCCCGCAACGCCGGTTTCCAAGCGCTGCTGCCGATTCGAGGCAAGATTCTGAACGTGCAGAAGGCGTCGATTACGCAGATGCTCTCCAACAAGGAATGCGCGGCCATCATCCAGGTGGTGGGCGCCGGCTCCGGCCAGAGCTTTGACATCGAACAGTCGCGCTACCACAAGATCATCATGATGACCGATGCCGATGTGGACGGCGCGCACATCCGTATCCTGTTGCTGACGCTGTTCTACCGGTACATGCGGCCGCTTATCGAACACGGCTACGTGTATGCCGCAGTACCGCCGCTGCACCGCATCGCGTTGACCGGCTCGCACAAGGGCGAATACATCTACACGTATTCCGATGACGAGCTGGCCGGCAAACTGGCCGACCTCGACAAGAAGCACATCGGTTACAACGACGACATCCAGCGATACAAGGGTCTGGGCGAGATGGATGCCGACCAGCTGGCGGACACCACCATGGACCCGCGCACGCGTATGCTGCGCCGCATCCGCATGGAGGACGCCGCCCAGGCATCCGAGATCTTCAGCCTGCTGATGGGCGACGACGTGCCGCCGCGCAAGCAGTTCATCGTCGACAACGCCGACGATTTCGACCGCTCCAAGATCGATACCTGATCGAAGACGTCGCTGATAATGACATCGTGCTTACCGAGAATTTCCGTAATTGGCGTTTGAGGTGAGCACGTTGTCATATGTTTTATGCGTGTTGCTGAAGCGCTATTCGATAGACTGATGACATCGTTATCACAACCGGTGCCGTACTGTGAATGGGAGATGGAACATGGCCAGTCTGTTGCTTGCCGTCATCTATGTGGCGTTTATCAGTCTGGGGTTGCCGGATTCGCTACTCGGGTCCGCATGGCCCACCATGAGCCAGGATCTGAACGTGCCGGTGGCGTGGGCTGGCGGCATCTCCGCGGTGATTTCCATGTTCACGATTGTCTCGGCGCTGCTTTCGGACCGAATGACATTGAAATTCGGGGCAGGCAAGGTCACCGCCGTTTCGGTGGCGTTGACTGCGGCGGCCTTGGCAGGTTTCTCCGTTGCCCCGAATTACTGGGTGCTGTTGGCCATCGCCATACCGTACGGCCTTGGCGCGGGCGGCGTGGATGCGGCGCTCAATAACTACGTAGCCATTCACTACGAAAGCCGGCATATGAGCTGGCTGCACTGCATGTGGGGCGTCGGCGCATCGGTCGGCCCCTACATCATGGGCTATGCGCTGTCTCAAGGCCAAGGCTGGCCGTGGGGCTATCGGTACATCGCGATCCTGCAGGTGATGCTGACCGTCATCCTGGTGCTGAGCCTGCCGCTGTGGAAGAAACGTGGCACGACTGGGGGCGGCGAATCGACCGATGGTGCCGCATCATCTGACGGCAATGCCGAGGGATCTGGTAATGCTGAAGGGGCGTCTGTTGCTGAACGCAAACCGCTCGGCGTGGCCGGCGTGCTCGCCATTCGCGGTGCCAAGGAAATCCTCGTGATGTTCTTCTGCTACTGCGCCATCGAATCCACGGCGGGTCTGTGGGCCTCCAGCTACATGGTGATGCACAGCGGCATCGACAAGATCACCGCCGCCAGCTGGGCCAGCCTATTCTATGTAGGCATCACCGTGGGGCGTGCGCTTTCCGGCTTTCTGACCATGCGATTCAAGGACCCGGTCATGATTCGCCTCGGCCAAGTGCTGGTGCTCGCCGGCATCCTCACCATGTTCGTGCCATTGCCTCACCACCTTGGCGTGGTCGTTGGGCTGGTGGTCATCGGCTTCGGGTGCGCGCCGATTTATCCGTGCGTCATCCACTCGACGCCGGCCTACTTCGGCGAAGACAAATCGCAGGCCGTCGTCGGCGTGCAGATGGCCTGCGCCTATGTGGGCTCACTGCTCATGCCGCCACTGTTCGGCATCATCGCGCAATATGTGACAATCAGTCTCTACCCGTGGTATTTGCTGGTGCTCTTGGTGCTGATGGTGGCCATGCACGAGCGTCTTCGTAAGTTGCGCGGCTGATCATGCGCGCATTTGGGCCCGCCGCCTACTATGCTTGAAGCCCATGGTGATAAGTGAAGAAGAACATAAACAGATGCCCGAGCCCGTACGGGAACGATTGGAAGCGCTGAAGGATGCGCCGGGCTCGGTAATCGTGGTCGGCTCGATGAACGCCGATTACACCGTGACCACCAAACGACTGCCCAAGCCAGGCGAAACCGTCAATGGTGGTGCCATGAAAGTGTTGCCGGGCGGCAAAGGCGCGAATCAGGCGTCTGCCGCTGCTCGCCTCGGTGTCAATGTCCAGTTGCTGGGCGCGGTGGGCGAGGACTCCAACGCGGACTTCCTATTAGGCAAGCTGGATGAGGCCGGCGTCGACACCGCCGATATCCTGCACGTTGAAGGCCCCAGCGGCACCACGGTAATCACCGTGAGCGCTGAGGGCGAGAATACCATCGTCTATTCGCCGGGTTCCAATGCCAAGGCAAGTGCCGGCTATGTGCAATCACATCGCACGACCATCGCCGAATGCGCGGTATTGGGACTGTGTTTGGAGAGCCCGATCTCCACCGTTATCGCCGCCGCACAGACCGCGCATGACGCTGGCGTGACCGTGCTGCTCAACGACTCGCCATTTATGGACGAGCTGCCTCACGAACTGGTGGAAGCCACGGATATTCTGCTGGTCAACCAGCATGAAGTGGCTCAGTTACTGGGTCTGCCGGACGGCGATGTGGAATCACTCGACTGGTATGAGGTCGCCGAACGATTCACCGATTACGGATTCGACCGGGCGATAGTGACGCTTGGTGCGTCGGGGTCGGTGGTGATCGAGAACGGACGTTGGCATCGCGTATCCGCCGCGCAAGTCAATGCGGTGGACACCACCGGTTGCGGCGACTCGTTCATGGGAACTGTGCTGGCTGGCTTGGCCGCTGGCCATACGCTGCTGCAATCCGCGCAAATCGGCTCCTATGTCTCCGCCTATGCGGCCACCAAGCTTGGTGCCCAAAGCGCCTACGGCACCGCCGAAGAAGTCATCGCCTACTTCAGCTGACCTATAATCGTACATATGTACGAAACCCTGAGCCTGTTTTCCGAACCCACCAAGGTGTGGTTCGAGCATGCCTTCGGTCAGCCGACCGAGGCACAGGCTCAGGCATGGCCGGCAATCCATTCCGGTCGTAATGTCTTGGTCATCGCACCTACCGGCTCCGGCAAAACATTGGCCGCGTTTCTCTCGGCCATCGACCGGCTGATGACCGTGCCACGCACGCGGCGTGCCGGTGTGCGTGTGCTGTATATCTCGCCGTTAAAGGCGCTCGCGGTCGATGTGGCCAAGAACCTAGAACAGCCTTTGGAGGGCATTGCCGCACAATGCGAGGCGCAAGGGCTGCCCGTGCCGAAGATCGCGGTCGCCACTCGTTCAGGCGACACCACCGCACAGGAGCGGCGGCGCATAGCCTCCCATCCACCGGATATCCTCGTTACCACGCCAGAATCGTTGTACTTGTTGCTCACTTCGAAGGCAGGGCGGATTCTCGGCACTGTCGATACGGTGATCGTCGATGAGATTCATGCAGTGGCGGGCACCAAGCGCAGCGCACATCTGGCGGTAAGTCTGGAACGGCTGGAGAACCTTGTCGCGGAATCGCGCAAGCGAGATGCGATCGTTGCAGATGCTGATGAGGGCGGTGATGCCGCCGTTGATGCTGGCCTCAGTGACCTTCATATGCAGCGCATTGGTCTATCCGCTACGGTGAATCCGCCTGAAGAGGCGGCGCGATTCCTGGGCGGCGGACAACCGGTTACCATCGTGAATCCTGGTGGGCGGCCTGCAATGAATCTGCGCATGATTGAGCCGTTGGAAAACATGCGTGATTTGCAGTCCGTGAATGCCAAGCAGCGTGTCGGTGGCGTGGAGGCTGAACGGTCCGCTCCGCATATCAGCGGTGTCACGCCGGCCATGCAGCGACTTGCCGAACGCAGGGGCATTGTGCCGGTGGATGATAGAGATGTTTCTTCCACTTCTGGGGACGATTCTGATGCGAGTGATGCGTTCGATTCTTCCGCGTTGGTTGGAGCGGCGGGCGACCGTACCTCCGGTTCCATTTGGCCCGTGGTGGAACGCAGCATTTTGGATGAGATTCTCGCGCACCGCACCACATTGGTGTTCGTCAATTCGCGTGGTGTGGCCGAAAAGCTCACCGCGCGCCTCAATGATCTCTATGCGCAGACCCGGCATGGCACCAATCCCGACACTGTGCGGGATCCGGGCTCTCCGGAAGGCCGCGAAGGGTTCTCCACACATTACGATGCTGTGGTCGGTTCCACCACCATGCTTGTCGGCTCGCATGAGGGCGATGATGTCATCGCCATGGCTCATCATGGGTCGGTCTCCAAAGACCGTCGCAAAATGATTGAGGAACGGCTCAAGCGTGGTGAATTGCGCTGCGTGGTGGCCACCTCCAGTTTGGAGCTAGGCATTGATATGGGCTCGGTCGACTTGATGATTCAAGTCGATACACCGTTGTCGGTCTCCTCCGGATTGCAGCGTGTAGGTCGTGCCGATCATCAGGTCGGTGGCGTCTCTCACGCATTGTTCTACCCGCTCACCCGTCAGCAAATCGTCACTGGGGCCGCAAGTCTGGAAGCCATGATTGCCGGCGATATAGAACCATTGGCCGTGCCGCGCAATCCGCTCGATATTCTCGCCCAGCAGACCGTGGCCGCTGCCTCGATGCACGATTTGAACGCTGATGACTGGTATGCCACGGTGCTCCGTGCTGCGCCGTTTGCCGAACTGCCACGTGACATGTTCGATGCCGTAATCGGCATGATGTCCGGCGAATACAACAGCGAGGAATTCTCGGCCTTCCGGCCGCGACTGGTATGGAATCGGGATAATGGCCTGATTTCCGCCCGTCCCGGTTCGCAGAAAGTGGCCGTTACCTCTGGCGGTACGATTCCCGATCGAGGGCTGTACACCGTGGTCCTGCCTGAGGCGGACGCCGGCAAAGGCCAGCGTAGCGTCGGCGAGTTGGATGAGGAGATGGTCTACGAATCGCGCGTGGGCGATGTCATTACGCTCGGCACCTCCACATGGCAGATTCAGGAAATCACCCGTGATCGTGTGGTCGTGACTCCGGCTCCGGGCCGCACCGCCCGTCTGCCGTTCTGGCACGGTGAAGGCGCTGGCCGTGACTACGGTTTCAGCCGTACCATAGCCCGCTTCACCCGAGAAATCGCCGCCGGATTAGACGTGAAGCGGACTGGGGGGAGTTCTGCCGCAGAAGGTCCAGCTGTCCCAACCTTCATCCCAACAATCCTCACCCGTCTCCACCGAGACGGCCTAGACCCCAACGCCATCACCAACCTGGCCCGCCTACTCTCCGAGCAACAAGCCATCACCGGCACAGTTCCCAGCGACCAAACCCTCATCGTGGAACGGACCCGCGATGAAGACGGCGGCTGGCGCATCGTACTGTTAAGCCCCTTCGGCCGCCGCGTTCACGAACCGTGGTCCATGGCCATCAGCCGCAGACTGCGCCAACGCTACGGTTTCGATGGGCAGGTATATGCCGCCGATGACGGTATCGTCATTCAGCTACCGGACGGTGACGGACATATTCCTGCTCAAGACCTGTTCCTTTTCGACCCAGAAGACCTCAAAGCAGATGTAGAACGTCAAGTGGGCGAGTCCGTGCTATTCGCCGCACGATTCCGCGAATGCGCCGCCCGATCACTGTTCATGCCGCGATCCGACCCGGGCCGTCGCGTGCCCCTATGGCAGCAGCGACTGCGCGCCGCACAGCTCCTGCAAGCCGCACGTATGGTCAAGAACTTCCCGCTGCTGCTGGAAACCGCGCGCGAATGTTTGCAAGACGTATACGACATGCCCGCCCTGAACGAGGTGATGACCGGATTGCAAGCCGGCACCATTACCGTGAAGGACGTGGAGACCGAGCCGCCATCGCCTTTTGCCGAGAACATTCTCTTTGGCTTCGTCGGCGTGGTGATGTACCAGTATGACCAACCTCAGGCCGAGCGCAGCGCGCAACTGTTGTCTCTCGATCCGCACGTGCTCGAACGCTTGCTCGGCACCACCGACATGGCACAAGTGCTCAACCCGGACGTGATTCGCGAAGTCGAACAGGAACTGGGGGAGCGCACTTTCTGGAATGAACTTGCCGACGATGATGTGACCGGTCGCGTGACCCGTTACGCCAAAACCCATGGTCCTTTCACCGCCGATCAGCTCATGGCCGATCTGCACCTCGATGCTACGGATGCCGTGCATACTTTGGATGTACTGGCTGCCAAAGGCGAGTTGCTGCAAGGCCACTTTGTAGATGATGACAAGCAAGGCCAACAGTGGCTCCATAAGGACGTATTCCGCCGCATTCGGTCTCGCTCATTGGCCAAGGCGCGTAAAGCAGTCAAGCCAGTAGAACCAGAGGCGTTCCAGATGTTTCTTATCGACCGACAAGGTATCGGGCCGGTCGGCGGCGAACGATATGAAGGTGCCGACGGGCTCATGCGCGTTATCGAGCAGCTGGAGGGCATAGCACTGCCCACTGCACTCTGGGAGTCGGCGGTATTCCCCGCACGAGTACGAGACTACCAACCTGCATTGCTGGATGAGTTGCTGACCAGCGGCGATGTGGTCTGGGTCGGCTCAAAAACCGGGGGAACCAGTGCGATGGACCCCGGTGAGGTTGCTTTCTATCCGGCGGATTCAATATTGCTCAGCGGTGTGGAACATGGTACGACATCGAACGCTTCAGACGTCACCATGCCGGAAGCGATTCTGACCGCACTGGACTCAGGGGGAGCGTTCCATGCCCGTCAACTGGTGGATGCCGCCAAACGTGTGTGGAATGAGGCCGCGGAGCCGGACATCAATCCAAACACCGGTGAAATCATTCCGCAAGAGTGGAGCGAACAGCAGTTCAAGGATGCCTTGTGGAGCTTGGTCTGGCAAGGTAAGGTCACCAATTCCAGCTTCGCGCCGGTACGTGCATTAACCGCAGGCGCAGCAAGCCCGCGTAAATCCACTACATCACGTCGTCGTGGGCGTGTCGCTCCGATTCACCGAGCCACTACGGATATGACGTTAGGAGGTTTGTGGTCTGCCGTAATCGGGCAAGCTGAAGCCGAAGACACTGATCAGACCGAGCAGGCGCTCGCACTGGTCGAGACGTTGCTGGACAGGTATGGCGTCATCGCGCAGCCGGTGATCGACAAGGAAAATATCCCGGGTGGCTACTCAGCGTTGTATCCGATATTGCAGCGCATGGAGGAGCATGGTCGACTGGTACGAGGCATGTTCGTCCGTGGTTTCGGCGCGGCCCAATTTGCCGAGCGCGACACCGTGGATGCGTTGCGTCATCCGTCAGAGCATCGCGGCCAGTCCGTGGTGGCATTGAGTGTGCTCGACCCCGCAAATCTCAGTGGCTCCGCCATCGCGTGGCCGGACGTGCCTGCCGGTGCGGGTAAACCGGCACGCCGTATCGGAGCCACGGTCGTGCTCAATGCGCAAGGTGCGCTACTATACGCGGCTGCCAAAGCCAAGCACTTGACGGCGTTCGATCAATCGGTCGGCCATGAACCCGCCGCCAATGATTCCGACGAACAAATGCGCAAGGCCGCCACAGAACTGGCCTACGCTCTCAAACGCAATGGCACCGGTTCCGTGACATTCAGCGACATCAATGGCGAACCCCTCAACGCCCGTCACCCCTTCGCCCGCATCCTCCACCAGTCCGGCTTCACCCCAGTTCCCCAAGGCATGCGGCTGTACTGATTGCTGCTCACCGAATGCGGTAGTTGGAGCCGCGTTGGGTCATGATGAGGCCGGCGTGGGTGAGCTTCTTATCCAGTGTGTAGAGGGCGTTCCTGAGGAGCCCTTGTTGCTCGAAGAATGGGCCACCGACGAGCTTGACCAATTCGCTGGTGTTGACAAACTGGCCATCAGCCTTGACCAGTGCTTCAAGCAAACTGTATTCCAGACGGGACAGTGAAATTGCGGTGTGTGTGGATGCGTAGTAGGCTTTGCGATTCGTGGTATCCAACGTGAGATTGCCACGAATGATCATGGTGGGGGAGTCGGTGGCAAGCGAGCCGACGTATGAGAGCAGTTCGCCATCGGAGAATGGTTTGCTCAGTACGGCATCCGGGTGTCGTACATTAGCTCGTGCGCTAGCGGCAGCATTGTCCGTGCACTGTTCGGCTTCGGCATCTGAGTTGTTTGTGTGTGAATCCGCGCTGAAGGAGCTGTAGGGCGTCTCTTCGATCGGGGCGTACTCGTCAGGCAGCGCTCGCCAGCGGCTGCCTTCGCCGATGGTTTTGCTGAGTGGCGTCGAAGTCAGCAGCAGGATTTTAACGGAGACACGGGCATTGTGAAGGGATTCGATGAGTTGCTCGGTGGAGATGCCGAGCAGGGATTCATCGAGAATCACTGCGTCAAATAGCTCCTTGGTGACCGCGGCGAGCGCGATATTGCCGGTGCTTGCCAAGGACACCTCATGACGACAGGCAAGCAGCGCACCACGAATGGCGCGGGCCAACGGTTCATTGGATACGGCAACCAGTAGTCTCATCGCCACCTCCTTGATGCTTAGTGTAGGTCGGGTTTAGGGTCTCTTCTCTATGTGTTTGGCTCACTATCGTTCGCTCCTCGCCTACAAACACCCCACTGGGGGTGTTTGCTTTACGGCTCGGCCCATCAGAGGGAGCTTAATTGAGGTTACGCAATGAAGGCGATGGGGGAGGCGAGGTCCACTCCGGAGCCGTCTCGTCGCATATCGGGCTTGGGAAGCTCGACCGGGGAGCCTGCGGATGTGGAGGCATGCAACGGGTAGAGACCAACCCAGGCAAGAATCAGCGTGTTCTGGCCCTTGAGGAAGCGCTGGGAGCGTACGCCACCGGTAGCGCGGCCCTTGGTGGGGTACATTTCCAGCGGGGTGACCTTGGCGGCGCCGTTTTCGGTGCCGGGTAGTGCATTGGAGTCGCCGGCCACGGTGAGCACCACCGCGCCGGAGCCGGAAGTCAAACCGTTCTCGCCCTCCTCATAGGTCCATGCCACCTTGCCGGCGGGAACCACGTTGAATGCCGCCACACGGGCGCCCTCGGCCAGCTTGATGCCGGCCATACCGCCCGCGGTGCGACCCTGCGGGCGCACGTTCTTCGCCTCAAAGGTCAGTAGCGAGGAATCGGAGGAGATGAACACCAGACGGTCGTCATCCTCGGCCACGGCGGCGAATACCACTTCATCGCCATCTTTCAGATCAATGACGGGCCAGGAATCCATGGTGGTGGGTGCCTCACGGTTCCAACGCTTGATGACACCGTTACGGGTACCGATAGCCAGCGACGGCAACGGCTTGGCCTCGGCGGCACCATCCTCGCTCTCGTCCTCGGCACTGGCCTTGCCGGACGTCGGCTGCTCCATGGCGATCGCCGTAATCACGCGCTCGCCACGAATCGGATCGGTGGATTCGGTCATGCCGATCAGTTCGTCGGCTTGGACCCCACCCTTCAGCGACAACGTGGCAGAAGCAGGTAGCGCCGGCAAATCAACCACATGCGCGAGCACCAGGCGGCCGGCCGACGTGACCAGCCCGTACGTGGCGCGCGTGGAGGTCTCGAAGATTGTGGTGATTTGATCGTCTCGCAGACGTTCATCGGATGTGGACCGTGCATTGAACACGTCCATCGCGCTTGGCGTGGTACGGGCAATCAAACCGGTGGCGCTCATCATCACCACGCACGGCTCGTCTTCGATCTTCAAGGCTCCGGTCAGCGCGGACCGCTCGCCGGTCTTCTTGGCGGCGGCTGCGGCTGCGGCCACATCGGCTTCGGCGGAGGAAATCGTGGTGGCGGCCTTCACTGCTTCGAGTGCGGACTTGGACACACCCGAAGCCCCGGCGCCCTGCGCCACGACCGGCGTCAGCGTGCCATCCGGGTCGGCGTCCAGCAGCACGGTGCGACGCGGCGAGCCCCACTTGGCGACCGCCTCGTCCATCTCGTCGGTGACCACCTGGTCGAGCGCTTCGGCGGAGGCCAGAATGCGGGTCAGCTCCTCGATGCGCTTCTTCAGGTCATCGCGTTCGGCCTCAAGTTCGATGCGGTTCATCTTGGTCAGACGGCGCAGACGCAGGTCGAGGATGTACTGGGCCTGGACCTCGTCCAGGTCGAACACAACCATCAAACGGCTTTTCGCAGCATCCGCATCATCTGAGGTGCGGATTACCTGGATCACCTCGTCGATGTCCAGCATGGCCAGCAGCAGGCCCTCGACCAGGTGCAGGCGCTCCAACGCCTTCTTCTTGCGATATTCGCTGCGACGGCGGATCACCACACGGCGGTGGTCAACCCACACCTGAAGCATCTCCTTCAGGCCCATCGTGTGCGGGCGGCCCTCCACCAGCGCCACGTTGTTCATGGCGAAGTTGTCTTGCAACGGCGTGTGCTTGAACAGCTGCACCAGCACCGCATGCGGGTCGAAACCGGTCTTGATCTCGATGACGATACGCGTGCCGTTATGACGATCGGTCAGATCGAACGCGCCGGAAATCCCCTCCAGCTTGCGGTTCTTCACGCCGTCGGAAATACGCTCGATCACCTTCTCCGGGCCCACCATGTACGGCAGCTCGGTGATCACGATGGCCTGCTTGCGGGCCGTGACATGTTCGATATGCGTGGCGGCGCGCGTGGTGAGCGTGCCACGGCCAGTGGCATAGGCCTCACGGATGCCATCGCGGCCGATGATCGTGCCGCCGGTGGGCCAGTCGGGGCCGGGCACGTAACGCATCAGCTGTTCCAGGGTGGCGTCCGAATGCGCCATGAGGAACTTAGCGGCGTTCACCACCTCGCCCAGATTGTGGGTGGCCAGGTTCGTGGCCATGCCCACGGCGATGCCCGAGCCGCCGTTGACCAGCAGATTCGGGATGGCGGCCGGCAACACGGTCGGTTCCTTGAGCTTGTTGTCATAGTTCGGCGTGAAGTCGACGGTGTCCTCGTCGATATCCGCGTTCATGCCGAGAGCCGCCGGGCCAAGCCTGGCCTCGGTGTAACGGGAGGCCGCAGGGCCGTCATCCAGCGAGCCGAAGTTGCCGTGGCCGTCTACCAGCGGCAGACGCATCGCGAACGGCTGTGCCAAGCGCACCATGGCCTCGTAGATCGCGGAATCGCCGTGCGGGTGGAGCTTGCCCATCACCTCGCCCACCACGCGGGCGGACTTCATATACGGGCGGTCGGGAGTCAGGTTCATCTCGCCCATCTGGTAGACGATGCGGCGCTGCACCGGCTTCAAGCCATCGCGCGCATCGGGCAGTGCGCGTGCGTAAATCACCGAATACGCATACTCGAGGAAGGATTTGCTCATCTCCTCGTTCAGCGGCGTCTCGACGATATGCTCCTTGACCGTGCGCGGATCGTAGGTTTGCGCGGACGGTTTGCGGTGTGATGCCATGAAACTCCCTTTCGAACGCCCCCATATTAGCGGGAGGGTGCGAAACAGTGCGCAGAGAACGGTTCTCGATAACAACTGTGCGTTGGTTTCGGTGCGCCAATCGCACATGTTTGCCGATAAAATGGCGTGATTCTAGCGTTTCAGTCGATGTGCGTTTGTTTGATTATGTGCGTTGGGGCGCACAGTGGTTATTGAGAACCGTTCTCTGCGTACTGAGCCAAGGGGAGGGGTGCTACTTGAATGGGCAACTATGAGTGTTGAGACGCCGGATATGGACGAGTTGCTGCGGCTGGTGCCCACTGTGGGTTATGGGGATGACGTCCCGGCCGATCGGCGTGGGGGAGCGCTGCACCTGTCCGCCGTGCTGCCCGCCTTGTCCGCCGCGATTGGGCATCCAACTCCCACCAAGGTCCACGCCGATCCCAAGGCCTGCCAGCGCGCGTTGGGACTGCCCGACGCCGAATCGGCCATCGTGGTGCTCGTGGACGGCCTGGGCTTCTGGAACCTCGCCATGCGCCTCGGCCACGCGCCCTATCTGCGTTCGCTGATGAACGAAAGCGCCAATCAGCGTCCCGTCGCCACCTGCGCTCCAAGCACCACTGTGGCGGCCATGGCCGCATTCGGTACCGGAACCTGCCCGGGACTGACCGCAATGGCGGGCTATACGCAGCTCGAACCCGCCAGCCATAAGCTCATCCAACTCATCCAGTTCAAAGACGCGCTGGCAACCAGACCAGCCAATCCGCACATTCCTGTGCCGCCCATGGTCGATCCGTTCGACCTGCAGCGTGAGGAGACGGTGTTCGAGAAACTTGCGGCTCAAGAGGTGCGCGTCACGAGCTCGGGGTTGCCCAAGTTCTCCAGATCACCATTGACCGAAGCCGCATTGCGAGGCACCGACTATCAGGGCAACGTCACCCCACGCGATCGTGTGCTGGCCGCCTCACGTGCCTCCCGTACCCCCGGCCTGACCTACCTGTACATCCGTGACGCCGACAAAGTCGGCCACAATTACGGGTGGGATTCCGAACACTGGGTGGCCGCATTCGAACATATCGACGCCCAGCTCGCGCTCCTGAAACGCAGCGCACCCAAAGGCACGCTGATCGTCATCGTAGCCGACCACGGCATGGTGCAAACCGACGTGGACCAGCGGATTGACATCGCCGTTGAACCGCAGCTCACCCGAGGCGTGTCACTGGTCGGGGGAGAGCCTCGCTCGCTGATGCTGTATGCCGAGCCGGATGAACGACCTGAGGATATAGCTTGCCGGTGGCGCGATTACCTGCAAGACCGAGCCTTGGTGCGGACCAGGGATGAGGCCATCGCGGACGGATTGTTTGGACCGGTCTGCGAGCGAGTCCGGCCGATGCTCGGCGATGTGGTCGTGCAGGCAGCGGGAGCCGTGACCCTCGTCGATTCGCGTACGCAAGGAGACAAAGCCACCCACCTGCCGAGCGTGCATGGCTCCCAAACGGCATTGGAAATGGATATTCCCTGCCTGATCGATATGGCCTGATTCGGAAATTCAGTCTCCGAACAGAATCTCGTCCCAGCTTGGTACGGCCGAACGTCCTGATTTACGCTTGGCCGGTTTGGCTGGTGCCTCGTGTTTGGTGGCGGCGGATTCGGCCGCCCGCTCCTGCTCGGTGGCTACCAGCTGTGCATTGGGGCCACGCCGTACGGTCTCGTCCGAAATATTGTCAGAACCCTGCTCTGGTGCCGTGGCAGGCGATTGCTGCAATCCTGCGGCAGATGACGAAACAGATCCGGCGGTCTGCGAAGAGACCGGGCTGGGGGCCGTAGCGTCATGAGCCTGGTTCGTGGCCGGTGAGATGGACGTGGATAGGTCCACCGGGGGCATGGAACCTGTGGAAGTGACGGAGGGCCGGATCGCGGCAGGCCGTGCGGCCGGAATCGAAGGCGTAGGCGCCGCCCAAGCAGACACAGCGCGCTCGATGCGCGCGGAACGTACGGAGTCGCCGGGCAGTTCAGGAATCGTCGGCTTGAGTTTGGAATCCGTGGCTGATTCCGGATTCTGTTCGCCGAGCAGTTTTCGAGCGGCATTGTTCAGGCTCATCACGGAATTGTCGTGCATATTCCACGTCCATTCGGCATGGATCTCACGGCCCGCGGAAGTGAATATCGCCACGATGCGCCAAGGCTCAAGTCCGCGCCGGGTGGATTTCCAGGTCACTGATTCCATGCCGATTCCAGCAGAGGCCAGCGTGCGTTCCACCAGTTCGCTGATGGTGCGCACCCTGCTGTCTTTGGGTGCCGCCACGGCAAGGAACTGTTCGATGGCGTACTGTTTCTCGGTCTCCACGGCCATGGAGAAACGACGTACCAGCGTTTCGCTCAGATGATATTTCTCCGCGACACGGGCCGGATCGGCACCGGCGCGAATCAGCGACTGTATCTGGGAAATCGGCAAAGTGGACTGCTGATGCGGCTGGGGGGCCTGTCGCATCTCGCTTCTGACCTGCTTGGCCTCAAGAATCGCCCGTTCGAGCGTGTCGTCCACGCTCACGGCCATTTCCCCGCCGCCAATGGAGAATACGAGGTCCCCCGTCTTGCTCACGCGTACGAAACGGGCTTTTTCAAGCCGATCATCTGGCATATTCGCACCACTTTCCGTCGCAAAGACATTACTTCTTTTAAGTATGCCCCACGTGTCGAACTTTACGAGTATTTCAAATCGTGTATCCTATGGGCGAGTACGGCGCTGACCGTGCTATATATATCGACTTACGAACCAAAGACGACGAAAGGACCATGATGGCTCAGGATTATGATTCCCCCCGCAATAAGGATGAGGACGAGGAATCGCTGCAGGCGCTGGGGAAGTCCTCGCAGAACGCCTCGAGCGACATCGACGACGATGAGAACGCCATCGCCGAAGACTACGAACTGCCGGGCGCCGATTTGAGCAACGAGGATTCCTCGGTGACCGTCATCCCCATGCAGGGTGACGAGTTCATCTGCTCGCAGTGCTTCCTGGTCAAGCATCGTAGCCAGCTCGCCTACACGGACGAGGATGGCCAGCCGGTGTGTGAGGAGTGCGCCGCCTGATGGCGTTCGACGAGACCTACAACGAGCCCGAATCCACCGAGGTCCTGGTCAAGAGCCTCGACCCCGAACATCCGGCCCAGCTGCACTATGCCCACGCGGGCGATGCCGGTGCCGACCTCATCACCACCGTCGACGTGACCCTCAAGCCCTTCGAGCGGGCATTGGTGCCCACCGGCGTGGCCATCGCCCTGCCTGCGGGTTACGTGGCTTTGGTGCACCCGCGTTCGGGGCTGGCGGCCAAGCAGGGCGTCACCGTGCTCAACGCGCCTGGCACCGTTGATGCCGGCTACCGTGGCGAGATCAAGGTGCCGCTGATCAACCTCGATCCGGAACGCACCGCCGTCTTCCATCCGGGCGATCGCATCGCTCAATTGGTGATTCAGCGGTATGTTGAGGCCCGGTTCATCCCGGCCGAAACCCTGCCCGGATCCGATCGCGCCGAACGTGGGTTCGGTTCGACGGGAGTGGCGTCCTGACCGGATTGGGCCGGTTGAATGACCAAGGTGATGACGGCAACGACGGTTGCGGAACCAATGATGGCGAACAGGTGCATGCACAAGGCTCCGGTTCGCGGCTACAATGAACTTCATGACGAGGGAGGTGACTGGCATGGCAGAGATTGATGGCGAGCAGTACGCCGCCCGTAAGTTGGGTTGTGAGATCAGCGCCGATCCGCTCAATCCGCTGGATCCAATCAAGAAGGTATGCAAGTCCCATCATCCCGATGAGGATTTGTCCATTCTCGACCGTGCCTACCGGCGTGCCGTTATCCAGCACTCCGCCCAGCGCCGCAAGTCTGGTGAGCCGTACATCATCCACCCGCTGGCCGTTTCCCAGATTCTCGCGGATTTGGGCATGGGCCCGATCGTGGTGGCGGCCGGCCTGTTGCATGACACGGTGGAAGACACCGACTATACGTTGGATCAATGCCGCGCCGAATTCGGCGACACCGTGGCCGGTCTGGTCGATGGCGTTACCAAGCTGAGTCAGCTTGAAGTGGGTGATTCCGCCCAAGCCGAAACCATTCGCAAACTTGTGGTGGCCATGAGCCGCGACGTGCGTACCTTGGTGGTCAAGCTCGCCGACCGCGTACACAACGCCCGCACCTGGCGCTATGTGAAGACCACGTCCGCCCAGAAGAAGGCGCGTGAAACCCTCGACGTGTACGCGCCTTTGGCCAACCGACTCGGTATGAACGCCATCAAGACGGAGCTCGAGGAACTGAGCTTCAAGGTGCTCTACCCGAAGATCTACAACGAGATCGTGGTGCTGGTGGCTCGCCGAGCCGGCCAGCGCGATGTGTACCTGAAGCAGATTCTGGCGGAGATCAACGAGGATCTCGACGAGCAGAACATCAAGGCATACGTCACCGGACGCCCGAAGGACTACTTCTCCATCTACCAGAAGATGATCGTGCGCGGCCATGATTTCGCAAACATCTACGATTTGGTCGGTGTGCGCATCATCGTCGACACCATTCAGGACTGCTATGCGGCGCTTGGTGCCGTGCATGCGCGGTGGAACCCGGTTCCCGGCCGGTTCAAGGACTACATCGCCATGCCGAAGCTCAACATGTACCAGTCGCTGCACACCACGGTGGTGGGTCCCGGTGGCAAGCCGGTCGAAATCCAGATTCGCACTTGGGACATGCACCGCCGCGCCGAATTCGGCATCGCCGCGCACTGGAAATACAAGGAAAACGGCCAGGCCGGCCGCGCGCTGAGCTCGCCGGACAAGTCCGATCGAAAGCGTGATGAAAACAATCAGGAGCTTTCCGAGACCGATAACCTCAAATGGATTCAGCAGCTCGCCGACTGGACCAGCGAAACCCCTGATTCCAACGAATTCTTGGGCTCGCTCAAGGAAGACCTTGGCTCGTCCGAAGTCTACGTGTTCACGCCGAAAGGCAAAATCGTATCCCTGCCCACTCACGCCACGCCGGTCGACTTCGCATACGCCGTGCACACCGAAGTGGGCCACCGTACGATGGGCGCGCGCGTCAACGGTCGTTTGGTGCCGCTCGACACCACGCTCGATAATGGCGATACCGTCGAAATTCTGACGTCCAAATCCGATACGGCCGGCCCGTCACGCGATTGGCTGAGCTTCGTCAAGAGCCCGAAGGCCCGCAACAAGATTCGTCAGTGGTTCTCCAAGGAGCGTCGTACCGAAGCCATCGAGGAGGGCCGCGACGAACTGACCCGCGCGATGCGCAAGCGCAATCTGCCGGTCAACACATTGCTTACGCCCGAAGCGTTGGTGGGTGTGGCCGACGACCTTAACTTCCCGAACGCGGACGCCGTGTTCGCCGCCATTGGCGACGGACAGGTCTCCACGCAGAACGTCATCTCGCATCTGGTCAAGGATGCGGGTGCCGACGAGGTCGATGAAGAGGTCGAGCAGGAAGTCCTGCCGCTCAAGCCCGTGGAACGCAAGGCCTCCAGCAGCTCCACCGGCGTGTCCGTCAAGGGCGTGGGCGATGTGTGGATCAAGCTGGCCCGTTGCTGCATGCCGGTGCCCGGTGACAATATCATCGGCTTCATCACCCGTAATCAGGGCGTATCCGTGCACCGCACCGACTGCCAGAACATGATCGATCTGAAAAACAAGCAGCCTGAGCGTGTGGTCGAAGTCGAATGGACCAGCACCAAGGGCCTGTTCATGGTCAAGATTCAGGTCGAGGCGCTGGATCGACGAAACCTGCTTTCGGACGTGACACGTGTGCTTTCCGACCATGGCGTGAACATCATTTCCGGTACGATCGCCACCGGTTCCGATCGCGTGGCCACCAGCCAGTTCAGCTTCGAGATGGCCGATCCGCAGCATCTCAACTCGTTGCTGGCAGCCGTGCGCAAGATTGATGGCGTGTTCGACGTGTACCGCATCACCGGTGCCAAGGAATCCGCCGAACCTCGACTGCGCAAGATGAAGTAGGCCGTTGCTTGGCTCCCCTCCGGGAGGGGCTGTCAGCGAAGCTGACTGAGGGGAGCAGCGCGGGCTTGCGGAACTCCCCTCAGACGTCTGCGGCGCCAGCTCCCCTCAGAGAGGGAGCCAAGAATACGAAAAGGTCCTGACTGGAATACCAATCAGGACCTTTGCTGTATATGTGTCGGTCTTACTCGGCCACGTTCACGGACAGAATTACGGCCGGCTCGAGCGGACGATCCATCGGATCGGTGTCCAGTGCTTCGAGCTTATCGACGACCTTCTTGGAGTCGTCATCGGCGACCTCGCCGAAGATGGTGTGGTGACCGTCCAGCCACGGGGTCGGCACGGTGGTGATGAAGAACTGGGAGCCGTTGGTGCCATGGACCTTGCCGTCCATGCCGCGACGCAGACCGGCGTTGGCCATAGCCAGCAGGTATGGCTTGTCGAACTTCAGGCTCGGGTCGATCTCATCGTCGAACTCGTAGCCAGGGCCGCCGGTACCGGTGCCCAGCGGGCAACCGCCCTGAATCATGAACTGCTTGATGATACGGTGGAAGGTCAGGCCGTTGTAGAACTTGCCATGGGAAGGCTGGCCGGTGTACGGGTCCGCCCATTCCTTCTCGCCGGTGGCGAGGCCCAGGAAGTTGGCCACGGTGTTCGGGGCCTTGTCGTCGAACAGGTTGATGGTGATGCTGCCCTCAGAGGTATTCATAATGATGGTAGTCATGGTCTTAAGTGTCTCATGGGCTTGAGACCGGACAGTGGGTGCATGAGCTATGCTCCTTGTGGGACCTGCCCGGTTGTGAGGACTACTCTCGGGAGAGACATGATGTTCGGAGCGGTTATTTCCAGTTGAATGTGTAGCTTTGGTCCGGCTGTTCCTCGCCATGGGTGGTGACGGTCGGGATGTTGCCGTGCCAGGTGACGGTGAAGTTGCCCGAGCCTAATGATTTGCCGTCGTTGTGCAGATCCGTTTTGATTTCCGTGACGTTCTCGGAACCGATAACACCGGGATCGGTGTCCCAAGAGACTTTGACCGTGATGCTGCTTGGGCCGAAGAATATGGGCGAGCCGAGTTCGCTGATGGTCACTTCGCAGGTGCCGTCAGCGGATTTCGCGTTCACGATGCGATGCGACATATCCGTTTGCATCCATATGAGAGTGCAGCCTCCAGCCCAGATCAGAGCGATTGCGAGAATGATATGCTCAACGATGTGTGCCGCTTTATGTGAGTATCCTTCGGTCATAAATTCCCCACGCTCGTGTCATCATGCCATAGCCTTCAACCGGAGCCTTTTCATCGGTCGTTGAAAAGATGGTTGGCGATATCGCCCCGACCGCCGAAGCCGGACGGCACGTCACCCGAAGAGTTCTTAGCGAAGTCGAACAATCCCATGGTCATGCCTCTTTACCTTTGGGAAACCAATATGACTACCGTATCAGTTGTCGGCGTCATCGCCGAGGCTTGCGATTTGCGGAAGTGGCCCATATTCATGCATCGCGTCATGAAACGGGACGCCGTCTCGCGCGTAATTCGTGCCTGTAGAATCTTTAAAGACCAAGTTTGGAGGGAGCGGAATCATGCCACGCAAGCTGATCATGTGCGGGGACCATCCGGTCCTTGCGTTCGAATACGATCCCGAGTCCGGTCGCGCGTGCTCCTCTGGCGAGGTCCTTGACCATGATCGTCTGCCCCTGGAGTTCACCACGCACGGCAAGAGCGCGCTGTATGCCAGGAGGATCGACGAATGGTGGAGGTCCCGCGCCATCCCCTCCACCCGCGACGGCATCCGCCGCGTGCTCGAATCGCTTGGCGCGGCATCGACCGACGAACTGCTCGACAGGACCTACGGGCTGAGCCTGTCGGACCAGTACTGGGTCAGACGCGAGGACGACCCGGCCGAATGGAAGGACGTCAACTTCTTCGACAATTCCTTCGACGAGGCGCTGGGCGAGATCCTGCTCACCTCGTACTCGTCGTCCCATGACATCAGCCTCAACGTCCCCGACGTGTCCACTGGCGGCGATCTTCCCAAACGCTGGACGATCGACAGGGCCACCGGCAGGAGGCTGCTCGTCAAGTCGGGCCGTACTGGCCAGGAGCCGATGAACGAGGTCATTGCCTCGAGGCTCTGCATGCGATTGGGCGTTCCGGCCGTCCGGTATTCCCTGGCACGCAACGGCAACCGTCTGGTGTCCACATGCGCGGACATGCTCTCCAATCATGAGGAGCTGGTCTCCGCCTGGCAGGTGCTCCAATCCGTCAAGGCCGTCAACGGCCTCAACTCGCATGACCAGTGGATCCGCGCCGCCGTCGGCTTCGGCGCAGACGAACGGGCGGTTCGTGACGCCACGGACGATTGGCTCGTGGTCGACTACCTCATGCGCAATACAGATAGGCATTACAACAACTTCGGTCTGATCCGGAACATCGAGACCCTTGCGGTCCATCCGGCCCCGATATACGACACCGGCGCGAGCCTGTGGAGCGGCGAGCTCGATGTGGACGGCCGCGACTGGTTCGCCAAGCCGTTCTGCACCGCGACCGGCAAGCCCTCGGCTTTGCGGCAGCTCAGACTGGTGGAGGATTGGAGCCGGTTCGACCTGGATGCTCTGTCGGGCTGGCCCGACGAGGTGGCGCACGAGTTGTCGCGCATGCGCATGTTCGCGCCCGAACGCCTCGATGCCATCCGGGTACAGTTGGTAAAGCGTATCGGGATGCTCCGCAGAATCAGCGAAGGTGAGGTCCTTCGTGTTTCTGGCCCGATTCGCAATAAAACGGATTTGATGGGCAGGTTCGGCGAGACGTTGCGGAAGAACCTTGGACAACGGGACGGGGATGCCAGAAGCGTCGGAACCGGACCGGATGCGTTGAGCCGTCATCTGAACCGCTAGCGCAACGAATCACTACTGGAATAATGGACTTTGCAACCGGAACACGAAAAGAGGAGCATGATGGCCAATCCCGAGCTTTCACGGCACATCCAGGCCCTTCCCGACGAGCTGAACGCCCTTGAAGGGGGACGGGAGATTTCCGAACACCTGCAGAGGGTCGACGCGCTGAAGGACCGGGCCCGCTCGCTGGAGCCGTTGGACGGTGTCGAGGACATGGCGTTGGCGGATTACGACCGCGACTGGCTGGTGCGCTACACCTACAACTCGAACGCCATTGAGGGATCCACGCTGACCCTGGAGGACACGTCGCTGGTGTTGGAGGGCGAGTTCGTCCCATCGGACTCGCCGGCCAGATACGTGTTCGCAGCGCGAGGGGTCGCTGACGGCATGGCCTACGTGCGCGAATATGCCAAGGAGGGGCGGAAGCTGAACGAGGAGCTGATCCGTCGTCTACACGAGGTGACCGCATTGGATCTCCAGCCGTTCGCCCGCGGCACGTTCCGTCCTTATGGCTATTTGGCGCGGATCACCGCCACCCGAGTCAAGACCGCGGACCCGCTGGAGATCCGCGACGACCTGCGATCCTTGATCGACGGGTTGGATGGCTGCGCAGCGCATCCGCTGCTCAGGGCCGCCGGTCTCCACGCGATGTTCGAGAACATCCATCCATTCATGGACGGCAACGGGCGGACCGGCCGCCAGCTGCTCAACTTCGTGCTGCTGCGGAACGGATACCGTCCCGTGGCCATCAAATACGATGCGGGTCGGTCATACGCGCGAGGCCTGGAGGCATGGCAGGTGGACGGCAAGCCGGATTCGTTCTGCTCCATTTTCCTAGACTGCGTGGAACAGGAGGAACAGACGCTCGTCGATCTGATCGAGCGGCTTCGCCATCTGAGATAGGTCGTAGGAACACTCGCATGCTTCTTTCGTGTGTTTTTAGTCAAGTCGGTGTTTCGTGTTGGGGCTGGTGCCGTTTTGTTGGACTCGTCGTTGATTCCATCACCACCAATCATGCCACAAGACCGAGCTCGCGTCGACGATCCATGATGCTCATGCCGAACTCCGTCTTGATCCGCCTGTCCCGGTACCAGACCATGTAGTCGTTGAGCATGTTGATGAACCCGTCCATGGTGACGCCCGCGAAGCTGCGTTTGCGGAAGAACTCCTGCTTGAGACGGCCGAAGAACCCCTCCGCGGCCGCGTTGTCCGGAGAACAGCCTTTCGCGCTCATCGAACGCGTCAGGTTGTTGTCCGTGCAGATGCGGATCCATTCCGGCCACCGGTAGTGGCAGCCGCGGTCACTGTGGATGATCGGCTTCTCTCCGTCCTTGAGCGTGGAGCAGGCGTCGGTGAGCATGCCGTTGGCCAGCTCGGCGTTCGGGCTCGTGCCGATCGTCCAGGCGACCGGCATGCCGTCGTAGCAGTCGATCACGGGCGACAGGTAGGCCTTTCCCGCGGGGATCGAGAATTCCGTGAGGTCCGTGACCCACAGCATGTTCGGCCGTTCGGCGTGGAAGTCGCGGTTCACCAGGTTCTTCGGCGCCTTGGTGAGCTCGCCCTTGTACGAGCTGTACCGTTTCGCGCTTTTGAACAACGGTACCAGGCCGTGCCTGGTCATGAGCCGCATGATCCGTTTGGCCGATACCCTGACGCCCATGCTTTCCGGCTCCAGGTGGATCCGCTTGTACCCGTAGCGGCGTTCGCTGTTCTCGAACGCCTCGCGCACGAGCTCCAGCAGCGGCGCGTCTTTGTCAGGACGTTTCATGGACTTGAGCTGGTAATGGTACGTGCTGCGCGCGATGCCGACCACGGGCAAGAGGCTCCTGGCCGTCACGCCCAGCGTCTCGCCAGCGGTCTTGACGAGGATCGTCTTCTCTCGGCTGGCCGGGTTTTCCGGGTCTGCGCCCGGCTCTTTCCCCCGACAGCTCCAACGCGCCCTTCCGGATCGCGATCTCGATGTCGAGTTCCCTCTTCTCCCGTCGTTGCCGTTCGACATCGGCGTCCAACTCGTCCAGACGGGCCTGGAGCTCCGCCACTTTCCTCTCCATCGACGCCAACGCATCCGCCGGACCGGCCGCGTCCGACGCGTTCGGAGCCACGGTCGGCTTGACGGACGGCTCCTTGGATTCCACGACGGTCCTTCTTTTCCCGGATCCGGACGCAGTCGCCTCCTCGGATTTCGCGAGCATCTGCCGTTTCCATTCTCGCACAGTCGCGTCCTGCACGCCCAGTTCGGCTGCCGCCTCACGCGATTCCGGCCGTCCGGACGCGACCGCGACCACCGCCTCGCGTTTCAGCTCCTCGGGGACCGGACCGTGCCTCAACTTGCGTTGGCCGGGCGCGAGCTCGTCGATCCACGCCATGAGCAGTTCCTTGCTTTTCGGATAGCCGAGCATCCGCATGGTGCGGCCGGGCCGTCTGCCGTATTCGAGGTAATGGTCCACCGCGGCCCGTTTCTGCCCGTCCGTGTACCGCCTGTAGCGTTCCCCGCGCCCGGAGGGAACGCCGGTGCGCTCCTCCTCGAGCCGGTCCGCGTACCACGACAGCAACACGCCCTTGCTGGGATAGCCGAGCTCGCGGATCACGTCGGCGGCGCAGCGTTCGTATTTGATGTACAGGTCCACGGCTCTGTCGCGCTGCTCCCTGCTGTACTTCGCCATGAGGGGGTTCTCCTCCCGGTCAGGGAGTCCAAGAAAACGTCACCACCTCGAACGGGGGGCGGTAACAATGATTCAGACATCAAATCAATATGATTTTGATCTTGGTGAGGTGTCGGTGATTTCAGCGCCGATTCTCACTGATATCAGTATTGGTATCAATAGCTGAATGACTTCATTCGGGCGTGGATGAGTAACACTTGTCTGCGCCCCGAATGATTTTTTCGGAGTAAAAATGACTAATGAAATAAGATATAGACTCGCTGATGCTGTGTCAATAT
>ERZ1032238.11-NODE-11-length-57468-cov-13.393221_pt1 | contig 57468 bp, 50 predicted proteins | sample MGYA00518736_ERZ1032238 | MGnify/ENA primary metagenome ERZ1032238 (study PRJEB33719, sample SAMN04261349) | wastewater metagenome | biome: periurban shantytown; feature: human; material: feces | host: Homo sapiens | place: Peru: Lima | collected 2012-01-15 ... | reverse complement strand
ATCTACGGCTTCTTCGTGATCAAGAAGGACGACCAGGAAGTCGGCGGTGATCCGTTCTACACCGATAAGCAGCTCAAGGCCCAAGCCGCAGCTAAAGCAAACGCTTGAGCGCAACCGCCAAAATCGGCAAGAACACAACTAAATCGTGCTGCCCGAAGCGTTTCCCCTTTTTCCGTTTCGGGCAGCATTCTTAAAACTTTTATCTAAAAACTCAATAAGCAACAATTCAACAATCGCAAGATTCAACAATCATTAAGAAAGGCTATTCAACGATGACTGGCTTCACTCCGGATGCACCCGTCCTCCACGAAATCAAGAACCACAGCGAAGCTCTGGCACAGGCGGAAGCAGGCGTTGCAGCCATGGCCGCCAAGCGCAACAACCGCTGGTACCCGAAGTTCCACATCGCCTCCAACGGCGGCTGGATCAACGACCCGAACGGCCTGTGCTACTACCAGGGCCGTTGGCACGTGTTCTACCAGCTGCACCCGTACAGCACCCAGTGGGGCCCGATGCACTGGGGCCACGTCTCCTCCACCGATATGGTCAGCTGGAAGCGCGAACCGATCATGTTCGCCCCGTCCCTGGAACAGGAAAAGGACGGCGTGTTCTCCGGTTCCGCGGTAATCGGCGACGATGGCAAGCTCAAGTTCTACTACACCGGCCACCGTTGGGCCAACGGCCACGACAACACCGGCGGCGACTGGCAGGTGCAGATGCTCGCCGAACCCGACAACGACGAGCTGACCAGCGCCACCAAGCGCGGCATGGTCATCGACTGCCCGACCGATAAGGTCAATCACCACTACCGTGACCCGAAGGTCTGGAAGACCGGTGACAAGTGGTACATGACCTTCGGCGTCTCCTCCGCCGAAAAGCGCGGCCAGATGTGGCTGTTCTCCTCCGACGACATGGTGCGCTGGACCTACGAGCGCGTACTATTCGAACACCCGGATCCGAACGTATTCATGCTCGAATGCCCCGACTTCTTCCCCATTCGCGACGCACAAGGCAACGAGAAGTGGGTTATCGGCTTCTCCGCCATGGGCGCTCAGCCGTCCGGCTTCATGAACCGCAACGTCAACAACGCCGGCTACATGATCGGCACTTGGACTCCGGGTGAGCAGTTCAAGCCGGAAACCGAGTTCCGTCTGTGGGATTGCGGCCACAATTACTACGCGCCGCAGTCGTTCAACGACGGCAAGCGTCAGATCGTCTACGGTTGGATGAGCCCGTTCGTCGAGCCGATTCCGATGCAGGACGACGGCTGGTGCGGCAACCTGACCCTGCCGCGTGAGATCACGCTGGGCGCGGACGGCGACCTGCACACCGCTCCCGTGGCGGAGATGGAAGGCCTGCGCGAGGACACCATCGACCTGGGCGAAATCAATCTGGACATCAACGAGGCATCGACCGTTATGGACGATGCCGAGGCTATGGAAATCGAGATGACCATCGATTTGGCCGCATCCACTGCCGAGCGTGCGGGACTGAAGATCCACGCCACCGAGGATGGCGCCTACACCTATGTGGCCTACGACGATCAGATCGGCCGCGTGGTGATCGACCGTCAGGCCAACGCCCGAGGCGACCGCGGCTACCGTACGGCGCCGCTGTCCGCCGAGGAACTGGCATCCGGCAAGCTCAAGCTGCGCGTGTACGTGGATCGTGGCTGCGTGGAAGTATACGTGAACGACGGACGCCAGGCTATGAGCTCCTACAGCTACGCATCCGAAGGCCCGCGTGCCATCAAGCTGGTTGCCGAATCCGGCACGCTGAAGGTCGAATCCCTCAAGCTGCACCATCTGAAGTCCATCGGATTGGAGTGATTCGAGGCTCATTACGAGCCCCACAACAGTAAACGCACACCACTGGGCGGTCCATTTGGACGAAATCCGGGTTGATTTCGTCCAAATGGACCGCCCTGTGCGTAGAAACGTCCAAATGGACCGCCTTGTGCGGCGGGCAGCACCGCCACGACTCACCCATATTCGCGCACCTGCCCTATACTGGCCTGCTGGATTACAGGTTTCTGGCCGATGCGCGAACAGGCTCCTCACCTTACTGGTTTCTCGCCGTCGGCCGCGTGCGCGCCCACTTCGGCGCAGAAAGCAAGGTGAACGATGGTCGGGAACCACGTTCGGAACACTCGGGGCACATTGATCAAGATGTTCAGGCGCCGTATCCCCACGCTTGTGACGGTGGTGCTGCTGCTCGTCGTCTGGGAGGCATGGGTGCGGCTCGCACACGTACCCGCGACGATGATCCCCTCCCCCAGCGAAATCGCGCAGGCGACCGTCGAAACATGGCCGACGCTCTGGCCTGCCACGCGCATCACGCTTCTTGAAGGAAGCGTCGGATTCCTGCTCGCCGTCATGCTCGGCATTCTGATCGGCATACTGCTCTACTGCTCGCGTATCGCGAACGCGGCACTGTTCCCGCTGCTCTCCGCTGCACAGACCATGCCGCTGATCTCCATCGCACCGCTGTTCCTCATCTGGTTCGGTTTCGAGATATCCGGCAAAATCGTCATCGTCGCCATATTCGGCCTGTTCCCCATCGCCGTGCAGACAATACGCGGCCTTGAAGCGGTGCCCACGTTCTATTCCGACGTGGCGCTGACCTGCGGCGCAACCCGCACATGGACGCTATGGCATGTGAAACTGCGCGTCGCCGCACGGCAGATCTACGGCGGCATCCGTGTCTCCGCCGCGTATATCTTCGCCACCGCAGCCACCGCCGAATACTTGGGCGCACGCGGCGGACTCGGCATCTGGCTGCAGGCCGCCTACAATTCGTTCCGCACGCCACTCATCTTCTCGGCCACGCTGGTCATTATCGCGATCACCGGCATCCTCATGTGCCTGGTGAACCTGAGCGAACGAGTGCTGCTCGGCTCAACCGGTAGCGACGACGATCCGGACGCCGGACAGTGAATGCGGCCAAGCGCTCCTTCCACGTCGGAACGAGCCGTATAATGAAAACCGCTGTTTAGCCAATGTGTGGCAAACCGGCAATGTTCCACGCTTTCGGCGCTGTACGGGCAACCGTCCGGCGGCAGGCATCACAAGGAACGCCGGGGGCATTGGACGAGCGGGGGCCTAGGGCCCTTCGTACCGTTTTCTGCCCGAACCCCGCCCGCAGCTTTATCCCTAGAAAACGGTAGAGAAGCAAGATTCAAGGGAAATCACAAGATATGAAGAACAGCATCTTCAGCACAGCAATCGCACGCAAAGTAGTCGCCATGATTGGTGCCATCGCCATGCTCCTTGGCGTGGCGGCATGCGGGCAGGCCAATAGCACCGATGGCGAAGGCACCGGACTTAAGAAGGTCACGTTCATGCTGTCCTGGGCGCCAGACACCAACCACATCGGCGTGTACGTAGCCAAAAACAAGGGCTACTTCAAGCAGGCCGGGCTTGACGTGGACATCGTGGCCGTGGCACAGGCCGGTGCCGAACAGGCGGTGAACAACGGCCAGGCCGACTTCGCGTTGTCGAATATGACCAACGTAGGCATGTACACTACCAAGGGCGCCAAGATCAAGCAGGTCATGCAGGTGCAGCAGAAGCCGAGCGCCATCTGGTGCTCGCTCGCATCGAACACCTCGATCAAGTCCCCGAAGGACTTCGATGGTAAGACCTTCGCCACGTTCGGCTCGAACGAATCCGATGCGGTGATCCGCCGTATGATTCAAAGCGACGGTGGCAAAGGCGACTTTGACAAGGTAACCGTCGGCACATCCACCTTCCAGACACTGTCAAGCGGCAAGGCTGATTTCGGTGGATTCTACGCCACATGGGAGGGCGTGCAGGCCGACATGTATGGCCCTAAGCTCAACTGCTTCGCCGAGCCGGATTATGGCGTGCCTGGCAACGCGGACACCATCGGCGTGATCACCAGCGACAAGACCATCTCCTCCAATCCAGGTCTGGTGAAGAAATTCGTGCAAGCCGCCAAAAAAGGCTATGAATACGCGTACGCGCACCCGAACGATGCAGCTGAAATCCTGGTGAAGGAGGCTCCGGAAGCGAATCTGAAGCTCGCTTTCGTCAAGAAGAGCATGAAAACCATCGTGGACAGGCAGTATTGGGGTGACGCCGCCGACATCAAGGACGGCTCGTTCACATTCGGTACCAACGACGTCAAGGGCGCACAACAGTATTTCGACTTTCTCGCCCAGGAGAACGCCTACACCGATTCGCATGACAAGGTGATTCACACTGCCCCACAGGCGAAGGACATCTCCACCGACGAATTCCTGAAATAGCCTGTTCGGGTAGTCTGCTCAGGTAATCCGTTTGTTCAGAATCGGGCGTGGCGTATCGTTTTGCATTCGCGATATGCCACGCCTGTTTTCGCTCTCTATGCTGGTATCAAGCCAATATTGAAGAAAGGAGCATGCCATGGGCTCTCACAAACTCATTCTTGACATGGACACCGGCATCGACGACGCCCTTGCCCTCGCCTATCTTGCGACATTCAGCGACGCCGAGCTGCTCGGCGCAATCGGCACATACGGCAACGTCGCCACGGATACGGCAGTACGGAACACGGCGTACGTACTGGAACTGCTGGAACTTCACGATGTTCCGGTGATGCGCGGCTCGCAGGCTCCCTCATGGGCGGCCGCGTTCATTCCCGATGCCGGCTGCGCGCAGTTCCATGGCACGGACGGGCTGGGCGGTTTCGGACCGTCTGCGGATTGGCATATGCCGGGTTCAATGTCCGATTCGCCCAAGACGGACGCATATGGGCACAGACAGGAATGCCGGATAGCTGATCCACCTGAAACGGACGTTCACGCAATACGCAGTCTGATCTCCGTTGGCGGGTACGACGTACACGACCCGCACGCGAATCCCGCAGTCGATTCGTTCTCCCTCTCATTCGCATCCGACCAGTGCGAAACACACGACGATTCCCGTAATCGCACCACGGCCACTGCAGATGTTCGGTACTCCCCCGCTCTGCCTGCCGGCGTGCAGTTCATTATCGACACGGTCCGCCGTTACGGCAATGACGTCACTGTCGTTGCGACCGGCCCTCTGACCGACATCGACGCGGCGTTGCAGGCTGCACCCGACATCGCAGGTAAGCTCAGACTGGTGATGATGGGCGGTACGCTCACCCAGGAAGGCAACTGCTGGGATCTGACCGCCGAAACAAATATCATTCAGGATCCGGAAGCTGCGAATCGTGTGTTCCATTCCGGCGCGGACATCACCATGGTCGGTCTGGATGTGACGCATCAGTGCCTGATGGGCGGCGAAGCCACACAACGTTGGAGGAATGCGGCGGCTCTGTCGGAACAGTCGGACGGCGCTATACCGGTCGATTCCCCTGCACATTCCGCAACTTCACAACATGCGTTGAGCCCGCGGGCACTACGGTTCCTCGCCGATATCGCCGACTTCTCCATTGCCGCCAACCTCAAGGCCGACGCGCATCTCTTCTCCGCAGGCATGCCGCTGCATGACCCGCTTGCCGCAGCCGTGGCCTTCGACCAGACGCTGGTCTCCTGCATTGACCTGCCGATGAAGGTCGAGACGCAGAGCGGCGACTTCCATGGTACGCGCGGCCGCACCATCGGAGACCCGGAGGGGCTGATCGACCCGTTGGCGCCGCGTGTGCACGTGGCGCTGCATGTCGACGCCGAACGCTTCGTAAGCGAGTTCACGGCGCGCATAGGCGGCATTCTCGGCTGATTCCGGTTCGCTAGTGTCCGCCCCTCCACCCCACTGTGCGGTCCATTCGGACGAAATCCGTGATTTAACGGTCGAAATGGACGAAATCAGCCCCAATTCCGTCCATTTCGACCGCACAGCCCGCGCATAAGCTATGTTCCCGGCATCCGTCGCGGCACACGAGTCTCCTCCAAGCGCCTCGTCAGCACCCGTGGATTGTCCAAGTCCGAGTAGTACATGCGCACCATATCCACCCCGCTCCGTCTGAGGCACTCCTGCCGCTCTCGCTCAGCATCCACAACCTGCTTGACCGCACGTCCCGAAGTCATCGACGGATCCATGAATTTGCACACCCCATCGAGCTCCCCGGCAACCAGGGTGCCGTCCTCGCGCACCCATAGGAAATCCACTCTGTGCACGCGGCCGGGATGCGCCCGGCACGGGAATTCAACCTGGAGACGGTGCACCGGGAATCTCATTTCCTGCAGCACCGCGCGGCATTCCGATTCACCGCCGTTCTCGCTTCTGCCATCGCCCATGGCGAGTACGGCACGCACACGCTCACGATCGCGGAGCATCGGCAGGGAATCCGCATACGTCAACAGCAGCTCTTTGCTGATCCGCCCTTGACGCAGCGCGGCATCAATCGGCGACAACGCGTAGCGAAACGGCATCATTGCCGCGCAATCGACAAGCGTGCGTTGGATCGATGTCACTTTCACACCATCGATGACCACCGCGTCGGAATCAGTCAGCGCGTGATACCGTATCGTCGCCTGGTTCTTCGCGCGTCTGCTTTTGCCCACCGCAACATGAATCGGACGCGATTGCCGGTATGAGCACTCCAAGCCATGCATGATCGCCGCGCTTGCCCCGCAGAACACCCATTGCTCATGCCATCGCCCCAATGAGCGCATGATGTGACGGACCTGTTCGAGCGGATCCAGCCGTTCCCAATACTCCTTCACCGCGTACAGACCGCGATGAACCCGCACGATGCTCCCCTGTCTGACGCGCCGCGCGACCACCTTGATGTCGGTGTCCCAGAACGGCCGCATGCAGCATCGTTCCCGCTGCGCCTTCGCAATCAGGAGATTCAAGGAATGATGTTGCTCTTTTTCACCCATTTGCGCAGTCTAAACGTTTGCCTTGCCCGAGAACAAGTCGCGTTGGCGATCGGATGCGCGGATGCGTTGCACGGCTGTGCGGTTCATTCGGACGAAATCCGTGATTGGGTGGTCGAAATGGACGAATTCGGCCCCGATTTCGTCCAGATGGGTAGTCAATTGCCCGATTTCGTCCAAATGAACCGCCCAGTGGGAGCGAATGTACGGATTGTGTGCGGACGGGATTGGATGCTGAAGTTGAGTGCTGAGCAGGATGGCAGGGAACAGACAGGGAGATGGGGACAGACGGTGGGACTGAGAGATGGGGACGGACGAGAACGAGAGGACAGAGGAGGACAGATAAGAACGCGAAGATATGGTTGAATACAGGCGAAGGTACGAGCGAACACAAGCGATACAAGCGGACATAACAAACGGGCGACGACGCGTCGAAACGCATCAGCCGCCCGCCGGCAGTGTTATATCACTTCTTCACGCCGCCGAATCTGCGATCACGGTGAACGTAGTGGTCGATGGAGCGCCACAGCACCTCACGGCCGCAATCGGGGAACAGTTCGGGCACGAAATCAAGTTCGGCGTAGGCCGCCTCCCACGGCAGGAAGTTGGAGGTGCGTTGTTCGCCGGACGTACGGATCACCAGATCGCAATCGGGAATATCCGGATTGTACAGGTGCTCGGCAATCATCTTCTCCGTCACACGATCGCCGGAGATCTTGCCGTCACGCACCTCTCGCGCAATCGCGGCACAGGCGTCCGCAATTTCGGCGCGGCCACCGTAGTTCAGGCAGAACACCACGTCGATGGTCTTGTTCTTCTTGGTCTTCTCCTGCGCCACTTCCAGCTCGTCGATCACGGACTTCCACAGCTTCGGACGGCGCCCGGACCAACGCACGCGCACACCCCATTCGTTCATCTGATCGACGCGGCGATGGATGATGTCGCGCGAGAAGCCCATAAGGAAACGCACCTCCTGCGGGCTGCGCTTCCAGTTTTCAGTGGAGAACGTATACAACGACAGGTAACGCACGCCAGCCTCGATGGCACCAGCGATCGTGTCGAATACCACCGGTTCCGCGGCCTGATGCCCATCGGTGCGAATCAGGCCACGCTGCTGGGCCCAACGGCCGTTACCGTCCATGATCACGCCCACATGGCGTGGAACTTTGTTCTTGGGGAAATCAGGAATACGCGAAGGATCGGAAAAAGGCGCTGCCGGAATGCTCAGCGAAGTGTAATCGACGTTTTCAAAAGCCATAATTCCCCAATGTAGCAAGCCCAACGGAACGAACAGCGCCAGCAGCGGCAGCAGCCATGTTCATGCTCCCATGACACGCAGTGAACGTAACGGCCGTTCAAGATAGTATTCGGCCCATTCCTCGATGATCGCACGCGTTTGCGGCATCGGCTCGCGCACCCCCTCGAGTTCGCGCCAGTCGCCGTTCATCAGGGCTTCCAATTCAGCGCGGACTGGCAATGGGATCGGTTCCGAACGCGGCGTATGGTGCGTGGCACATAACGCACCGCCGTCCGGTACGGAGAAATGCGTGATCTCACGGCTGTCGCACACCATGCATGAAGCGAGTCGCGGGGTCCAACCCGCAAGTGACAGCGCACGCATCACATAGGATGCCGAAATGAGTTCGGGGCCGTGCGCATGCGTGGCCAACGCGTTCAATGCTCCGGCAAGCAGACGGTATTGCGCGGTGACACGCTCGTTTTCGGCCGATGCGAGTTTGTCCGCGGTCTCGGCGATAACGTTGGCCGCGGCATAGGAGTCGTAGTCGGCGCAGATCGGCCCGGCATAAGCGGATATGGATTCGGCCTGCGAAATCGTGTCCAGCGTGCGCCCTTTGGCGATAAGCACATCCACTCGCATGAACGGTTCGAGTCTGCCTCCGAAGCGTGATTTAGCCCTTCGCACGCCTTTGGCGACGGCGCGCACCTTGCCGTGATCGCGGGTAAGCAATGTGATGATGCGATCGGCCTCGCCGAGTTTGGCGGTGCGCAACACCACGCCTTCATCATGATATAAAGCCATGATTCGCTCCCCTAGTATACGAACAGACCCCAGAAGGCGAAGAAGAACAGGATGTACATCATTGTTGCGAAGGTCAGCCAGAACAGCACACGTGCGAACCGGGTCGAAGCGATTACCGGTTCCTCGCCACGCACCATTCTGCGAATGGGTTCGCCCCGCAACGGCCAACGCAATATGCCTTGGCGCCAGGCCGCTTCGATCAGACGCGTGAATACAAGCGACCATGCCAGCACAACGAATGCGCACACCGCTTTGATCACCGGCCAGCTCCAGCCGATCATACCCGGGTCGTCGGTGGATGCCGCGCCCCACGCCAGATGCACCACTGCCATGATCACCTGGGACAGTCCCGCTATGAACAGCAGTAATGTGCCGACCGTGGTCGCGGTGAGTATGATCAGCGCGTTGTCGAGTCGATGGGCGAATCCCAGCGGATGACGCGTACCGGACATACGCCCTCGAATCCAACGCGCCAGCGCGATCAGCCACATGATGCCGGTGACTGCCAGCAGAAGCAGCATGCTGACATGCAATATGATCCCGTATACGGTTCCGGCGCGTCTGGGTTGCAGTTCCTGCGGTACGGCGATGGATTGGAAGATGGAGTTGCCGGCCACGCGTTCGCTGGTCTGGTCCAACCCGTTCACCGTGCCTTCCACCCATGCGGTCATATCGGTAAGGTATTCGTCGGCGAGCAGGGTTCCCGTTTGGGCCTCGTCGCCGAGTCTGAGCACATGGTTGGCCACCGGGTAGCTGCGTACGGTCACATCCCAGTTGCCGGCTTCGTGCGCTTTGGCGAATATGCGCTTGACGCCTTCGACCTGTGCGGTCATCACATCCTTGGAACCGTAGGCTACAAGCGTCGGAATCGAGTAGGCGTTCGATTCGGGAAGGTCGAGATCGAAATTCGTCAATCCGAGCATCGCGGTGTCCGCGCTGAACACCCGGCGCACAATCGACTGGTACCCTTCATTCGCCCCGGCCAACGCAAAATCCTGCGAAACGAAGAAACCCAATGATTCGCGTGGACTGAACACCATGGGGCTGAGCAGCACCTGGAATGCGATGTCGGGATCGTCCCTCAGCAGGTATTGCGAGATCCATGTGGATTCGGATGTGGCGTAGATGCCGACGTTGGCGGCGTCGACGCTGTCCATTCCACGAAGCAGGTTGATCACATCGTCATAGACGCGGGCCGAAGCCGGGTAGTCGCGATTCACATCGGTGGTGTCCCATACCGGCTTGTCGATCACGGCGGTGACCAATCCTGCCGAAGCGAGCGTCTGCGCCACATCGCCGAAGGAGTTATAGGCGGTGCCGAATCCCGCGCCATGCATGAACACTGCCCCCGGGCGCGCGCCGGTCGCCCCGACGGGCTCGCGGATCAGTACGGTAATGGTCTGTTTGCAGTCTTTGCCTTTGCCGTTTACCTGCCATGTGCCGTCGGCGCTTTCATCGACTTTCACGGCACGCGCGCCGCCGATCTGTCTGCCGTTGCGATCCACCGTAATGCTGAGCGCACGCTCCGCGACCTTATAGTCGCCAGGCTTGCTCAGATCGGCGTTGCCGCCGTCCGCCGAAGCGAATGTGACTGCGGTGTCATTCGTCAGCGAGGCAATGGTCTGACCGGTCGGATTATTGTTCCATGGCACGGTGGTGAGACTGGATATGCCAATCAGCAATCCCATCATCACGATGACGATCGGCAGGCCAACTGCAATCCGGTGCCCTATCGTCCAAGGCCGGGAGCGCATATCTGATGCTTGACTGCTGTTCAACACAGGTTTCATTGTAAAGAGCCCCTCCAACCTGGCTCATGCCGGATTGGAGGGAGGTAAAAACGAACGCAACCGATGCCGTACGGTCCGCTGCGCCGTCAGTGCCCGGGATTCTGGATGGGTACCACGACCGGACCGGTGGAATTGGCCGGAACCTGGCCGTCCGCTTCCATTTGCGCCGCGATTTCCTGCGCCTTGTTCAGGAGCGTCTCAACAATCTGGTCTTCAGGCACGGTTTCGATCACCTTGCCCTTGATGAAGATCTGCCCCTTGCCATTGCCGGAGGCCACACCCAAATCGGCTTCGCGCGCCTCGCCTGGGCCGTTGACGATGCATCCCATCACAGCCACGCGAATCGGCGCGGCCACATCCTTCAACCCTTCGGTCACGGCGGAGGCGAGCTGAATCACATCCACCTGTGCACGGCCGCAGCTCGGGCAGGAGATGATGTCGAACTTGCGTGGGCGCAATCCCATGTATTCGAGCAGTTTGCAACCGACCTTCACCTCTTCGACGGGAGGTGCGGACAGCGAAACACGGATGGTGTCGCCAATACCTTCGGCAAGCAGCGCGCCGAACGCCAGACAGGATTTGATGGTGCCCTGCCAAGCCGGCCCTGCCTCGGTCACGCCGAGATGCAACGGCCAGTCGCCTTTGGATGCGAGCAGTCGATAGGTCTGCACCATGGTGATGACATCGTGGTGCTTCACCGAGATTTTGAAATCGTGGAAGCCTACGTCCTCGAACATGTGCGCTTCCTTCAGCGCCGATGCGACCAGGGCTTCGGGGGTCGGGCCACCGTATTTGGCATACAGTTCCTTGTCGAGCGAACCGGCGTTCACGCCGATGCGCAGGGAGATGCCGGCATCCGTCGCGGCCTTGCAGATGGACGGGCCGACCTCATCGAACTTGCGGATGTTGCCCGGGTTCACGCGTACCGCTGCACAGCCGGCATCGATGGCCTGGAACACGTATTTGCTTTGGAAATGAATATCGGCGATCACCGGAATCGGCGACTTCGCGCAGATTTCCGGCAATGCGTCGGCATCATCCTGACTAGGCACCGCGACTCTGACGATATCGCAGCCCGCCGCGGTGAGCTCGGCAATCTGCCGCAACGTGGCGGGAACATCGGCAGTGACCGTATTGGTCATGGATTGTACGGAAATCGGCGCTCCGCCACCAACCGGCACCGGGCCGACCATAATGCGGCGGGATGTGCGGCGCGGATGCAACGGGCTTTCACTGGTCAGGGCAATGGGGTCGCCGGTCGGGCGGAACGGCTTTTCGATTTCTGCCATAGGTTTCTTCTACTCGCAATTCTTGACGATGACGAACAATTCCAGATGCAGAGTTCGCTCACCTGCATCCAGTCACTGTTGACGGTTTATCAAATCATCGGCACGGCGTCGAGCTTCCCGCTCGACTTGACCCATTTCCTCCACGTCCTTGAACAGCGGGGCGCCACGCAGTTCGCCGTCCATCGCGTCGAGCACGGCCTTGACCGTGTCCACAATGCCCAGATATGGCAAACGATGATCGAGAAAAGCGTGCACAGCCTGTTCATTGGCCGCGTTCAGCACGGCGGTATGCTTCTCCGAAGCGGCAAGGCAATGCCGGGCAAGGGAGACCGCGGGGAACGCCTCATCGTCCAACGGTTCGAAGGTCCACTGCGCGGCTTTGGTCCAGTCGCATGCCGCGGCGACATCGCCCAGACGGTCCGGCGCGGACAGACCGAGCGCGATAGGCAGACGCATGTCGGGCGGCGATGCCTGGCTGATGGTGGCGCCGTCGACGAATTCCACCATGGAATGCACGATGGACTGCGGGTGCACGGTCACTTCGATGCGATCCGGCGGAATATCGAACAGACGGCTTGCCTCGATGACCTCCAAGCCCTTGTTCATCAAGGTGGACGAATTGATGGTGACCACCGGTCCCATATGCCAGGTCGGGTGGTTCAGCGCCTGCTCGGGTGTGATATCGGTCATCTGATCGCGCTTCCAGCCTCGGAACGGGCCGCCGGATGCCGTGACGATAAGCTTGGACACTTCGGCATGCGTGCCGGAACGCAAGGACTGCCAGATGGCGGAATGCTCGGAGTCGACGGGATTGATCTGCCGGTCGCGAATCTGCGCGCCGAACAGCAGATGACCGCCAGCCACAACGGATTCCTTATTGGCAAGAGCCAGCTGGGATCCTGCCTGCAGCGCCGCAATGGAAGGCTCCAAGCCGATGGAACCGGTAATGCCGTTCAACACCACGTCGGCTCCGGAACCGGCCAATCCGATTACCGCTTCAGGACCCGCCTGAATCTGGGTGCCGTGGGCTCCCGCCTGGTCAAGCGCCTCGCGCAGCGGCTTGGCGGCCTGCCTGTCGAACACCGCGACCAATGGAACGTGGAATTGCGCGGCCTGCTGGGCAAGCAGCTCGATATGGGCGCCGCCCGCGGCCAAACCGCTTACGGTGAAACGTTCCGGATGTCTGGAGATAACGTCAAGCCCTTGAGTGCCGATGGAACCGGTGGACCCAAGAACGACCACGGTATTGCTGTGAATCACTGCTCTTTCTTTTCGTTGTCGAAAGTCGGGAACGACAGATCGGGAATATCGGCGCCGGGGAAGGTGAAATCGAATTTCACGCCATTGTCGGTGCCGTCGGCACCGTTGCCGCCATTGCCATCATCGTTCTGATGAACGGTCTGCGGGGTTTCGTCCCCGGCGGGCGCGAAGCTTGGGAACGATGTGGACGCGAACGGGCTGGGGGCATCAAGACTCGGCACCTTGGGCACGAAGCTTTTCTCTTCGATCCTGGGAAGCTCCTGGGAGACCTCGGCCATATGCGCCAGGGAGGCCAGTGAAGCGTTGACGCGGTTGGGCTGTGCAGCCGGTGCCGTCGTGCCTGTCGGGGCCGGTGCCGTCTGGCGTGGCGGTGCGAATATGGAATCGAGTGCCGGAGCGAAGGGCTCCGGGGCCGCGGAAGACGGCGCGAATGCCGCAGGCGCTTCCACAGCCGGGGCTTCGACCGGATGCGACTGCGCGGCCGGCTCGAAGGACGGCAGCGGTGTGCGTTCCTGCTGCGGAATCGGATTGACGGACTCGGCAGGGGCGAATATCGAAGCGGAGGAAGTCGCGCTCGGCTCGTCGGCCATCTGCTGCTGCGATTGCGCAGCCGCAGCCTCGGCATGATCGGTGTTGACGACTGGCGGTGCAAAGGATGGCGAAATCGCCGTGTTGTTCTCGTCCGAACCCTGAGCAGGGAAGATGCTCGACGTGGAAACATTGCCGGCAGACTGCACCGGTTCCGCCGCCTGGTCGAATATGGACTGCTGCACAGGCTGGGAGAAGAGGCTCTGCTCGGCCTGGCTGACTTCGCTGAAGCTGTCGCCGGTGCTCACCGAGGTGGGTTCCGGAGTGTTCAACAATTCGCTGACCGCGGACTGGAATTGGGCGTCTGCGGAGATCAGCGGCGCGTCCATGCCGGCCGCAGCCGCGGAAACGGCCGGCACGACAGCCGCCATAGCCGACACTTCGGATTTCTCACCCTCGTTGGGGGCGATGCGGTCGGAGATACGACCATAGGATTCGATACGGCTCAGCAGCTGCACGCAGGAGTTCAGGAAATAATCGACCTGACGCTCGTCATACCCCTTCTTGCCCTTGCGCTGGGTGAACACGGAATTGGCAACCGCCTCCGCGGTGATCTTGTCGAATCCCTTCACATCCTCTTTGGAGATGCCGTCGATGCCCAGCTCCGCCGCGCACTTGTCCACGATCCTATCGGCGAGCTTATCGACCTGCTTGCGGTCATAGGACGGCACATGCGGCTTGCCGGAGCTGAACCGCTCGCCATTCGCGCGACCGACGTGACGGGCGACGTCATGATATAGGTCTTCGGTCTGTGCCTTCCACGCGACGCGGCCATGCTGGGAGATCTCGCAGGCGGTCTGCTTGTCGACCACCGCACGCTCCAATCGCGCCAGTGCCGCGTCGACCTGCGCAATAACGTAACCGCCTCGGGTCAAGTCAAAAGAAACGTTTTGGATGTCGCGCTGCGTCAGCTGCACGCCATCGCCGTCATACAACGCGTGTGCGTGCTCCAGAAACTCATCCACTTGACCGGGATCGTACCCCCACTTGCGCTTCCCGGCCCTGGGGATTGAAGCTTCAGACTGCTGAGCCATAGTCTACCGACCTCCTAGAGGAACAAACATACTCTGTTCCACTGTACGTGGGCGTTGAGACGCTATGCCATGCCGAATGCTCAACTCGCCGTATATTCCGCCCTTTTGCCGCATTCACCACGCATTCGTCAAGGGTTACGCTATGGTATTGGAGAGCGGGCGATTAGCTCAGTTGGTTAGAGCGCCACCTTTACACGGTGGATGTCGGGGGTTCGAGTCCCTCATCGCCCACGATTCGCAGTGGGTCCGTCAAGCGTTGGCTGGCGGGCTCTTTTTATGATCCCATGCACAATATACGAGATATACGAGGTGGAGGCCTCTTCGAGCGGAATCGTCACTCCCCTTCGCCTCCGTCCGGACCAACCGCCATTCGTGGCGAAACATCCGAATCGACCATTCTTCGCCACATATGAAAAGAGCGACCCGAAGGCCGCTCTTATAACGTCTATAAACCGTTCACCCCACAAAAGACAGTGAGCCTCGGCTCACCGTCCCCTGCCGTAGGCGCGCAGGCGAATGCCGTTCCAATCGCCGCTCACCGTCAATGGAGTCGCCGCATTCATGCCGGCGGTCTTGGCCGCGGATTGCACAGTGCTGGAGCTTGGCGCCCCCGGACGCCCCGGCTTCGGGGTAAGCACCCATAACGGCCCGTCATTGCCGAGCACGGCGTAGGCGTCAACGATGGTGTCCGAAAGCGCATCCTCATCGTCGCCATCCCGCCACCACAGGATTACGCCGTCTACAGCGGAATCGTAATCCTCATCGACAAGCTCTTCGCCAGTCAGTTCTTCAATCTTCTCTCGGATGGAGTCATCCACGTCGTCATCCCACAACCATTCCTGCACGATGTCGCCGCGTTCAAATCCAAACTCTTCAGCGTTCTGTGATGCCGTTTGATTCACAAAGCCCAAGAATAGCAACATGTGACGAAATACGTGTGATCTGTTCACATTTTTCTATTTCGTTTTCTCCACGTCGGTATCGACCGTGCAATGCGGCAGCGATGCGCCCTTGCCCTTGCCTATGGCCACGACGGCATCATAGGCATCGTCGATGGTGGAAACAGCCACATCGCGCAACCCGCTGGGAACGTGGCCGACCACTTCGTCGCAATTGCCTCGGGGAGCCAAAAACCATGTGGCCCCGTCGCGTTTGGCTCCAAGCATCTTCAATCTGATGCCGCCGATCTCGCCCACCGTCCCCTTGGCGTTGATGGTGCCAGTGCCGGCAATGGTCTTGCCGCCGGTCTCATCCTGGGAGGTAAGCTTGTCGATCAGACCGAGCGTGTACATCATGCCGGCGGACGGGCCGCCGATATCGTCCACATGCATGGACACCTGGGCGTCGGCTACATCGATTCCACGCTTTCTGAGCATGTTCTTCGCAGCCTTGACGGCGCTGTTTTGCGAATCCTTCATCTCCGTGGCGCTTTCGGCCTCGTATTCCTCCGCAGTCTGCCCGGTCGGAACCACCACTTCACGCGGCATCACCACGGCATGGGGGTCGAACAGCGCCCACACCACTTCCGCATTGGTGACCGGATAGCCGGGCAGTCCGCTGGCATTCACCGTGGTCAGCAGCAGCTTGCCCCGGCTCCGGTACGTATGCGCTTGGGAAACGGCGATGATCTGCTTGCCGTCGCTGGAACCAAGCACGTTCTGCGTGGGGCCGGGCATTTCCACCGAATAGGCGCTGGGCAGGCACAGCACCACCACGGAAAGCGCCACTGCGATCAGACCGGCCAGATAGCGCGGCGAACGCGCACGGAAATACCGTGCGATACGTGAGGGTATTGAGGTATGCGACATACCGTGCATACTACACAGGTGCGCTGAACGACCAAGACGGATCCGGATGGTGGGCACTGACGCTTGGGAAAGGCCGGCAGATCAAACAGCCGAAGCGCCATCGATATGTGCATATTATGTGCGCACGCATGGGAATCCTGTAAAACCTATGCCGTCAGCAATGGCAATGCGTATATTAAGTGGACGGCACACCCTAATATGAGTACCACAAGACGCGTGCGCCAGCATGCGCACCGACCACACATCCGCAGGGATCTAAGGACCTCCACCATGGACGAGAACGCATTTCACGATTGGCTTATCACCTGCTTCGGCAAGGAGCAGGGCGACGCTGTCTGGCAGCAGATTTCCCAGCTTCCCGATTCGATTCGCGAACAGTTGCTCAGCCAGGATCCGAGCACACTGCCCAACCCGGCCGAAGTGCAGCAGCTGATGAACGCGTTCACCGTCGGAGGACTCAATACCGTCAACGAAATGCAGCAGACCGTGCAGGACGGCCCCATCAACATCAAGCTGGCGAAATCGCTGGCCTTGCAACGAGCCAACGCGGACGGCTCGCGCACTACTGTCAGCGCCGAAGAGGGCGCGGCCGTGCGCAAAGCCATGAGCGAGGCGAATCTATGGCTCGACAGTACCTGCGAATTCGCACCGCCGAGCGGTGACCCGCAGGCTTTGACCCGCGCCGGATGGGTTGAAGGCACATTGGACGCATGGGCGAAATTCGCCGCGCCGATCGCCGCTTCGATGGGAGATGCACTGGCCTCGGTGATCTCCGAACGTCTGGGAGATTCCTTCAACGGCGAAATCGCCGGCATGTTCGCCGGTCCGGTGCCGATTCCGATTCCCGAAGGCATGAAGGACCCTGCGCAGCTGATCAAATTGCTGGGCAATACGTCATTCGCCATGCAGCTCGGCCACGCCGCCGGCGTGCTCAGCCGGGAAGTGCACGGCGGTTTCGATCAGGGCATCGCGCTGCTGTCCAATCCAGCCGGCGCGCTGATCGCGCAGAACATCGAGGAATACACCGCATCGTTGAACAGCAATGTGGAGGATTCCTTCGGCAACATCTCCGAGGAGGAAACCGCAGCAGATGCAAAGACCGATAAGGCCGACGCCAATGCATCCGCCGGCGAGCAGCACAGCGCGATGGACGCGCAGACCGAGGCGCTGTTCAACGAAATCGTCCAGCCCGATCCGATTCCACAGGATGAAGTGATGACGTTCCTCGCCCTACGCGAGGCCGCGCATGCACGCCTGTTCTCGGCGGTTCCATGGCTGATGCCACGCTTTGAAGCGCTGATCGGCAAATACGCCCGCGGCATCTCCATCGATCTGGATGCGATGGAAGAACAGCTGCGCGACGCCGAAAGCCTCGACCCCGATTCCATCTCCAATGCGGTCAACCTCACCAAGGTGGGAATTCCCGATACCCCGGAGCAGCGTGAGGCCATGGCATCGATCGAGTCACTGCTGGCGCTGGTCGAGGGATGGGTGGATTGCGTGGTCTGGAGGGCCGGCATGGCGCATCTGCCGCATATCGAACAGCTCACCGAAATGGCTCGCCGCGAACGCGCCACAGGCGGGCCTGCCGAGCGCACGTTCGAAAGCCTGCTGGGATTGGAACTTCGCCCCAAGCGCATGCGCGAAGCCGCCGACCTATGGTCCATGATCACCGCCGCCGACGGCCTGGAGGCACGAGACGCCAAATGGACTCACCCGGACATGCTGCCGTCCTTGGATGGCGGGGCAAACGGTACTGCCCCCAACTCGCAGAATCCCACCGACCCGCCTTCCGGCGGCAATGATTGGGACGCCGAACTTTCCAAGCTGCTTGGCGAGGAAGACAGCTGATCCCACACTCGTTCATCCGTAACGCGCGGTAGGACGCAACGGCTTCACACCTTGTGTTGCCTTCTGCGCTCTACCGCGCGTTACCTCTGATATACGCCGCTGCCAACACAACGCTTATGCACGGCATGGATATGCGCCGCCGGAGACACCCGGCTACCCCGTCAGCTGAGGAAACGGCTCAGCACACGCTGCTGGGAGCCCATACCATCTTTGGAACGGGCATACGACATATGAAGCGTATCTTCGGCTCGTGTGATGGCCACATACATCAGACGCCGCTCCTCCTCCAAGTCGTCGCCGTTGCGGGCGGAACCGTATGGCAGCAACCCTTCCGAACAGCCGACCACGAACACATGCTTGAATTCGAGGCCTTTTGCGGCGTGGATCGTGGATACGGTGACACGGCCGAGCTTACGCACCGCAGCGTCGTCCTGTTCACGCATCGTCTCGACCAACGCCAGTTTCCCTGCCGTCTCGAGATCCGCGACCGGCGATGACGATGCCCAACCGGAATCACGCCGGACGCGATACCCCAGCCGTTCGGTGCGCAATGCGCTGCAGCAGGCGGCCTGTTGGGCGTTGATTCGCGTCAGAATCGCACAATCCGAAGGGTTCGCCCCGTTCGCCACCAATTTCGCGATACGGGCGGCAACCCCCTGTGCCTCCAGCAGATCCGTCTCGTAGATATTGCGAGACACCCTGCTGCCGTTGGCCCGAGCGGAGCGCAATTTCAGATAGTCGTGCCGCACCGGTGACGCCGCCAATACGCGATTGGCATAGTTCACCACCTGCGGCGTGGAACGATAATCCGTATCCAAGCGGATATCGGCGGCCAGGGGTTTGAACTCGTCGGCGAAACCCAGCAGATCATAGCTGGATGCGCCGGCGAACGAATAGATGGTCTGTGCCGGGTCACCCACCACACACACATTGCGGTTATCGCCCAGCCACAAACGCATCAGCCTGTGCTGCAACGGGGATACGTCCTGGTATTCGTCCACGGTAAGCCATCCGATGGCATGGCGGATCCGAGCGGCAGGCTCGTCGAATTCCTCAAGCACATGGCACATCATGAGCAGAATGTCATCGAAATCCATCTCGCCACGCGCGGTTTTCTCCAGCTCGTAGGCATCGTAGATATCGGCGAAATGCGAGGCGTCGATCCCCGCCGGCATACAGCGTTCGACGGCGGCCGCCACACGTTCCACCTCGCTTGGGGCCACCAGCGACACCTTCGCCCAGTTGATCTCGTCGCGCACCGCGCGAACCGTCATATCGTCCAGCCTGTCGGCAAGACCCACCCTGCGCATGGCGCGCATGGTGATATCACGCGCATCCTCAATCAATCGTGGAAACGGCGCCTCGCACACGTCGGCCCACACACGGCGAAGCTGCCGCAATGCCGCCGAGTGGAAGGTCGCTGCAGTCACCTGGCCACCCACGCCCAAGGATTCGAGACGCACCCGCATTTCAGCGGCCGCCTTGACGGAGAACGTCACCGCAAGCACACGCGACGCATCCCATTGGCCGCTTGCGCACGCATGGGCGATACGCCGGGTCACCGTACGGGTCTTGCCCGCGCCAGCGCCAGCGATAATACGTACAGGGCCTTCCAGCGCCGTCGCCGCAGCCAGCTGCGCATCATCCAAACCTTCAAGCAGCTCGTCCATGCACCCCATTGTGGCAAGCAGCCTGCCCACATACGGCGGCATGACGGCGAAATCAGTGCCATGATGCCCACCCTCGGTCGTGTCTGGCCGCTCTGGGCCGCACATGTATTAGTGTGGAAGCGTGACTGAACGAAACGAACTCATGATGGCGGCGCTGACCTCGGCTGCCATGCCCTCCATCGTCGTGGCCGGCGTATTCACCGGTACCACGCATGCGCACGGCATCGACCAAGCACAGGTGCGCGACGCGTCGGGCACCGTATACGACGTGTACGCCACCAACAGCGATCAAGGACGACAACTGTTGGCTTCGCGCGTACAGGCGTCGCGTGCGCTCTGCGAGGTAAGGGAATCGGGCGGACTCGGCTTTTCGCTGGGTCGCGTGCTCACCTTCGTGCCCGGCACCGATGCCAAGGGGCCGACCGGAGACACCGCGGTAATGGTGATGATGCATCAGGATGGTGCCGAAGTGCCCCTTGACGTGCTTTCGTCAACGCAATGCTCCGCCATGGGAACCGCCATCGGCGCAATCCACCGTCTGCGCACGGATTTCATGCAGGAGGCGGGCTACCCGGTGTTCGTCACAGGGCAGATCAGGGCTCAGTTGACCGCTTGGATCAGGCGGCTGCGCAATGCCGGCCATGTGCCGAGCGAGATCACCACAAGCTGGGCGCGCATCATGGATACGGAGGGGCTGTGGTCGTTCTCGACATGCATGGTGCATGGCGGGTTCGATGACGGCGATGTGCGTTTCAGCGGATCCACCATCACCGCCGTGAACAATTGGCAGAACATGCAGGTCAACGACCCGGCACGCGATCTGGCCTGGATTTTCTCAAAGCTTGATGAGGAACGTCGCAACGCGGTGCTTACCGCGTATGGGCGCATGATGGGCAACCGTCTTGACGATCTGATCATGCTGCGCGCCAACCTGTGGGTGCAGATGGAGCAGGTAGGCGATTTCATCCGTGCGTTGAACAATGCCGACAACGATCGGATCATCCAGTTCAAGGCACAGGTGGACCGTCTCGCGCATCAGCTCGGCGTGAGTGTAAGAGGCACTCAGGCATCCCACGGCGCTACGGTACAACCGTCCGCCGGCAAGCACCCCTCCACGATCACGGTCGGAACGCTGCTTCAGGGCGATGAGAACGGCATGCGTTCGGGCAGCGGGTTCGCCGATGCGGACGACAGCACGCTCGACCCGGACAACACCGGTTCCGCGAACATCTCCACTCATTCCGGCGCATCTTCCGACAGCACGGCAAGCGGGCATTTCGCATCCGCGCCGATGCCCGACATTCCTCCCATCTCCTCGGCCACCATCGCGCTCGGCCAGATGGACGACGCAACCGGCAACACCCATGTATCGCCCGGGGAAAGCGTGGTAAGCGACGACACGAACGAGCATCACATCGTGGCGAACCAGGCGAACGGCAATACGCTGAACAACGAGCAGCCGCAACGTTTCTCCATTCCGGATCTCAACGCGCCGGCAACGGAGGTGATCCCCCTGCTGGAGCGGGAGGAACGCGCCCTGCATGACGCGCAGACCGGATTGGACGCGTCGGATGTGACGAACGAACGGAATATCACGCCGCAAGCGTAATCAGCACTGTGGTTTTCGCCACACCAGAGCAGAATATAGCCATATACGAACCAAACCAAGGAGCATTTCAATGGATATCGAACTGGGCATTCAGAACGTGGCACGCGCCGTCACCTTCAGCACCGAGGAATCCGCAGAGGCCGTCAACGCCACCATCAGCGCCGCAGTAGCCGAGAACAAGCCGATCGTGCTGAACGACGACAAGGGACGCAGGATCATCGTCCCCGCCGGCGCCCTTGGCTATGCGATCGTCGGTTCCGAAACCAAGCATGCCGTCGGCTTCGGGGCACTCTGATCGGTTGTACCGCCAGCGCACAGGCCATGTGCACACCATATGCGTTGAGGGCGCCTTCCGCCAGTAAGCAGGAAGGCGCCCTCAACGCATATCAGCAGAGCTCCGGCCAGACAGCCGGCTCACCAGCCGACGTTCAGACGAGTGCAAGCACCCCTCGTTCCACGATCCGTTCCACCGTGGCCGCATCGGTCAGATGCTCCCCCAACGCGTTCGGCTTTCCTGCGCCATGCCAATCGGACCCGCCGGTCACCAGCAGCCCATACTTGCGTGCAAGATCAAGCAAACGGCGACGCTGATCGGGAAGATTGCCGCGATGCCACACCTCGAGACCATCCAATCCGGCATCGACCAGCATGCCGATCTGCGCGTCGGACAGTAACGTGTCGTTGCGACGCCTATCGCCAGGATGCGCGATGATGATCACGCCGCCAGCCTGTTTGACGGTCTCCACCACCTCCTGTGCCGTTGGCGACGGCGTGGGAATGTAATACTTCGATTGCGCGCTCACCGCCCCGGCGAACGCCTCGCTTCGCGTCCGGTACACGCCGGCCGCAACCAGCGCGTCCGCGATATGAGGCCTGCCCACCGTGGTGCGGCTCCCCTCCTTGACCTGCTGCTCGACCTTCTGCCATGTAATCGGAAAATCCTGTGCCATGCGTTCGACCATATGCCGCGTGCGCAGCAAACGCTTACGTCTCGTAGTCGAAAACATATCCGCGATCCGCTTGTTCGCCGGATCATATTGCAAGCCAAGCATATGCACGCTCACCGAACCGCATACGGCCGTGATCTCCGTTCCCCGCAACAGCGCGATTCCTTCGCGGGCGGCAGCATCCGCGGCATCGTCCCAACCCGCACTGGTGTCATGATCGGTGATCGCAATGCCATCCAGCCCATTGCGCAATGCCAGCGAAACCATGCCCTGCGGGGTTTCCGTCCCATCGGAAAACACGGTATGGCAGTGGATATCCCACCCCGTTTCAGGCGGCTCATCGGGAATCTCATAGCGTGTCATGACCCCTATCGTAACCCACTGTTAAGCTCGTTGCTCAGCATGAGGGAACATCCGCAGCCGGTTCAATGAGGAAGGAACAGCATCCATGAGCGACGAAGCAACGGAAAACACCGAACTCAAGCCACACGGCTGGAGACACAGTGCCACCTGGACATACCTGGTGATGCTGGCGGCATCCGCCGTGGCATTGGTCGTATCGTTCATATTGAGCGCAGACACGCTGAAACTGGCTCGGAACCCCGGCCAGCAACTGGGCTGCGACGTCAACGCGGTATTGTCCTGCTCCTCGGTCGCCCAATCATGGCAGGCCGAAATCGTGAGATTCGGCGGACTGAGCTACCCGAACGCATTCTTCGGCATCGCCGCGGAATCGGTATTCGTCACCATCGCCGTCATAGGATTGGCACGCGTCACCGTGCCGCGCTGGTTCGCCACCTGCACCTGGCTGGGAGGGCTCGCCGCGCTCGCGTATTCGTACTGGCTGACCTCGCAGTCGCTGTTCGTGATCCAGGCGCTGTGCCCTTGGTGCCTGGCGCTGATGTTCTCCACGACCATCCAGTTCATGGCGCTTTCGCACGCGACAGCCGTGGTCCAGGAATTGCCCGCACGCAAGAACGGCGCAGTTCGCGGTCTCGACACGTATTACCGGCTTAATTACGATCTGATGGTCGACGTGGTGTGGATTCTGGCTTTGGTTGCGATCATCATGGTCAAGGATGGACCGATGATATTCCGCTAGAACCGTCATCCCGTCTCCCATATTCGCCATCGCGGCGGAGGCGTCAATGAGGGCCGCGCATCGATTGTTCGGTGCGCGGCCCTCATTGATGTTGTAGGCGACACCGTCGCCCGTTCAATCACAACAGCGTGATGTCGCCCACCAGCGTCGCGTCTCCGGTAAGTTTCACATCCGTGTCGCTCACGTCGATGCGCAGCACACCGCCACGCACGGCAATCGTCCAATGGTCGATGCCGGTCTTGGCGCGAAGCGTGACGGCGGTGGCGCACAATCCGGTACCGCACGACAAAGTCTCACCACAGCCGCGTTCGTTCACGCGCATGGTCGCCGTGCCGAGGTTATGGTCGGCGTCCCGCGTGTCGATACGCACGAATTCCACGTTCTGGTCGGATTCCAACACCGGGCTGACCACCGGCTTGGTCACCAGGTCGAGATCCTCCACCGCAGGCAATGTGGCCTTGCCGTCTTCGATCACTGCAACGACATGAGGATTGCCCATATCCACGTATGTACCGCGCGCAGACCCTACGGTCCCCGGAATCGTCACTTCGAAGGCATCCACCTCGCCGCGCTTCCATGCGCCCATGTCCACGCGGAACACGTTTCGGCCAAGCCCTTCGACGCTGCCGAGCGACGTGAGCACCTTCACGCCGGCGCGGGTGCCCAAATGGAAGGCATCGCCTTTGGCGTAGCCGCGGTCATAGGCGAACAGCGTGATCGCGCGGGTGCCGTTGCCGCACATCTGGGCCAGGGAACCGTCGGCATTGCGATAGTCCATGAACCATTCGGCGCCGTCCTCACGGCATTCGGCGATCTGCTCGGCCGTCAGATCGGACACGTCCTCGGGATGTGCGAGACGGATCACGCCATCTCCGCCAATGCCGAAATGACGATCGTCAAGGTGCCGTACCTCGTCGGCAGTCGGCTCGAACCTGCCTTCGGGATCGGCATATACGACGAAATCGTTGCCAGTGGCATGCGTTTTGGTGACTTGCTGCGGAATACTCATGCGCCCCACCCTACCCGTCGCCATGCTCAACACCGCATACCGACCGGCATCGCATACCGACCGGCACCGCACGCCAGGAACGCCTACAGTGGTGCAATGGGACGATTCCCGCACATTGCGGCGAGTACTCTAGAAAGAGTCTGATAATCCAGGCTCGATGAACGGGAAGGAACGCATATGAGCTCAACGGCACCGATCGGCGTATTCGATTCCGGCCTCGGCGGCATTTCGGTGGCCCGGCAAATCGCACACGATATGCCGGACGAAAAGGTGCTGTATTTCGGTGATTCCGCGAATGCGCCATATGGGACCAAAACCCCGCAGCAGGTGCGCGATCTCAGCTTCGCCATCGTGGAACAATTCGTAAAACAAGGTGTGAAGGCCGTGGTCATCGCCTGCAACACCGCCACATCGGCAGCAGCCGACGCACTGCGCGACACCTACGACATCCCGATCATCGGCATGGAACCGGCGCTCAAAGTCGCCTGCGACCGCGGCCACGGGCACCGCCAGCGCGTTATCGTCGCCGCCACGCCGCTCACCCTGCGCGAGCGCAAATTCGCCAAGCTGATGGACCGGTTCAAGGCGGACCACACGATTTTCCCCGAACCCTGCCCCGGCTTGGTGGACATCGTCGAGCATGGCCAGCTGGACGACCATGACACCGTAATGCGCACCCTGCACCATTATTTCGGCAACTACGATCTGCCGACCATCGACTCCGTAGTGCTTGGATGCACGCATTTCGTGTTCTACCGCGATTATTTCCGTGAACTGCTGCCCGACACCGCCGCGATCATCGACGGCAACGAAGGCACGGTGAGGCATTTGCATGTGGTGCTGGAATCATTGGGCAAACTCGCTCCGGAGGGGGCGGAGGGCGGCGTTACGCTCGCCAATTCCGACACGTCCCCACGCACCGCCGAACTGGCCTCGTACCTGCTGCACCGCAATTGATCGCCGGCCCCGTCCGCCGCCAGCATTTTGCGCCGATGGCCGAACAGCCTTCCGGAAATGTCCGCCGAAACGGCATAAGCTTGGCTCAGCAACACGGCCATCGCACCGACTAGCGCATGGCCAATACCTCATAAGACCCTGAATAGGCAAACAGGAAAGGGGCAGTCCTATGGCACATAGAACAGCGATGATCGACGTTGGCGGCGGCTTCCGCGCGATTTTCGGCGCGGGGGTAATGGACCGCATGCTGGAGGACGGCATTATGGTCGACCATTGCTATGGGGTTTCCGCAGGCAGCGCGAATATGGTCTCCTATATCTCCAAGCAGCATGGCCGCACCCACAAGTTCTACACCGAATACGCCTTCCGCAAGGAATACGCGAGCCTCGACAGCTACATCAAAAACCACAATTATGCCAATCTGGATTACATGTACAGCACGCTGAGCAACCATGACGGCGAATATCCCGTCGATTATGAGGCGTTCGCGGCCAATCCCACCGGCTTCACCGTAGTCGCCTGCAACGCCGAGGACGGGTCGACCAAGTATTTCGACAAATCGGATGTCAGCTACGACAATTTCGACATCATGAAAGCCTCGTCGGCGGTGCCGTTGGCTTGCGAACCGTATGTAATCGATGGCGTGCCGTATTACGACGGCGGCATTGCGGACCCGATTCCGGTGCAAAAAGCATTGGATGACGGCTACGACCGCGTGGTGGTGATTCTGACGCGATTGAAGGACGTGCTGCGCGAACAGAAAAAGGACATCGGCCCGGCGACCATTCTCAAGCGCACGCACCCGGAGGCGGCGGAACGCCTACTGAACCGATGCCAGACCTACAACGACGAGGTGGCGCTGGCCAAAGAGGTCGAGCAGGACGGACGCGTGCTGATTCTCGCGCCGGAAAGCCTATACGGCCTGAACACCCTGAGCAAATCCTATGAGGGCCTGGAACGCATGTACCGAGCCGGATATGCGGCGGCCGAGGCCATTCCGGCATTTCTCAACAGCTGAAAGCCCGGCGGCAACAGGAACGCCGCTGCGGGCAACGGCGGACGGCGATGACGTAGGCAATGCCTGCCAACGGGCGAACAGCACACGAAAGGACAGACCAATGCAACGGCTGAATCCACAGACCCTAGTGACCTTGTGGACCATCGAACAGCTTGGCTCGTTCTCGGCCGCCGCCCGCGACATGGGTTGGTCGCAGCCCGCCATCAGCCAGCAGATCAGAAAATGCGAGACCGAACTCGGCGTAAGCCTCGTACACCGCACCTCGCATGGCGTGGAGCTGACGCCGGCGGGCAGAATCCTCGCCCGCCATGGCCAGCTCATCGAAAACCGTCTTGCTCAGGCAGGCAAAGATCTTGAGGAATACCGGCGCAACGGCTCCACGCATATCCGGCTCGTTGCTCCCCCATCGGTGTGCTCGTCGTTCGTGGCACGCGTACTGGTGCATATCAGCAAATCGACCGACATCCGCGTCAGCCTTATGCAGACGGAACCGCCGGAGGCTGTCAAGGCATTGCATCAGGGCCTTGCGGATTGCGCAATCACATTCCGATACAATTCGCTGCCCGGCATGGACGATTCCGCCGACCTTAACACCGAATGCTTCGGCATCGACCCCCTGATGCTGCTGGTCGGCGCTTCCAGCAGCATCGCCGCAACATACCGGCGTACCCAGGAGCCGGTGAATCTGAACGAGGCTTGCGACGAGTCATGGATCGCCGGCTGCGAAACCTGCCAAGCCAATCTCGTCTCCTTGGCGAAAGCGGCGGGATTCTCGCCGAATATCACGCATTCGACCGATGACTACTGGGCCACGCAGAATCTGGTCGAGGTCGGTATGGGCGTATCCATCGTGCCGCGTTTGGCGACCATGGCGGGGTTGCGGGGCGATCTTGCCGCATGCCCGATCAGAGACGCCAACGCATTCCGCCAGGTCTGCTTCGTTGCCCGGAACGGCGACGACCGCCCCGCCATCGCACAGGTGCGGCGGGAAATCGGCAAAGCATCCAGGCAGTATCTCGAACCGGTATGTTAACCAGTCGATTCACAGCAGTCAGTTCACAGCAGTCGGCTCACAGCAGTCGGCTCAAAGTTTTATGACGAGCCCCGGCATCCTCTTGCGTAAAAACACCCTGTGATATAAGCAAAGTTCATAGCAGCCAAACAATCCGGCGGAGGAACACCCTCGCTTCCACGCCGCGCATCACGCATGCTGAAGGTATGAGCGATATCAGCATGACTTCAACAGATCCGGCCGCCACCGCAACCCACTGCCATGAGCAGACGAACACATCAGGTTTCGACGCGGAAGCCATCGACCGCACTTCCGCCGCGGACCTGGCGGCCATCGGCGGTGACAAGTGGACCCGCTACCCCGGTTGCATCGGCGCGTTCATCGCCGAAATGGACTACGGCCTGGCGCCCTGCATCCAGCAGGCCATCGACAACGCCTGCGACCATTGCAAGCTCGGCTACATCCCCGACCCATGGAAACGCCGTGTGGCCGAAGCCTGCGCCAAGTGGCAGAAAGACCATTACGGCTGGGATGTAAGCCCGGACATCATCCGACCAGTTCCCGACGTGCTCGAAGCGTATGAGATCTTCCTGCGTGAAATCGTCGGCGCAGGCAATTCGGTGATTGTGCCGACGCCGGCCTACATGCCGTTCCTGAGCGTGCCGCGCCTATACAACATCGACGTGATAGAAATCGACATGCTGCAGGACGGCGACGCATGGGCCTTCGACTTCGATGCCATCGAGCAGGCATTCCGCAACGGATGCAAGGCGTTCGTGCTGTGCAACCCGCACAACCCGATCGGCAAGGTGCTTACGCTTGACGAGGAACAGCGAATCTCCGACCTTGCCGCCGCATACGATGCGCGCATCTTCTCCGATGAGATCCATGCGCCATTCGTATTCGACGGCTACACGCACATCCCCTTCGCCACCATCAGCGAACAGGCCGCCATGCAGTCCATGACCGCGACCAGCGCTTCGAAATCCTTTAACATTCCCGGCACGAAATGCGCGCAGGTGCTGCTCACCAATCCGGACGACCTGACCATGTGGATGGACCGCGCCGAATGGAGTGAACATCAGACCGCCACCATCGGCGCCATCGCCACCACCACCGCCTACAACGAGGGAGACCCCTGGTTTCAGGATGCGTTGCAGTATGTGAAGCGCAACTTCACGTTGGTCGATGAGGAAATGCACGGACGATTCAACAAGGTCGGCTATGTGAAACCACAGGGCACGTACATCGCATGGCTCGATTTCAAGCCGCTCGGCATTACCGACCCGGCGGCGTATTTCCTCGATAGGGCCAAGGTGGCGCTTACCGACGGCAAGGAATGCGGCAAGGTCGGCCAAGGCTGCGTACGCATGAACTTCGCCATGCCGCGACCGCTGCTGCGCAATTGCTTCGACCGCATGTATGTGGCATTGCACGAGGATGGGCTGTTGTAACAAACAGCGTGCTGCCGGAGCGAGGATTGCAGGACCTCTGCAACCTTCACTCCGGCAACGCCTTTCGGCATTTTTTAGGGAGGGGGCTTGATTTCTCCGCAGGAATATGGATTATTGCCACCAATGCTGCATTCCATAGGGGGGGGTTTGCGATTCCGTAGGTGGTTACCCACGGAACCGCCACTGGGAAATGGCCTCAATCAAGCCATTTCCCAAAACCGCTATCCCGCCATACCCCCTACGGAATGCAAAAACCACCTACGGAATTCCCCATGCCCACAACAGCATCAGGAATATGCATGCAAACTCTCGACACATGCCTTGCCTACATGCTATTGCTTCCGACGCCAAGCCATCAAGCATCAAGGCACCAGGCATCGGGAATCCTGTGGAAGCCTCATTATGCTCAGGCTGCAATTTTCGTCGGGCACGGCCCATGCCCCTTCCCCTCCCCAGTCGCCATATAGCTCATTACACAGAAGGGGCGGTTCAGCTTTGAACTGAACCGCCCCAATAGCATTTCAGGCCCACAACCACGCAAACCCGAACACGCCTACAGCTGACCGGCCTTACTTGCCCGCCTCCATGGCGGCGATGACCTGATCGCGCATCTCGTTGAAACCTCCCGGCGTGGAGGCCGGCAGCACAACCGTCTTCGTGTTCTGCGAGGAGGCGAGATTACGCATGGTGTCGAGATACTGGTTGAACAGCACCACGTTGTTCACATCGCTCACGTTCATGCCCACGGCCTGCAGGCTCTTGATCTGGTCGACGATGCCGTTGGCGATCTCACGACGGTAGTTCGCCTGGCCTTCGCCCTGCAAACGGGTCTTTTCGGCCTCGGCGGCGGCCTGGGTCTCGATCTGGATACGCTGCGCCTCGGCGCGCTGACGGGTGGCCTCCTTCTCACGCTGCGCGGCGTTGATGGAATCCATGGCGCTTTTGACCTGTGGGCTCGGGTCGATGGCGGTGATCAGCGTCTTGACCACAGTGAAACCGAAACGAGACATCTCATTGCCCACGGTCTTCTGCACATCGAAGGCGACATCGTCCTTACGGGAGAACGCGTCGTCAAGCGTCAGCGCCGGAATGGCGGAACGCAGCGCATCCTCCATGTAGGAGCGCAGCTGGCCGGCCGGATCGCGAAGCTCATAGTAGGCGGTGGCCACATTGCTGGGATCCACACGGAACTGTGTGGAAGCCACGACGGTGACGAACACATTGTCGAGCGTCTTGGTTTCCAACTGCACGTTAAGCTGGTTCACACGCATGTTCGTCTTCATAGCGATACGGTCGACGAACGGGATACGAATATGGATGCCTGCGAACTGAACGGTGTGGAATTTGCCGAATCGTTCGATGATGTAGGCCTGCTGCTGCGGCACGATGAACAACGTGGACAGAAACAGCGCGGCGATAATAATGACAATGACAAGAAGTGTGAGCAGAAAGCCCATGTCCTCTCCCTTTCCTTTGCAAAGGTGCGCTGCATCCGTTGCAACGCACCTTTTCAGCGTATCAGAGCGGAACATGGGCCCGATTCGCATGACCGGGAGCTGGGCAATGCCCGTCCGCGAGCTGGACAGACGTATCGGGTCGGGCGTATCGGGTCGGGCGTATCGGTCAGGCGGCATACGCTCCGGCGATGGCTTGGTCGAGGTCGGCTATCAGATCGTCGACGTTCTCCAAACCGATCGACAGACGGATCAGATTATCGCCTACGCCGGCCGCCTCGTAATACCGCTGCGGCACCTCACGATGCGTCACATGCGTCGGGTCTACGATCAGCGAGCGCGAGTCTCCGCTGTTCGTCACGCGCTCGTCCCTATCACCGTTGCCTATACAGCGCACGAATCGTCATAGGGCTTATTTATGAGGAGTTATCGAGCCGAAAAAACGCAGAAAATCAACGATTTTCTCGACCAATAACAATGCCGTTTCCACAGGGAAGTCATATGTTATTCCCCTTGTGGAAACGGCATTTCAAAAAGCAAAACGGCCTTACAGCACGCGCCCCACCCGGCGCACGGCCTCGCGCAGCAGATCCTCCGACTTGAGCAGGCTGAACCTCACGTAGTCCACGCCCACTGTGCCGAAGCATGTGCCTGGCAAGGCGGCGACAGCGGCGCGTTCCAGCAGCAGGTCGGCGAACTGCTCACCGTTCAATCCTTCCGGCGCATGCACCCATGCGTAGATGCCGCCGTCCGAATCGAATACGTCGAGCCCGAGCTCGCGCAGCCCACCTGCCACAATCTTTCGGCGCAATGCATAACGTTCCGCCAACTCATGCACACAACTCTGGTCGGATTCCAATGCGGCCGCTCCGGCGTCCTGCACACTGCCGGTGATCATGGACCCCATCTGGTAGTGGTATTGCTTCACATGGCTCACAATGTCGCTGTTCCCCGCAATGAAACCGGCACGCCAGCCGGCCATCGCATACATTTTCGACAGTGAACACACTTCCACGGCCACGTCGAACGCACCGGGCAGCGACAGAATGCTGATCTGCTGTTCACGTACGCCAAGCCCCGCATAGGCGAAGTCCTGCACGATGGCGAACCGGTGTTCGCGAGCAAGTTCGATGGCGCGTTCCAGAAACCCTCGCGGCGCCTGCGCTCCGGTCGGATTGTTCGGATAGTTCAGGATCAGCACCTTCACGCGATCCCAGGTATCCGCAGGAACCGCATCCAAGTCAGGCAGGAACCCGCGTTCCGGCAGTGACGGCAACAGTATTTCCTCAGCTCTGCCCATTACCGTCATGCAATGGTATGACGGGTAGTAGGGGTCGGCGTAGGCCACGGCGTCTCCAGGCGATACGAGCACCGCGAATAGTGCGGCCAGGCCATCGACCGCGCCTTCCACGGCGAACAGCTGCGTCTTCCAATCAAGGTCGACATCATACGTATTGCGATACCACGCCTGCGCCGCCTTGAGGAAGCTCGGCTTGCCATCGAACGGCGAATACCTGGCGTTCGCCGGGTCGTCCACGCCCTTTTTGGCGACTTCGCGAATAAAATCCGCGGGGAACGCATCCGGGTTGCCTTTCGCCAAGTCGATCACATCCGCACCGCCCGCCACGGCCGCGGCCACTTTGCGATCCATGTCCGCGAACACGTTCGGCGGAATGGACTGGGCGACCGTGGTGAACGGGACCGGGGAAACATTCGAAGTCATACACAAACCTGCCTTACTCAACCTGCTGTATTGGCACTATCACTTGGCTGCACTTCACGCGACTGGCGCCGTCGTGCCGCCCGTCAGTGGGTCACTGTACGTGCGATGGCATCGCCGATCCACTGGATGATCTGCACGATGACGATGAGGATGATCACAATCGCCACGAGCACACCGGTTTCGTAGCGGTTGTAGCCGTATTGGATGGCCATGTCGCCGATGCCGCCGGCCCCGATGGTGCCAACCATGGCGGAATAGCCGATCAGCGAGATGATGGTGAGTACCACGCCGCGGATGAACGACGGCAGCGCTTGCGGGAATACCGCATTGACAATGATCTGCCGTGTGGTGGCGCCGGTGGAGATGGCGGCTTCCAGCAGACCCGGGTCGATTTCGGAGAATGCGCTTTCCGCAATACGTGCGAAGAACGGTACTGCCGCAATCGATAGGGAGATCGCGCCGCCGGTCGGCGTGTAGGGGTCGCCGAGCAGGAACTGGGCGACTGGGATGAGCACGACCATGAGAATGAGGAACGGCAACGAGCGAATGGCGTTGACGATGAATCCGACGATCACGTTCAGCGCATGATTGGGTGTGAACAGACGGTTTTCGGTCAAATACAGCAGCAATGCCACCAGTGTGCCCAGCACCACGCCGATCACGGCCGACACGATGACCATATAGGCCGTGTCCAGCAATGCCTGGCCGAGATTCTCTTGAAGGATCTGCAAGGTCTCTTCCATATCGATCATGCCTCCCTAGCTTCAGTGGATTCAGCGCTCCCGGCGCTTTCCGTGGCCCCTGCGGCTGCCGCCAACTGTTCGCGGTCGAGTTCGCGATAGCTGTACACGTGCGTTCTCAGCTGGCCGAGCGCCTGCGTCAACGATTTGCCGTCGCCCGCGACCAGCACGATCAGAATGCCGATTGCCTGCGAACCGAAGTATTCCACGTTGGCGTGCAGCACGTCGATGCTCACACCGTAATCCTGCGCCACCCGGCTGATCAGCGGTTCCAATGCGGCATCGCCCTTGTATCGCAGCTCCACGATGGTGCCCGCCGGCAGCGACGGCACCAGCTGCGGCGGCACCTGAATGCCAAGGTAGCGTTCCACCAGTGCCTTGGTGGTCGGGTGCTTCGGCGCACTGAACACGTCGAAGGTACTCCCCTGTTCCACGACCACGCCGTTTTCCATGACGGCCACGCGGTCGAAGATCTGTTTGGCCACATCCAGCTGGTGGGTGATGAACACGATGGTGATGCCCAGTTCGCGGTTGATACGCTGCAGCAACGCCAGAATGCCTTCGGTGGTTTCGAGATCCAATGCGCTGGTCGCCTCGTCGCACAGGAGGATTTCCGGCTTGTTGGCCAGGGCGCGTGCGATGGATACGCGCTGCTTCTGCCCGCCCGACAAGCTCGACGGGTAGCTGTCGATCTTGTTTTCCAGCCCAACGAGCGTAAGCAGTTCACGGATGCGCTCGTTCCACTGCGCTTTCGGATAGCCGCCGGCTTTGAGCGCGAATTCGATGTTCTTGCCGACGGTGACGTTGGTGATCAGGTTGAAACCTTGGAAGATGAACCCGATGTTCTTGCGCAGTTCGCGTAACTGTGCGCCTGTAAGCCCGGTGATGTCGTTGCCGTCGATGAGCACCTGGCCTTCGGTCGGGCGTTCCAGCAGGTTGATGGTGCGTACCAGTGTGGATTTTCCGGCTCCGGAGAATCCTACGATGCCGAATATCTCGCCTTTGTCCACACTGAGGCTCACATGTTTGACCGCTTCGACGGTTCGTCCGCCTTCGTGGAACGTGACCGACACATCGTTCAGTTCGATGACGCTCATTATCCCTCGTTTCGATGAGTTTCGATGAATGTGAAGTCGATTGCCGATTGACGGATCGGCGGACTCCCCGTGTAGCGTATTGCACAAGAAACCCGCCAATCCGCATCAATCATGGAACTTGGCTGAACCGTGCATCACCAGGTGGTCGGCTTGCCGAAGTCCTTGAAGTCGCTCTTGGCGATGGCGTCCTTGAATTCCTGGCTGACGAGCAGTTTCTTGACGGCCTTGCCGAAGTCGGAGTTCGCGTCCTTGGTGTTGACCACGAACACGTTGATCACGCCTTCGTCCTGCTTCTCCATGGCGAGTGCCTCGGATGGCTTGAGTCCTGCGGCCCACGCGAAGTTGCCCGGTACGAGCGCCACGTCGACGGTGTCGACGGAACGGGCGAGCTGTGCCGCGTCAAGCGTCTTGATCTTGAGGTTCTTCGGATTGTCCTTGATGTCGTTGACAGATGCCTTGGTGGAGTCGATGTCGCCCTTGAGCGTCACCAGCCCCTGCTGTTCGAGCACGCCGAGGGATCGGGCGAGGTTGGAGCCGTCCGCCGCAATGGACACGGTGGAGCCGTCCTTGATGTCCTTGACGGACTTGAATTTGTTGGAGTAGATGCCCAGGCCCAGCGTCGGCACCTGGCCGAGCGATGTCAGGTCGAGGTTATTGTCTTTGGTGAACTTGTTCAGATAGTTGATGTGTTGCATCAGGTTGGCCTGGATGGAACCGGAGGCGAGCGCCTTGTCGGGTTGCACGTAGTCGTTGAACAGTTTGGTTTTCAGCTCGAAGCCGTCGTCCTTGAGCAGTGGTCCGATGACCTTGTCGACCATGTCGCCGTATGGGCCGGGGCATACGCCGACGGTGATCTTGGTGGTCTTGCCTTTGGAGGCGTTGAGTGATTCGTTCGATGCGGAGCTGTTGCCGGAGCCGCAGGCGGCTACGGAGATCAGCGTTGCCGCGGCGAGCACGGCGGCGACGGCTCGTTTGATGCCGTTGACGTTCTTCAGAATGGTGATGGTCATGGTGTTCCCTCTCTGTGCGTGTAAGAAATTCAGGAGTTTTGCTCGGCCCGTTATTTGCTGGCTTCGGCGTCGGCCCTGGCTTGGGCGACGATGTCGGGATGGTGAAGGGCGAATGCGTGTTCCGCCAGGTGAACCTCGCGGGTCAGGAATTCGTGCAGTTTGCACTCGTAGCCGTGTTCCCGGCCTACCTTGGCGATATAGCCGTTGATGTAGTCGACTTCCGTTGGGCGGCCTTTGGTCAGATCCTGGTACATGGACGGGTAGTGCAGCGGATGTGCCACGCCGGCGGTGTGCAGAATGGTTGCGACTTCCGTCTCACGGGTGCCGAGCAGCTTGTATCCGGCTGCCTCGGCCGCGCTGTAGGCTTCGTCCACCAATTGTTCGGTGAGCCATTGCGCGTCGGGGTGTGCATGGAATTCGCCGAATCGGATCTGGTACATGGTGCACAGCGTGTTGAGCACGGAGTTGAACACGATCTTCGCCATGCACATGCCGATGAAGTTGTCCACGATGGTGGGGTTCAGCGTGGCGGCTTTGAAATCCTCGAACAATTCCTGTTCCGCTGCGGCCACGGTGTCGGTCACGGTGTCGGCGTAGGCGCACAGGTTCATGGCCTTGGCGTGCGCGCCACCGGTGAAGTTGAAGTCGCCCGGACCGTACACGTAGGCGCCGATCAGCGCGGTGCCGCCGTAGATGCGGTCTTTGGCGAAGTATTCGTTGAGCTTTTCGAAATGCCCGTAGCCGTTCATAGCGGAGAATACGACCTGCTTGTCGTTGAACAGGTGGGCGCAACGCTTGAGCACGCCGTCGAGCTGCATCTGCTTGACGAATACGATCCATACATCCGGCTGGCCGGTGTATTCCTCCGGATAGTACACGTTGATCGGCACCAGGTGGCGGTCTTCGCCGTCCTGGGACACGTAGGCGCCGCCCTGTTCGCGGATCTTCTCGACGTTCGGCTTCCAGGTGTCGATGAAGTCGACGTCCTTGTGCGCGAATTCCTGCAGCAGCACGCCATACTGGATACCCATGCCGCCAGCGCCAATCACCGCATACTTCATGTTCCCTGTCTCCTCTCTCCTGTGGTTTTCGTTGTTTTCAAGCGAATACCCACAAGATATCGGGAAACATCCTTGTCAATGCCGGCGTGGCTATATGCGCTTCTTATGGAAGGCGCAAACCGCAATAATTCTTTTTTATGAACGGTTATCAGGATATGGAAAAGCCTCCCGCGGCACATGCCACGGAAGGCTTGGAAACAGAATTGACGGACGGCAGGTTGCCGTCAGGTCAGGCGATTGTCAGAGCTTGCCGCCCTCGACCACAATGTCATCCGGATCGACATCGGAACCGTACACCGGCTTCAGCGTCTCCTCGTAATCCTTGTGGAAGAAGTTCTCCTTGCCGAGCTTGACGATTTCGTCGTTCAGCCAGTTGAGCAGTTCCTTATTGCCCTTCTGTACCGCCGGGGCGATGGTGTCCTCATCGCCCAGCTTGGTGATGCCCACCTTGAAGCCCTTGTTGGACTTGGCCCAGGCCAGCACCTCGGTGTTGTCGGTGGAGAAGGCGTCGCCGCGGCCGTCGAGCAGTGCGTTGTAGGCGTCGGCGTACTGGTCGTACTTCTGCAGCTTCACGTCAGGCTGGTTCTTCTCGAAGTAGGTTTCGGCGGTGGTGCCCTTGGCGATGATCAGGGTCTTGCCCTTGAGCTGGCTCACATCGGTGATTTCGGCGTTCTCCGGGGATACGACGCCCAGCGCGACCTTCATGTATGGCTTGGCGAAGTCGACCTTCTCCTTGCGTTCGTCGGTTACGGTGAAGTTGGCCAGGGTGATGTCCACCTTGTTGGAGGTGAGCACGTCCACACGGGCGGCCGGATCGACGGAGGTGTACTTGACCTTCACGCCCAGATCCTTGGCGAGACGCTCGGCGAAGACGATGTCATAGCCGGCGTTCTTGCCGTCCTTGTCGACGTAGCCGAACGGTGCCTTGTCGGAGAACACGGCGACCTTGAGTTCGCCGGACTTCTTGATCTCGTCAAGGGTACGGGCCTTGGCGCTGGAGGATGCCGTGGTGTTGTCGGACGACGACGCGTCGGACGGCGATGCCGCGGACGGACCGCACGCAGCAAGGGAGGCACCCATAATCAGCGCTGCGGATGCGGCGATAACGGCTTTCAGCGGTTTGATGGTGAATTTCATGGTTGTTTTCCTCTCTATTGCTGATCGTGCGACGCACGTTCAAATTCAAAGGTGCGCAGGAACTGCTGCGCACGTTCCGTTTCCGGTTCGATGAAGAAGCGTTCGGGGTCGGTGGAATGCTCGACGATATGACCGTCCTCCAGCAGGATGATCTCGTCGGCGATGGCACGGGCGAAACGCATCTCGTGCGTGACGATCACCATGGTCTGCCCGGATCGTGCAAGACCAATCACCACGTCAAGCACTTCGCGCACCATTTCCGGGTCGAGTGCCGCGGTGATCTCGTCGAACAGCAGCACTTCCGGGTGCAGGATCAACGCACGGCAGATGGCGATGCGCTGGCGCTGGCCGCCGGAAAGCTCATGCGGCCAGGCATCCTTGCGATCGGCAAGACCGACCTTGCCAAGCAGTTCCAGGGCTTCGCGTTCGACTTCGGCCTTATCCCGCTTTTGCACGAGCAGCGGTGCCATCATGATGTTGCCAAGTACGGTTTTGTTCGGGAACAGATCGTAGCTTTGGAACACCATGCCAATATGCGTGCGCAGTTCGCTGGAGCGTGCCGAGCGCCCGGCCTTCTCGCTGCCGGGCTTCCCGGTTTCGATGACCGTGCCGTTCAGTGCGATCTGACCGCCCTGAATCGGCTCCAATCCAGCGATCGTGCGCAATAGCGTGGATTTGCCGGAACCGGACGGGCCGACCACGACCAGTACACGGCCTTTGGGAACGTCGAAGCTGACGTCGTCAAGCACACGCCTGTCGGCATTGGCGTACTGCTTGACCAGATTGCGCACAGACAGTGCCGCACCGTTATTCGTTTCGGTAACGATATCAGTCATTTGCCCACCTTTTCTCAAGTCGACGGGCCACGATGGAAAGCGGCCAGCACACAATGAAGTACATGAAGAAAATCACCCCGTAGATCCACAGGGTTCCGGTCGGATACTGGAATCGGTTCGCGTCGATGATCTGCTGACCGACTTTGATCACTTCGACCACGCCGAGCAGCACGGCCAACGATGTGGTCTTCACAATACGTGTCGCCAGGTTCACCGAGGCTGGCAGCAACCGGCGCAGAGCCTGAGGCAGAATCACATGCACAAAGCCCTGCCAGTTGCTCAGTCCCAGCACATACGCCGATTCGGATTGGATTTCGGGAATCGACTGCAATGCCCCGCGCACCAGATCGCCCAGTTCTGCGCCACCCCACAGGATGAACACCAGCACGCAGGCCCCGGTGGCGTCCAGATTCCAATCGAACCAGCGCGCGAACCCGTAATATGCGAGGAACAGCAATGCAAGCTGGGGCATAATGCGGATGAAATCAAGGTATATGCGCATCAGCACACGAACCACGCGGCTTTTCAACGTCATCAGCCAACCGACCAGCAACCCCACCGGAACGGAGGCGATGACGGAGACCGCGGCGATCCACACGGTGACCCACAGGCCTTGAAACAGTCGCGGCATCACGCCCGGCTGCAGAAGAATCTCAGCGCCTTGCATAGTCGAACCTCCTTTCCAACCAGGTGCCGATCAGCGAGATCGGCAGCAGTACGATCAGGTAGCTTACGACGAGCATGGCCAGCGATTCGTAGGTGCTGTAGTACATGCCGATCAGATCCTTGGCCATATACATCACGTCGGCGAGCGCGATGGCGGAGACCACGGAGGATTCCTTGAACAGGAAGATCACATTGGCCACAATGCCTGGAATCGCACCGGAGACGGCTTGCGGCAGCACGACCCGTGTGAGGGATTGCATTGGAGTAAATCCCAGCACGTACGCGGTTTCACGCTGCACTTCAGGCACAGCCTGCAATCCCGCACGCATGGCTTCGGCCATATAGGATCCGCCGAGAAAGCCCAGTCCCACAATCGCGCAGGTTTCCGCCGACCAGACGATGCCCAGCTTGGGCAATCCGAAGAACAGGAAATACAATTGCACCAGTAATGGCGTGTTACGGCTGATTTCGATGTACACGCGCACGATCTGCCGCGCCACCGGCACCCGGGCCAATTCAATGCCTGCGCATATCAGGCCGACGACCAGCGCCAGGATAATGCCAATTATGGAGATGAACAATGTCATCTCCATGCCTTTTACGAAAAAAGGCGCGTAGCGCTGGACGAACGACCAGTCGAACATGGCAACCCTTTCTTCCATTTCACTTCTGCGATGTCCCGTAACTCCTATCGAAAGGATGCCGGAACATCAGGCCCGCGCGCTGGGAAGTTCCACCCGACAACCGCAACAGGCTTCACTGCACAACATTGTATTTGCTACACGATGCGCAGGTTACGGCGATGTTATCGGAATTGCTTATGAGACGCTACCGACTTGGCTTGTGGCGGAAACTCTGCCCGGTGCATGCACGCGTGGTGCCGCAATGCGGTTATACACTGGGGGTCATGGATATTACCAAGGCTTTGACCAGATTGAACGGTTCGGGCAACGATCCGGTTTTCCTGCTGCTTCATGGGTGGGGTTCCAATGAGCTTGATCTGCCCGACCTGCTGCGGTACTGCGGTGCCGGTTCGGCGGATTTCGTCTCGTTGCGGGCTCCCATCGCCTATGGCATGGGTTTCACATGGTTCGGCGAATGGGCGCACGAGGGCGTGCCCGAGGGCCGTTCCTTGACCCGGCAGGCGTATGATGCGGCCGATGCCGTCAACCGCTGGGTCGAAGCCAATGTCAATGGTTCCCGCCCGATCGTCACCATGGGTTTCTCGCAGGGAGGCCTGCTCGCCACGCATATGCTGCGGTTCGATCCCAAGCGCTATGCCGCGGCCATCAGCTTCTCCGGCTGGCTTGCCCCCGGCTCGCTCCCCGGCGATAAGGCGCTTGAGTCGGCGCAGCCGCCGGTGTTCTACGGACACGGTTCCGCAGACGTCATCTTCCCCACTCAGGACGTGCTCGCCATGAGTTCGTTCTGGCGCAGGCACGGCACGCTCAGCGAGCATATCTATAGCGGCATGGGGCACTCAATCAACATGGACGAGCTGCGCGACGTGCAGCGTTTTCTCGAATCGAATAATCTGATCCGCCCTCAGATGTGACGGCGGCAAGCGGTATGCGGACATCCCTTCAGCCCGCATACCGTTCTTCGAGCGCACAGGCGAGCGCATCCCCGCAGCACGCTACAGTGGCCAATAAGCGTACGGATATGCCCGCTTCCGGCATGTCCGCGTTGATAAGGAGCATAACGAATGACTGATGAAAGAACCGCATACGGTTGGGGCTTGGCGAGCGTCGATGCCGCCGGCAACACCCTGGACGTCTGGTACCCGGAACTGACGCTCGGCCCGGCACCCGCCGAAGCCGATCGCGGCAATCATAACTTCGGCGCGCTGGCGCATGCCGAGGCCGACGCACGTGGCCTACGCCGCGTGCCGGTGTTCACCGTATCCAAGCTGGACGAGCCGATCGAAAGCGCCGAGGACGCCTATCTGCGCCTGCATTTGCTGAGCATGCGCCTGGCCAAGCCGAACACATTGAATCTCGACGGCATCTTCGCCAAGCTGAACAATGTGGTGTGGACCAATTACGGGCCGTTCGCCGTCGATGATTTCGCCCTGCGTAAGCTCGACGTGTTGAATGCCGCCGCGCAGGCTGGCCCGTTGGCTCCGCGTGCCGACGTGAATGTGCTGTCTATCGACAAGTTCCCCCGCATGGTCGATTACGTGGTGCCGACCGGCGTGCGTATCGGCGACGCCGACCGTGTACGCCTGGGTGCGCACCTGTCCGAGGGCACCACCGTCATGCATGCCGGTTTTGTGAACTTCAACGCCGGCACCCTTGGCGTCTCCATGGTCGAGGGCCGCGTCTCGCAGGGCGTTGTGGTCGGCAACGGCTCCGATATCGGCGGCGGCGCATCCATCATGGGTACCCTGTCGGGCGGCGGCAAGCTGAAGAACTCCATCGGTGAGCATTCCCTGCTGGGCGCGAACGCCGGCATCGGCATCTCGCTAGGCGACAATTGCGTGGTCGAGGCCGGTCTGTACGTCACCGCCGGCACCAAGGTCACCATCTACGACAAGGCCAAGGTTGCCGCAGGCGAGCCGCTGGAAACCGTCAAAGGCGCCGAACTGTCCGGCAAGGACAACATTCTGTTCATCCGCAACTCCGTGTCCGGCCGTATCGAGGCCCGCTATCGCAAGACCGGCATCGAGCTTAACGAGAAGCTCCACAAGAACTGAGTCTTCTGGGCCTTCGCCGGCTATTCCGGTGCCCGCGCACTCCGTGCACATACCATTGGGCGGTTTATTTGGACGAAATCAGCCCCGATTTCGTCCAAATAAACCGCCCAATTCGTAGAATCGTCCAAACAGACCGCCCGGTGCGGCGGGAATCATCGTTCTTCCATCGGAATGTAGTCGCGCTTCGTGTAGCCGGTGTAGACCTGGCGTGGGCGCCCGATCTTCGTGTTCGGGTCGGCAAGCATCTCACGGTACTGTGCGATCCATCCGGGAATGCGTCCAAGTGCAAACAGTGTGGTGAACATGGACGGATCGAAGCCGCTGGCCCGGTAGATCAGCCCCGTGTAGAAGTCGACATTCGGGTAGAGATGCCTGGAGACGAAGTATTCGTCGTTCAACGCGATCTCCTCCAGCTCCGTGGCGACTTGGAACAACGCGCGTTCGTCTGCCGGTAGTTTCAGCGTATCGGCCCGTGTCATGATCTTCTCCAGGTAGCTCTTGGCAATGGCCGCCCGCGGATCGTACGACTTGTAGACGCGATGTCCCAGTCCGGAGATGCGCTGCCCATTGGCCTTGGCATCCTCGACGAATTCCTTCACGCTCTTGCCTGAATCACGAATCGCCTTAAGCTGGCGGAGCACGGCCTCGTTCGCGCCGCCATGCAACGGTCCGGACAGCGCATTGATGCCCGCCGCGACCGCGGAATACAGGTTGGCATGCGCCGAACCGGCGATACGTACCACGGAAGTGGAGCAGTTCTGCTCATGATCGGCGTGGATGATGAGCAGTCTACCGAGCGCATGCACGTATAGCGGGTCGGATTCGAACGGCTCGTACGGCACGGCGAAGCACATGCGCAGGAAGTCGTCCACGTAACCGCGCGAGTAGTCCGGGTACAGCATCGGCTCGTCACGACGACGACGGAAGATATAGCTCACGATGGTACGGGCCTTGGCCATGATGATGGTCGCAGCCTCGTCAAGCTGGTCGGAATCGTTGATGTCGGTGGTGTCCGGATAGAAGGTGGCGAGCGCGTTGACTGCGGATGCCATGACGCTCATCGGATGCGCGGTGCGCGGGAAGGAGCCCATGAAGGTGCGGAAGTCCTCCCCCACCATGGTGCGGTGGTTGATGTCGGAGATGAAGCGGTCGTATTGCTCTTTGCTGGGCAGCTCACCGTGGCGCAGCAGCCATGCCACTTCAAGGAAGTCGGACTGGTCGCATAATTGCTCGATCGGGTAGCCTCGGTAGCGCAGGATGGAGTTCTTGCCATCGATGTACGTGATTTTCGATTCGCACTGCGCGGTGGTCAGAAATCCCGGATCAAGCGTGACCCAACCGTCGTTTCTCAGGTCGGAGACAACGATGCCGTTGGCACCGGCGGTAGCCTCCACTAGGGGAAGGGTGAAGCTGTTCGAGTCGATGCGCAGCTGGGCTGTGGCCATATCACGTGCTCCTTACGCCAATGAGTTAGAGTATCGCTCACTATAGGGCATCGTCGTTTCAGCGGTACCGCATATCTCAAAAGGCAAAAAGAGCCTCCCTCTTCATAAGGAGAGGGAGGCTCTTTGTCCCGGCCCCATTGTCGGGCCGATGCCGATGCTAGTCGCGCTTGGTGAGAATCAGCGGACCGTTGTCGGTGATGGCGATGGTGTGCTCGCTATGCGCACCACGGGAACCGTCCTGGGAGCGCAGCGTCCAACCGTCCTTCGGATCCTGGAAGATCTCGTCGGTGGTCTTGAGGAACCACGGTTCGATGGCGATGACCAGACCTGGGCGCAGCTTGTATCCGTGATGCGCGCTGCCGTCGTTCGGCACGTGCGGATCGCCGTGCATGACGCGTCCCACGCCATGACCGCCGAATTCGAGGTTGATCGGGTAGCCGTAGGTACGAGCCACATCACCGATGACGTTGCAGACATCGCCCAAACGGTTGCCGGCCTGCGCCGTGTCGATGGCGGCGGCGAGCGCTTCTTCGGTGCACTTGATGATGCGCAGATCTTCCGGGTCGGGGTTGTTGCCGACCACGAAGCTGATGGCGGAGTCGGCGACCCAGCCGTTCACGCTGATGGCGAGGTCGAGGCTGACCAGATCGCCGTCTTTGAGGCTGTAGTCGTACGGCACGCCATGCAGTACAGCATCGTTGACGGATGTGCAGATGTAATGTGCGAACGGGCCGGTGCCGAAATCGGGGGCATAGTCCACGTAGCAGGATTCGGCGCCTTTACGGTCGACAATCTTCTTGTGCACGAATTCGTCGATCTCCAGCAGGTTGGTACCGACTTTGGTGGTTTCCTTGAGTTCCTTGAGGATTCCCGCAACGAAACGACCTGCGGGCTTCATCGCCTCGATTTCGGAGGCTGTTTTGATTTCGATCATGGTCTCTAGCCTAGGCCACCCGTCTTACTTTCCAAAACGAATCGCGCGAACAACGGCCATAATGCCAATGACGACCAACGCGATGGCGACGAACATCACCAGCCATACGGTCGATCCGAACGGGTTGAACAGGGCTATGAAACCGGCGACGATGGACAGTAGCGAATAGATCACCGCCCACGCCGAGCTTGGCACGTTCCAGCATTCGAATAGTGTCATAATGCCTTCGAGCAGCCAGCTGACGCCGATCGCCATGGTGCACAGCACGGTGAGCATGGCCGCCGACATCGAGGAGTTCTTCAATACCACTATGCCGCCGACCAGCATCAGCGCGCCGAATAGCACGCCCAGCACTCGCCACCCGCCGGGCAGACCGAGTTCGACGATGGCCGTGACGATGCGCACCATGCCGGAAATCAGCAGGTATATGCCCAGCATGATGGCTGCGACAGCCAGAGTGTGGCCGGGCCAGAACAGCAGGGCCACACCCAGCAGAATGGAGGCGATGCCGATCACCCCATACATGCTGCGAATGCGATTCTTGGCTTGCTGCGGCAACACCTGCTCGAGGAGTCGGAACGGATCCATACCGTTATTCGGCGTGGCGTTCATCGGGTTGAAGTCGCTCATGGTTATTCCTTTCCGTTTCCGGCCGCATACGGATATGCGTCGGGTTCGCCTTCCGCTCGCGCGGATGCGCGTTCTCCCATGATAGAAGCCGTTCGCGGTTTGCGATATGTACAGACTTCCCGATGTGTAAGGCTTTGCCACGGGTGGAGCCGGGACTAGGCTTGTTGCCATGAGTGAAGCATTGAAATCCGGCATCGACCCGGCATCGTTCTCGTCCGTCATCAAACCTTCCGCCGATCTGTTCCGTTACGTCAACGGCCCATGGATCGACACGTACCGTCTGCCTGATGACCGTTCCCGCTATGGTTCCTTCGACAAGCTTGCGGAGGACGCACAGAATCAGATCAGGGATATTCTGGAAGACGATGACTGCCCGGCGGTGTTGTCGCGGGCACTGTACCGTTCCTTCCTGAACACGGACGCCATCGAGCGAGCCGGCATCGAACCGATTCGCGATGCGTTGCAGCTGATTGACGAGGCCGAAGGCAAGGCGGATCTTACTCGCGCCTTGGGCTTCATCAACCCCACTGGTGGCCCCGACCTGTTCGGCATGGCCATTTACGGAGACCCGGGCGACCCGGATGTCAATATCGCGCATATCGAGCAGGGCGCCCTCGGGCTCCCCGACGAAGCGTATTACCGCGAGGATCACTACGCGCCGATCCGCGGTGCCTATGTCGACATGGTCGCCGCGCAACTGACCAATGCAGGTTATGCCGGTGACGATGCGAACGCACGCGAGCAGGCCGAGCGTTTCCTCGCTGTCGAGACGAAACTTGCCAAGCATCATTGGGATAATGTCGCCACCCGCGATTCGGTGAAGACATATAACCCTATGAGTTACAGCGAACTTGCCTCCACGCTCGCACATTTCGATCTTGATTCGTGGGTCGAGTCCTGGCAGGAGGCCTACGACGCTTCCGAGGCATCCGCCGATCAGCCACTCGACTTCCATACCGTGCTGAACCGTGTGATCGTGCACGAGCCGAGCTTCCTTACGGGCCTGGACTCCTTCTGGCAGGCCAGCGATCTGGATAATCTGAAGCTGTGGGCGCGCGTGCATATGATTATCGGCTCGGCTTCCATGTTGAGCGAGCGGTTCGACAGCACGAACTTCGACTTCTACGGCAAGGTGCTTTCCGGACAGAAGGTGCAGCGCGAGCGTTGGAAGCGCGCGGTGAGCCTGGTCAACGGCGTATGCGGCGAGGATGTCGGCGCCGAGTATGTGCGCAGGCATTTCCCGGAAAGCTCCAAGAAACGCATGGAACAGCTGGTGGCGAATCTTATCGACGCCTACCGTGCCTCCATCACCAGTTCCGATTGGCTGGGCGAAGATACCAAGGCCAAAGCTTTGGAGAAGCTCGGCAAGTTCACTGCGAAAATCGGATACACCAATCATTGGCGCGACTATTCGGCATTGCATCTTGATGAGGATGCCGCGCTGTCCAAGAACATGCAGTCCGCGAACCTGTACGAGACCGGCTATCAGCTGTCCAAGGCAGGCAAGCCCGTTGACAAGGACGAATGGCTGATGAACCCGCAGACGGTGAACGCCTACTATGAGCCATCCATGAACGTCATCGTGTTCCCCGCAGCCATTCTGCAGCCTCCGTTCTTCAATCCACAAGCCGAGGACGCCGCGAACTATGGCGGCATCGGCGCTGTGATCGGTCATGAGATCGGCCACGGCTTCGACGACCAGGGCGCCCAGTACGACGGCGACGGCAAGCTCCATGACTGGTGGACCCCGGAGGACAAGGCGAATTTCGAGGCACGCACCAAGGCTCTGATCGAACAGTACAACGCGTTCGTACCCACGCAGCTTGCCGAGAAATACGCCGACGACCCAAGCAAGGCGCCACATGTCAATGGCGCGCTCACCATCGGCGAGAACATCGGCGATCTCGGCGGCGTCAATATCGCGTTGAAGGCATATGCCTTCGCACTTGACGAGGCAGCCGGCCGCGAAAAGGATTCCACGCCGGAAGGCATCGAATCCACTCTCGACGGCGCCCCCACCATCGACGGCTTCACCGGCCTGCAGCGCTTCTTCCTGAGCTACGCCTCCATTTGGCGCACAAAGAACCGTGACGAGCTGGCCGAACAGTATCTGCAGATCGACCCACACTCCCCTGCGGAGTGCCGTACCAACGGCATCGTACGCAATGTGGATCTGTTCGCCAAGGCATTCGATGTGCACGAGGGTGACGCCATGTGGCTTGACCCGGCTGACCGTGTGCGCATCTGGTAGCGGCCACCATGATCAGAACTCCGGTTCTTCGGCAAGGGCGACGGTAGATTCAGACTGGCTTTGCGCCACATACTGTTGACCTCCATTGTTCGGGGACTGGGTGTTGCACGGCGGCATACCGGCCTGTTGCATCCCATTAGGGATGCCGCTGGCCGGTGTGCCGCCGTTTTCCATATCGTTTCGCGTGTTCCGCATGGCATTCGGCTGCGTCGAACCGTTGCCTGATGCAAAGGGATCGACGCCGGCTCCGTTGAGACCGCCCGCATTATCGGGATTGCCTCGGTCTTCGGCAAATCCATCCGTGTATGCGCCTGCGGAACCGGCCGCGTCATTCGTGCCACCGTTGCCGCCTTGAGCACGGTTCAATCTGGAGAACGCCGACGTTCCGTAGTTCAGGTCATGCCCGATCGCACTGGCATCCATGACGATCGCAGTACGATTGACGCCGTCCTTCGTCCACCGGTCCATACGTAGTGCGCCGGTGACGACCACGGCATCGCCCTTGTGCAGCGAGCGCATCACGTTGGCGGCCAAGGTGCGGTATGCACGGATTTTGATCCATACTGTCTCCCGTGATCGCCATGATTGCGAGGATTGGTCGAAATACCCAGATGAGACTCCCACATTGAACGAGCATGCCGGATTGTTCGGGTCTCTGGAGAAACTCACCGGATCCATGCCAAGATTGCCGGTAAGCGTGACTGTTCCTTGCTGGCCTGCCATGATATGTCCTTTCCACTAGCAACGAGTTGGACCGCACCGCCGCGCCGTTGAGGCAATGCGGTACTCCCAGCATGCCGTACGCCGCATTGGCGAACCAGCCGCTCCCTTGCCTGTGGACAGCACTCCCCTCGCCGGGCGTGTTGTGGATAGCCAGTGGATAACCTCCCGGTTATCCACCGTCGGCAGATTGCGGGACACCCAAACCACCGACACAGAGCCAATATCCACCGCACCCACTTTCCGCCCCGCAAACCCCGCAAAACCACACAAAAGGCAGGCAGATACAACAATTCCCCTCGCAGAGCCTTGTCTGCGAGGGGAATTGTTATGCTAAAAGGCTTTCGCCGTCAAACGAAACGAACCAGCGAATCAGATGCGCGCAAGCAGCGTCTCCACGGCTTCAGCGGCAGGAACGATCACCTTGTTGTCACCATTGCGGTCGCGGATCTCAATGGTGCCGTCGTTCACGTAGTCGCGGCCGACCACGGCGATCTGCGGCACGCCGATCAGCTCGGCGTCCTTGAACTTCACGCCCGGGGAGACCTTCTTGCGATCGTCGAAGATCACTTCAACGCCCTTGGCCTCAAGCTCGGCGATCAGCTGTTCGGCGCCATCGAACGCCTTCTCGTCCTTGCCGGTGGCGACCACATGCACCTGAGCCGGAGCGATGCAGCTCGGCCATGCCAGGCCGCGCTCATCATGGTGGGTCTCGGCGATGCAAGCCATCACACGGGAGACACCGATGCCATAGGAGCCCATCCACACCGGAACGGTCTTGCCGTTCTGATCGAGCACCTTCAAGCCGAGCGCATTGGAGTACTTCAGACCGAGCTGGAAGACCTGTCCGATCTCCACACCACGCTCGAAGCTCAGGGGGCCGGATCCGTCCGGGCTCATATCGCCATGACGCACCTCAACGGCCTCGACGGTGCCGTCGGCCTCGAAGTCGCGGCCGTACACCAGATCGTAGTAATCCACGCCAGCCTCGTCGGCGCCGGTGAACCATGCGGAGCCGCGGGCGATATGCGCGTCCAGCAGGTAGCGCAGCGCCTCGCCGGTCTCATCGGCGTTTTCGGCTTTCTTGCCATCGCGGGCCTGCGGGCCAAGCACCATCGGGCCGATATAGCCCTTGACCAGTTCGGGATGCTTCTTGAGGTCTTCTTCGGTGGCCTCTTCGATTTCGGCGGGGGCGAACTGCGCCTCCAGGCGCTTCATGTCCACCACACGGTCGCCGGGCACGCCCACAACCACGAGTTCGCGCCATGGCTCGTCGTGGTTCTCGTCCTCGGCGTGCTTGACGACGATAACGACGTTCTTCAGAATGTCGCTGGCCTGCCATTCGCGGCCATCGGTACGCGGATGGTTGACGTTGGCGAATTCGACCATCTTGTCGATGGTCGCGGCGTCCGGGGTCGGGCGCTTCGTGGCGGCCGGAGTGTTGGAGTAATCGATTGCCGGCGGTTCCGGAGTGGTCAGCGCCTCGACGTTCCAGGCCTTGCCGGACGGCGACTGTGCGAAGGTGTCCTCGCCGATCTCCATCGGGGCCAGGAACTCCTCGGATTCGAAGCCTCCCATCGGGCCTGCCATGGCGTGCACCGGCACGTAATCGAGGTCGAGACGCTTGAAGATGCGCTCATAGGCGCCGCGCTCGTCCATGTAGGCCTTGACGAGGCCTTCCTTGTCAAGCGTAAAGGAGTAGGCGTCCTTCATAATGAATTCGCGGCCACGAATCAGGCCGGCGCGCGGACGGAACTCGTCGCGATACTTGGTCTGAATCTGGTACAAGGTAACCGGCAGATCCTTGTACGAGGAATACAGGTCCTTGACCAGCAGAGTGAACATCTCCTCATGGGTCGGCGCCAGCAGGTAATCGGCCTCATGGCGGTCCTTCAAGCGGAAGATGTTGTCGCCGTATTCCTCCCAGCGGTGGGTGGCCTCATACGGCTCGCGTGGCAGCAGGCCGGAGAAGTGCACTTCCTGGGCGTTGATGGAGGCCATTTCCTCGCGGATGATGTTCTCGATCTTGTTCAGCACGTTCAACCCCAGCGGCAGCCAGGTCCAGATGCCGGGGGCCGCCTTGCGCAGGTAGCCGGCACGCTGCAGCAGCTTGTCGGATACCACATCGGCGTCGGCGGGGTCTTCGCGCAACGTGCGCAGAAACATAGTAGACATACGAAGAGTATTGGAAGTCATAGGTTCCAAGATAGCGCGACCCGCACCCACGGCGAGCGGCGCCGCAACAAGCTTGCAGAACGCCAACGCCTCCGGCATAACAATGATCATGCCGGATTTGCGCGAGTGTTGCCTCGTTGCAACGTGATGGCCACCCTATGTGGCCGCGGGCCTCACCCGTGCATATTTATTACCATGGTTGACCCTCACCACACAGCGGAATCAAGAAAAAACAACAAATGTTGTGGCGGGTGACATAAAACGACATGACACTGACATATGCACCCAGCAGGTATTATGCTCCTCTGTAGAGGGGCGATGCATCATATGGGCAATCGAACCTTCGGCCCCTGCTGAACAGCCAAAAGAGAGAACATATAGCATCATGAACGTCGTACAAGACAACGATGACGTAGAAAACAGGCCTTTCTCAATCGCCATAGTCGATAATGATGCCATTGCACTGTATGCATTACGTACATTGATCGAGAAAACGCCAACGATGCGCATTATCTGGACAGCGACAACCGGTCGCGAAGCGTTGACCCGCTGCCTTGAAGACGATGCGGCGCCGGATGTGCTGCTCATCGACATGGCATTGTCGGACATGCCGGGAACCGTGCTCTGCCGGCGTCTGCGAGCCAGCACACCGTTCCCCAAGGTACTGGCGATCACCTCCTACCCGTTGGATATTTACGAAACGGAAGCCGCCGAGGCAGGAGCACAGGGCATCATTGCCAAGGACGATTTCAAGATGCTGGCGCAGGCCATCGCTATCGTCCACGACGGAGACGTACTACCGGCAAACGCCCCCTTCGAAACAGCCGAAAACGCATACGACCGTATCCGCAGCACGCCAGCAGACCCTCTGACCACTTTGACATTCAACGAGATGAAAGCCTTGAACCTGGCTTCCCATGGCTTAAGCTCCAAGGAAATCGCAAAGCAGATGAAAGTTACACCGGTGACCGTGCGAACGTATACCCTGCATGCACGAACCAAACTCGGTGCCGCCACGCTGGGCGAAGCACTGGTCAAATGGCAAAGGGCGAAACATGTTTGATCGATTCCGTCATGCCGTACTGCGCCCGACCGACGCGTCGTTCTTCCTGAACCAGAAACGCTATCGGGCGATTATCTGCTGCATCTGCATCGGCATATCCCTTTTCGAATGGTCCGGCATCTTCGATCAGCTGTTCCCCGGAACAGTAGGGCGGCTGATTGCCATCGAATACCTCCTGTCGATGGTGGTGATGGTATTCTTCCCCGTGCCGGCAGGTCTGGTATGCATGATTACATACTGCTGCTTGCTGTTCTCTCCCACATATGCCGCAGCCAACATATACTGGGGCATGCTGCTGTCCATTTTCTACATCGCTTTCCACCTGCGACGTTGGGCTTCCGGCGGAGTTCTGTGCCTGCTACTCATTGCGGAGTTCCTTGAGATGAAACTGATGGAGGGTTCCATTGACGCTTTCGTCGGATTCGCCAGCGAAGATCTCTTCGTATTCTGCATCGGCATACTGCTCGCCACCACGGAGCGCACCGCTCAGGCCAAGCAGGTGGAGCATAATCTGCGGATAGCCTCGCACCTCCATTCGGCGGTCACCAGCGAGCTCTCCTCCATCATTCTCATGGCACGGTCCGGAAGCAAGGACGACGGCACCCTGGAACGCATCGAGACCGTAGCCCGGCTCAGCCTAGCTAATATGCATAGCATCATCCGCACATTGTCCGACACAGGCAACGCCGATACCGACGAGTCCCATAAATCGCCCGATATCACCGCCTATGCACAAGCTCTGGATCACAATGCACAGTCGATGGGGTTCACGGGGCGTCTATCTATTCGATTGGACTCCTTCCCCGTCTCCAACAGCCAATTCATGCTGATACAACTATGCATCAAGGAGTTGTATGCCAATATCACTCGCCACATGGCAAAGAATGGCGGCGAATACAGCATCACCATCAGCGGTTCCGAAAACAGCATCCGCATCACCGAGACCAATCCCTCATCGGGCAATCCCAATGAACTCACTTCAGGGTTCGGGCTCAGCCTTCTCGAACATCAGTTGGAGGTTTCGGGCGGAGCCATACGGTATGGATTGTCCGGCAACACATGGCACGTAGAGGTGACGATTCCTTCAGGCCTTGCACATTGATACGCACCTGGGAATCCTCTTACATGCAGGATATGCCGGGCATGATATGCGTGCGCCGTCATCCGCAACGCTTTGAACATCAACCCCCGCACCCGCCGCCGGCGCAAACGCCATCACACAGGTCAACAGGCCGGAAACCGCCAATCGAATCATCACTTCACGCTCCTCATTTCGCTATCGTTACACCCCTACTATGCACCGAACCGGATTTGGCGGCAACTTAGAAAGCACTATGCGCCCCACTGAATACAGTCATTCGGCGTCGCGTTGCACGTCGTTCAGGCCGTACGCCACATCGCCGGGTTGAATGTCTCCAGCAAGCAGCGTGCTCACCGTGACCAGGGTATACCCCTTGCCCTTAAGCCCTTTAATGATCTTCGGCAGCGCCTTGGCGGTCGCGGCATTGCCGTCATGCAGGGAGACGATGGAACCGGAATACGCGCCGTCGACCACACGCTTGGTTATGGCGTCGGCACCAAGCTTGCCCCAATCGCCAGAATCCACACCCCATAGAATCATGGCCTGACCGGAATCCCTGGCCTGCGCACGCAATGCGTCGCCCCATGCGCCATCCGGAGGGCGGAATAGCGTGACGTCCTTCCCGCTTGCCTTGGAGATCACCGCATCAGTGTCGTCAAACCATTTCCTCAGCTGCTCGGCGGGCATGCCATGCATCTGCGTATGCCGCCACGAAATCGAACCGACATCATGCCCCTCCCCGGTCATGCGCCTGACAAGCCCCACATTGGAACCGTTCACGAACTGCCCCTGCAGGAAGAACGTAGCCGGCACACCGGCGTTCTTCAACACATCGAGCACCTTCGGCGTGTTCGTCTTGTTCGGCCCGTCATCGAAGGTGAGCGCCACGCACTGGGTGAAATGGCAGTCGAGCGGCATAGACGCGATAATATCGTCGACAGCGCCCCTCAGTCGGGCGAATTCGCCGTTCAGAGCAGTCGCATCGTCGCTGCTTGCCGTATCAAGGGTGTGCTTGGCGGAGGCGAGCTCCGTCTCCAAAGTGCTCCGCTTGGACTCGTCCACCTTGCCCTTGGACCGTTCCAGTGCGAGTTCGCCGCGGGAGATGAGCTTGGACAGCTGCTTGCGCATGTCCTGCGCGTTCATCCCGTCAATCATCTGCTGCAGCGTCTGCGAATCGTATTGCACTGTAGTCAGGCCGTTCACCATGACCGTCCTCGACCTGCCGTAACTGTCGGCAAGGTCCGAAAGCTCCCCGCGCGACTGCTTCGCCGAGCATTCCTTCGCTGCGAGCTCTTCGACGCCGCTGCCGCGCAGGCTGTCCACCTGTTGCCGCAGCCGGTCGCGGGCGTCGCTGTCGGTGATGGATTTCGTCTCCTTCAGCAGAGTCGCCGCCTTGCTCATGGCCGGCGTATAGGAGGTATATGTTCTGATGTAATCCGTGCGCGCCGACCGGCAGTCGGCGAGCGCCGCCGCATGGGCCCGTCGATTGTTCGCCATGGCCGCGCCGATGACGTTCCATCCGGCGAATACCATGCCTGCCGCGAATATCGCGATAAGGGCACCGACGATTACGCGCCGTTTCCTGCCGGTGGCCTTGCCGCTCCCATCGCCGTCCGATTGCCCACCGGTGTCGCCATACTCCTCACCGCCAAGCTCGCGCAGCTCGTCCATGCCGTCGCGATTACGATTGTCGCTCATTCAGTCTCCCCTTGTCATCAGGCCAGGGTTCTCATCCGTTACCCTTCGCCGGTTTGGTGGCGACGGGCGTCCCGCCGCGGCGCACGCCGCGGACTCCCGCTTTTGTGTCTTCCATTAAGAGGATAGGAACAATAAGTTATCAGATGAGCAAAAAGCGTCTTTTTCGCCATCAAATGTTGTATGCGCCTAGAACAGCGCATCCTGGGCGAATTCGCTTTTTGATTCGTCGGCGGCTTCGGCGTTGCTGGGTTTAAACACGCTTGCACCCTCATCGGCCAGCCGCGCCGAGGCTTCATGGGAAGCCACGCGAAGACTGCCATCAAGCCTCACAGCATCCGGCGAGACCAGGAACATGCGTTCGTTCACTCCGGTCAGATACAGCCCTCGCATCGATTCCACGCGGGAGAGCGCCACGTACCCCATGCCCGGCGCGAAGGTGCGGCGCAGGTCCATCACCGCGCGGTCGAGCGTCATGCCCTGCGACTTGTGAATCGTGATCGCCCACGCGCAGCGCAACGGCACCTGGTTCACGCTGGCGAGCACGGTGTCGCCGTCCATCATCTCCCAACAATCGGGTTTCATGGTGACGATATTGCCGTTTTCGAATTCGACGATCGGCCAACCGCCCTTCGATTCCGGCACGAACGCCCGAACCGTGCCGAGCGACCCGTTGACGAACTGATGGTTCTGATCGTTGCGCACGGCCATCACCGCCGCACCGGTTTTCAACTGCAGCCGTTCCGGCGCAAGCATGTTGCGTTTGAGCCGTTCCACCAGATTCGCCGGTCCTGCCGCGCGGGCGAGGTATTCGTGCGGCTCCTCGCGGATCTCGAACAGTCTCATATCGTTCAGGGTGTCCGCCTGCTTGTTCACGGGGAACAGATTCACCGCCTGCTGGCCTGGTTCGGGCAGCATGCCGAGACATGTCGCCAATGCAGCGCGGTCATCATCGTTGACGGTTCCCTGCCGAATGTCGGTAAGCACGCCCAACAGCCTGCCATCGTCCTGACGGTGTTGTTCGGTCAAGTAGCAGACGATGCAACCCAACTCGTCCCAGACCAATGATTCGGTGACGAATCCTTCCGGATTCTTGCCCTGTTGGGCGTACCGTTCGCGCGACGCTACGAATTCCGGCGTAGGCGCGATCACATCATGATTGCGGTTGGAGGTGCTGACCGGCGGCAGCTGGAAGAAATCACCGCAAACCACAACCTGCAGCCCACCGAACGGGCGCGGGTCGAGTCGGATCCTGCGGCACACCTGATCGACCATGTCGAACAGCCAGGCATGCATCATCGACACTTCGTCGATGACGAGGATGTCAGCCGCTTGCAGTTTGCGTTTGCGTCGCGTGCGAATCGTTGTGAGCAGACGCTCGCTCAACGAGGTGGCCAGGCCGATGCCGCTCCAAGAGTGGATGGTCTGACCGTTGATATGCGTGGCCGCGATGCCCGTGGATGCGGTGACAGCGACGTTCGCGCCCTCCTCACGAGCCGCACGCACGAACTCGTTGAGCACGTAGGTTTTGCCTGCACCGGGGGCACCCGTGAGGAACACGTTCGCCCCGGCGTTCAGAATGGCCAGCGCTTCCGACTGCTGCATATCTCTCCTCGCCTCGCGGGGTTCGCTTCGCCTTCGCTTACTTGTTCAGAATGCTCGTGGCCGCGATATCGTCGGCCATGGCCTTGGCGGCGACGTCATCGGGGCCGGGGGCTGGAGCCATGAAGGCCTTGCGGTAGTAGCGCAGTTCGTCGAGCGATTCGATGATATCCGCAAGCGCACGGTGGCCGCCGTTCTTCGGCGGGCGGTTCTGGTATACGGCGGGGTACCAGCGGCGTGCGAGCTCCTTGAGCGTGCTCACGTCGATGACGCGGTAGTGCAGGTGTTCCATGAGTTCCGGCATGTAATGGTCGAGGAACTTCTTGTCGGAGCCGATGGAGTTGCCGGCCAGCAGCGGCTTGACGCCGTCCGGAGTGAACCGCTTGACGTAGTCGACGACCTTGGCCTGTGCCTCCTCCAGCGACAGACCGTTCTCCCATTCGTTGATCAGGCCGGAACGGGTGTGCATGTTGCGCACAAAATCGTTCATATGGTCAACGGCCTTCTGGCTGGGCTTGATGACGTAATCGACGCCTTCGTCCAGTACGTTCAGATCGAAGTCGGTCGGCACCACGGAGACTTCGACCAGCTCGTCGCCGCCGAAGATATCCAAGCCGGTCATCTCGCAGTCGATCCAGATCAGGCGCGAACCCTCCGCGGTGTAAGTTTCGCCATCATGCGCATCTACCATCATTGCCTCGTTTCCTTGTTATGTCGTGGCGTTGCGGCCGTGAGGCCGAACATACGAAGATACCGCGAGGTAGGGAGATTAGCGGATTGCATAACCGGCCCACACGAAGATGCCGTTCAGGCGGAAGGCGGCAGTCAGTGAACCGCAACCCGTTCCGTGGTGCTGCGCAGCACCAGTGATGTCGGCATGGTGTGAACGGGCTCGTCCAGAGTCTGCCCGTTCATCAATGCAAGCGCCTTGTGTGCCGCCTCCCGACCGATCTGCACTGGGTTCTGGTGCACGGTGGTCAGGCCGGCAACGGCGGCGCTGATATCGTCGTCGAATCCGATAACCGACGCATCTCCTGTGGCACACGCCACCCCATACGGCGCATCTCCTTGATCAACGGCACTGCTGCCGCGTCGCAGGAGACGCATATGCCGGTCGGCTTTCTGACTACGCTCAACAGCTGCGCGACGATGCCCGAATACATATCCTGTTCCACCTGTTCACCCGCATTACACAGCGAGGGAATCATTATGACATCGCCATCCCCGTAACCGCATTCCTCGGCGGCGCGTACAAAGCCCTGCTCTCGCACGGACTCCGAGCAGATGAATGGCGAGGCATTCACCGGCTGGCTTACGTAGGCTAGCGTCGTATGCCCCTGGGAACGCAGGAACCGTACCACACCGCTCATCGCCGCAATCTCCGTGCTTGGCATCAAACGCGTGCGCTAAAATCCAAGTCCGCCCATATGAGTGAGGGGTTGGTCGGTACTGTTTCGTACCAATCAACCCCTCACTCGTCGTATCTCGATATCGCTAACCACATATTATTCGCATTAAGCTACAGATGATGTCTTGTTGCTCAGTCGTTGTTCCGTCATGCTTTTGCCGATCGTAATTGTTCGCGTATTATCCAGACCGTATACGAGATCAGCGGGCAGACAATGGCCGAGGTGAGCACATCCGTGGGAAAATGCAAACCGAGCAGCAAACGCGATATTCCAACTGCAACGACCAGAATCGTACCCGTTACCATTGCTCGCCTGGTATAAACGGCTTCAATGCTTCCAGCAGTGCCGCCATTTCTGCAGGCTTCCGGCACTACTCCCATATGCCGTCGTAGTTCTTCGATCCCCCGCATCCTGCAATGCGCAGCGTTACGCACTGTCAATAGGATCATCGTCGCCACAATAACCGCCCCAGCGGTGTGGCCGCTGGGAAAACTCGGATCGGTCGGCAACAGGTTGGAATGCAAGGCGGTAACCGGCCTTGGCCGTTCCACCAACCATTTGATGCCGGTCACATATACGATTGGCGATGCCGCAACAGCCACATCGCCTAGAACGGTTCTGATTGAATGCGCAAATCGAAAATCGATGCAGGCAATGATAGCCAGCAGCAGCACGCAGCCCCCTGTAGAGAACAGGAGTGCGAATATAGCGGAACAATCATAAAGCCATTGTGGACGGTTGGACAGTCTTACCAGCAAATGAGTCTCATACGATACGAACGTATGTGAATTGCA
>ERZ1032238.8-NODE-8-length-61602-cov-7.684436_pt1 | contig 61602 bp, 71 predicted proteins | sample MGYA00518736_ERZ1032238 | MGnify/ENA primary metagenome ERZ1032238 (study PRJEB33719, sample SAMN04261349) | wastewater metagenome | biome: periurban shantytown; feature: human; material: feces | host: Homo sapiens | place: Peru: Lima | collected 2012-01-15 ... | reverse complement strand
AGCCAGGGTCTTTCAGGCTGCGCCGTGGGTTTTCCACGCTGACCAACCTTGTCCGCATCGCACCGCGCCGCGGACACGCGCCCACCCCCGGCGTTGGTGCTGCATCTCCAACGGGCCCATCAGCCCATTTCCCCAGGACCGGCCATTGCCGCCTGTCACGCCATGCGGCGGGCGTCGGCGTGTGCCGCTTCATCCCCGTGCCCATCCGGCACAAAACCTCATCCAAGGAGCCATGCCATGTCCACCATACGTCTTCAGACGAACCAGAATCGCCTGATCGAAACCTATCGCTATGCGTTCACCCAGGCCTCGATGCTGGGCGAGCTGCTACAGAACGCCCGGCGCGCGAAAGCCCGCCACATCCACATCTCCGCCGAAGGCGACACGCTCACCGTCAGCGACGACGGCGAAGGCATCGCCAACCTCCAGAGCCTCCTCTGCATCGCCGAATCCGGCTGGGACGAGGAACTGAAGGCCCGGGAAAACCCCTTCGGCATCGGCGTCCTCTCGACGCTGTACTTCGCCCGCAGCCTACGGGTGCATTCGCTGGAAATGGCCTTTCGCGCCACCACCGCCGCGATCATCAACGGCGAGGACATCGACGTCATCGCCGCGCCCGCTCGCATCGGTACCGAGATCCGCTTGTGCGGTGTCGAACCCCCGTACAAGGGGCCGACACTGACCCAGTGGGTCGCCCAGCAACTGGTGCGGCTGTGCGAAGCCTTCCCCGTCCGCGTGACATTCAACGGCACGGAATTTGAGCGCCCGCTGGCCCGGCCTGGTCTGGCCTGGCGGGATACGGAAGTCGGCCAGGTTCTCATCGATCTGGACGGTACGCCGTCTCAGTACCGCTGCTACCTCCAAGGGCTTCCCATCGGCAGATGGCCATCTTCGCAACACCACCAGATCGTGATGCTGCGTGATGACATGATCGCTCGCCCACCGGATCGCCAGCACCTTCTGCACGAGGAAGAGGATGGCAAGCGCATCCAGACTGCGGTCGAACGGGCCTTCCGCCAATCCCTGATCGAAGCCAAGGAACGGCTGTCCGGGGCCGATTTCGTGATGCAGTACGCATCCACGTGCCTGTCTTCATCGAACGCTGACCTGCTCAGCAACGTCCCCTTTGTGCCGCGCAGCTGGTTTCGCGACTGGACCCATGAGCCGCCAGGCTTTCGCAGTCATTGGACCAGGTACTGGGATCGTCATCACGCCGAAGGCGTTATCGCCCAGGAAGTACTCCAGGAGGCCGGTGTCTGGTCCATCGATGCAGAAGACGATGACGATGTGCCGACCGCCGAGGTCTATCTGGCGGCCAGGCAGGCCTTCCTGCTGGAGGAGCACCGTTTCGATGGTGACCACTGGCTGTTCGATTTACTCCACTACGCAGACCCTGATCAGGTCGGCATTCACCACGGCGAGGTGATCCATGTGGACGACGGCCTGCCATTCAATAGCGACATCAGTGGCGTCACCTTGGTCGGAACTCTGTCCGCCAGCATTGGAGGAGACACCCGCGAATATGCGGTATCTGCCATTCGCAGGCACGACCGACTCTACGTGACGCCGCACGCGGGTGACGTCACCCGCCTGTTATCCGACTACATCTTCGACGACCGCTACGACCAAGGCCGCGAGGACGCGGATGCGCAGACCATCGCCACGTTCATCGCAGTCGGCTGCTCGGTTTCACCTGCCCGTGCCATCGAGGAGCTGCTACCAAAGTCCTGGCGATACACCCCGCAGCCCAAGCTCGCCGGTGCCACCGTGCGCCTGAGCTTCGACACTGAGGGCAAGCTCACCAGCGTGGAGTAGTCCTCCCTTCCAGCTCCCTTCGGGGAGCTTTTTTTTGGGCGTGGCAATCCGTTAGCGATGAATTCAGATTGCTGGATGACGCACGGAGGCGCCACACCGATGCTCCTTCGCATGTGTTGCTGCTGTCGCAGCACCATACCCGCAGCCAGGGTGTCCAGGCTGCCGTGGGTTCCGCCCACGCCACCCGCCAGTTCGCCCCGACATCTCACCGGCGAACGCTGCCCACCGGGGCATCGATGCCTCCTTTCTCCAACCCACGGGATGGTTGCCACATCCCGCCAGGGGCGTGTCATCACCCGGTCGACATCAGGACTTACCATGGAAACCAACACCCAAGACCGCATCACACTGAAGAATCTCAAAGTGGCAGATTTCGCCAGCGAGGAAACGCTGTGCTTCACCGCCACCGTGCTGTTCGACGGCAAGCCGGTTGCCACTGCCAGCAACGACGGGCACGGCGGCTCCACCTGCCTGCTCGCACTGAAAGGCCAGCGCGATCGCTTGTCCGAGGCCGAGGCCTTCGCAGCCAGCTTGCCGCCGGACGTCAGCGAGCACGTCGATCCCAACGACAACGCGTGCCGGTTCACCATCGACATGACGCTGGACTACCTGGTTGACGGGCTGGCCAACACCATGCACGCCGATCGCAAGCTGCGCAGTGCGTTCAATCGCGACATCGGCAACAAGGTGCTATTCATCAAGGACGGCAAGCTGCTGTTCCTCAAGGGCATCAAGCTCAAGGCCATCGTCGATCGCAAGGCGTACTTCGCTGCGCTACGCAGCCGGCGGGCCCAGCCCATCGTGATCCTCGCCGAACTGGCGCCGGACGAGGCATTCGGACTCTGGAAGCAGCACGTTCTGGGGGACAAACCCGACTAAACCCGCGCCTTCGCATCGACCTTGACGGCCCCGCATTCGCGGCGGGGCCGTCTTCATCCGATGCACATCAATCAAGGGCAGATCGGATTCCGATTCCAGGCTGACGCAGCGCGGCCCGTGCACGAAGCTGCCCGCATGTTCGCTGATTCGTCAGCACATGCCAGCAGCCAGGGTTTCAGGCTGCCGCGGTTTTTCCGCGCGACCCGCCAGTCCGCCTCGCATCGTCCTGCGGATGAGCGTTTCCCCAAGACGCCGATGCCTTTTGTTCAACCCTTCGGGAAGTTCCGCTCCCGGCCATTCTTCCAGGAGAAATCCATGTCCTCCGTTTCCTCGCCCATCGTGGTGGATGCTCGGCAAGCCCGTGCTGAATCCATCGGCTATCTGGCGCTGGCCTACACGGGCAAGCGCTTGCCTCTTGACGTGCACCTTAGCGCCGCTGGCCACTACATCGGCACGGCAGACAAGGACGGGCCGGTATCGCGTGAGTCCGAGCACTACTTCCGCTCGTACCAAGCCGCCAGCAAGGCCCTGACGAAAGGCCGCTGGCAGCAGCGGCTCCATCCCTGAATCCTCTTTCAAGGAGATTGCTCATGAACCAGTCCGTTCCCCACGACGTGCTCGACCTGATCGCACGGGAAGACCGGCACTTTGCCCAGGCGCCCGAAGCGTTCTTCCAGGCCTGGAAGCGCGGGGTCCAGATTGCCGGCCACGAGTGGTTCGGCGATGGCACCTGCGAGGGGCTGCAACGCGCCACAGAGAAGTGGGATCTGCGTCCGAACCTGCTGCGGCTCAATGACGCCCTCGGCGTTTTGAGTGGAGGTCAGCGGATGTTCCTCGCAGCCATGGTGAGCTTCTACAACTCCCGTGAAGGCGGGGCGATGCTCAGGCGCTGCCAATTCGAGGGGCTGTCCGATTTCGGTGGTCTCGACTTGGAACGCCGCAAGGTACTCGCCGACCTGCTGCTCAACTACAGCGGCTGGTGAGCTTGCCTGCGCGCTACGCCGTTCTCATTTTTCCAACCCCACGAGGGACATGTGTCCCATCCGGGGCCATGTCCCTCCCTTTTATCCAAGGAGTGCTCCATGGCCCGAACCCCATCCATCGCCGTCGTCATTGAAGGCGGCCTTGTCAAAGTCACACTCGTCGAGGACTGGCCAAGCCACGTTCCACTGCCGCGCGTCGTCATTGTCGACTACGACGATGAGGGTGCCTCAGATGATGAACTAACGACGTTCAACATCGGGAACGACGTTCTCGATGCACGCTGCCATGAAGAAATTCCCAGCGTGTACGAATCCTTTACCAAGCCCGCGCTTTCGCCGCGTGCCGTGCTTCGTGCTCTCGGTGTAGCCGACGACGATGACGACGAACAGCCGCCGCTGGAGGTCGCACGCCGCGTCCGGCAAGAGATTCTCGATCTGGACGCCCGCATCAACGTCACGGGGCAGGCTCCGACCGGCAGCGATTACAACGAGCTGTACGTCCTGGCCAACTGCGGCCTGATCGAGGTGCTGAAGTCCCTGGGCGATTCGACCAACTTTGGCGAGTAGCACTTTTCTCCCATAGCCCGCGCCTCCCGACGGTGGGCTTATCCCTGCGGATGCCATGTCCGCAAGGGCTGGCTCCGCTCACTTTTCCGAAAGGAGCCACCATGGCAAACAACTACTACGAGGGCACTGGTGTTCTGGTGCTGGATCGTGTGACACCCGTCATCAAGGCGCTGTTCGGCGCTTTCGCGCTGGATGCAAGTTATCCCGGCAACGGGCAGGCCTATATCGCCCAGATCGCCGAAACCAACGATCCTCAATGGGACGACGTACTGGAAGGCCTCGCCGATCTCGCTGCCACGCTGGGGCTTGATCTGCCCGATCAGCAAGGCGATTCGCCGCTGTCGGGCGTTCTCGAAGTCCTTGCCGAGCACTCCGGTGCCGACCAGGACGAAGAACTGGAAAACCTGATCGAGCATCATCAGTTCGAGGATGGCGCCGAATTGGAGGCGCTGCTTCTGATCGCTACCTGCTTCGATGACGGCCATCACCTGAGCGCCATCCAGTTCGAAGGCTGCTGGTACTGCAGCAAACCACGGCTATTCGAGTTCGGCGGCAACGGCTGCTTTCTGAGCCGCGAAGTCCGCATCTTCCGAACGTCGTCGGAGGCCTCGCAACTCGGCCATCGGCTCCGCAACGCCATTCTGGCTTCCGACGCCGAAGAGGCATCGGCTTTGATTGCGCTGGAGGCCGCCAACCTGTTGGCGGGCATCCATGACGAAGCGTTCCGCCTGAAGGTGCGCCAGCGCGTTGCCGAAAGGCTGGTCCGGATGCCAACGATCGGCGCCGCCTGACGCCTGACTTCTTTTTCAACCCACCGGGGTCCCATCCCCGGTGGGGGTTGGCCTCGGTATTCTCTCAATGGAGGACCAATCTCATGTCCGAGTCCAACAACCCCTTCGTCCGTGGTTACCGGAATCTGCGCACCGTCCGCACGTTGCTCATCACCTGCGAGGACGACAGCCCACCTGTCTGGCGGCCGCTGCATGCCAGCCAGGCGAGCTTGCCCGACGATCAGGTGGCACGGTTCCCGTGCCTGGTCGGCCAGGACTTCGCGTTGATCACGGAGGGCCAGGAGGTTCCGCCCGAGTTGGAAGCGCAGTGCCAGGCTGACGGCATTGTCCGCTCGGTAGTTTATGCCATCGAGGGTGACAATTTCGACGGCCAGCCCATCCATGTGGGTGACACCTATTCCGAAGAGTCGGCCCGCCAAGTGATCCAGCGGCTGAGCTTTGAGACGGGTTTCTACAGCCGCTGCTGGGAAATCAGCAGCGCGCACATCAGCCACGAAACCGACCAGTATCTGGCCAGCCTCGCTGACCTCGGCACACCTGAGCCTTTTCTGTTTGTCGCCTTTCGTGTGCCGTACAGCCCGGCGATCGGCGTCAAGCTAATCTCCACGCCCTGGACAGACTTCAACCTGGAGCATGCCGAAGGCATCACCGCCGCACAGCTTCGGCAGGAGCACCGCGACAAGGGCATGCCTGACGACCTGGCGAACATCCTTGAACTGGCGGGCCAGGCCGATGTGCGCATCCTCATCCTGGACGCTGACGCACCTGTTCTGCCAGGCCTTCCCCTGATCGAACTGTAGCGTTACTTACCGCGCCAACCATTCTTTCCGCCCTCAACGCCGGCCCGCCTCCCTCCAAGGAGATGGGCCGGCCTCTTTTCTTCGGAGCAATCCCATGTTCATCACACCTACACAGGACTTCGAACAGCAGCTTGGGGCCTGCATCAACGCCATGAGCCAGGATGACGCCATCGGCCAGACCCTGGTGTTCGAGCGCACAAGCGGCACGCTGCACATGCGCCACATCGCCACGCTGGACCTGATTGACACCGATATCGGCCGTTACGAGATGGTGGTGTTCGACGGCGGCAGCACCAGCGGCGACAGCTGGAAGCACATCTTTTTTCCACGGCAGCGCGAGCACTGTTTCGTGTACGAAGCCTGACCCACAGCCCCTCCTGAAGGGCTTTGTCCTGCCTCCAGCACAGGAAAGCGGGTATCGCGGGGTGCCGTTTCCTGCGAGCCGTGTGCCCGCCCACCAGCCATCCTTGCCTGCATGTTCGTCGGCGTTGTCGACACATGCCCAGGCAGTCGAGGCCTTCAAGACTGCAAGTGCGGGAAACCGCACTGGTCGTTTTCTATCTCTCGGGCGTATCACGCCCATCCACGCCACCCACAAGGGACCCCATCCCTTGCGGGCAGGGAGTCCCTTGGTTTTCCTTCCAGGAGATTCCCATGGATCGCAACCTCATCAAAACCCTGATGCCTTCGTTCGTCGCCGGTCACGTGCCACGCAACATACGGACGTACAAGTACCGCGTGTTCGATGGTCTGCCGCAACCGTCTGCACTGGGCTTCGCTTTCGATCCCAATCCCTTCGAGGGCAAGGTGGTCGCAGCGACCGACGATGCCATCGTCGTGAAGCTCAAGCCATCCGAGTTCGCGGTACTTGATCCCAAGCTGGTGACCACCGTCCCCACGGAAGGCACCAAGGTGCGTGTCGAACCCTACGCTCGGCGCCGTTTCGACGGTCTGCGCGCGGACACCCCCGAAGTCATCACCGAGAAGACCGCAGATGGCACGCCGTACACCATCACCCGGCACATCCTCGGCTCCGCTCCTGCCAAGCTGCCCATCCCCGAACCGCAGTGCATGGAGCTGGGCCAGCTCATCCAGCAGATGGAAGAAATGCCGGCGCCCGATGGCTTCCGGCGGATCACCCACATGCTGGTCGATGCAGGTGCCAAGGACTTCAGTTGGGTCGATCCGGCCCCATCGAAGATTCTCGAAACGCCTCCGGCGATCAGCTTCACGGTCTCGACCGCGAAGTTCGAGGGCCGCGTAACGGTGCTGTACGACCGTGCGAGCGACGTCTACGGGGTGGAACTGCACCGCGATGGCGAATTGGTCGACCGGCATGACGAGGTGTATTTCGACATGCTTGGTGAAGTACTGGAGCGGCTCATCGACGACGGGCGCTGGCGCCGAATCGGCGTGAGCGTCCTGGACAAGAAGACAACTCGGCAGCGCCAAGCGGTATCGGTATGACGCCCGACACGCCCGATGACACGCTGGTGAATTCGCCCAACGAATCCGCCATCAACAACGCGGCAGGCTTCTGGTTCAACGAGCATGAATCCAGGCAGCACTTCGACTGATGCCCAGGTTCGCCAACCACGTGCCCCACGGGCCCTTCATCCATCCAGGTGAAGGGCCTTTTTTCCATTCCCACAGGAGATTTCAACCATGTCACTACGATTCAAAGGGGCCGATCTACGCCCTGTGCTGGCCGAAGCGATCGCCAATCAAGGCCGCCTCATCCTCGCAAAGGATCAGGGCGTGTATTTCCTCGCCGAGCATGGCGAGCGCCGCCCCGACAACCGCATGAAACTGCTGGCCTACGCCGTTGGCTGCAACCCGGACATCGACCCGTTCGACGACTGGTGGGAACTGGCACGCACCGAACTGGGCGGTGACGACTTCGGGGAGTTCTTCGATCCGACGGAAGGCGTCTTCGCACGCATCCTGCACAGCAACGACGACCTGATGCTGTCCGCAACGGCCACGCACCTCTCGCTGGAAGCAGTTTCCCCGGCATAGCGTCGAACCCGCCAGCCCTCCCAGCCCCCACGCCCGGGGGCTCTCTTTTCCCTGCACTGCGGCTCTCGCCGCGCGTGCGCGTTCGTCTCCGGCCGCCAAGGCCTGCCTCGCCGGCCAGCGCGCCGGCATACCACCGGAGACGACCGCATGCACGATCCCTTCAAGATCACCGAACCGACCTGCATCAGCTTCAGCGGCGGGCGCACGAGCGCCTACATGCTCTGGCGGGTGCTACAAGCCAATGGCGGCCTGCCTGCCGATACCGTGGTCTGCTTTGCCAACACGGGCAAGGAAGTGGAAGCGACCCTGCGCTTCGTCCACGATTGCGCCGAGCACTGGCAGGTGCCCATTCAATGGCTGGAGTATCTGCCCATGGAGCCGGGCTTCATTCAGGTCGATTTCGGCCGGGCCAGCCGCCAGGGCGAGCCCTTCGAGGCACTGATCCGCAAGCGCCAGTATCTGCCGAACCCCGTAGCCAGGGGCTGCACGACCAGCCTGAAGATACGCCCGATGCACCGCTTTCTGCGGCATCTTGGCTGGACGGACTGGAACCAGATGATCGGCATCCGGGCCGACGAACAGCGCCGCGTTGCCAAGATCCGCGCACGCGGCCACTCCACCGAATCGACCCACGAGACCATTTGCATGCCGCTGGCAGAGGCTGGCGTCACGGTGCGCGATGTAGGCGCGTTCTGGCAGGCGCAGCCGTTCAACCTCGATCTGCTCACCGTGAATGGGCGCACGCTCGAAGGCAACTGCGACCTCTGTTTCCTGAAGCCGCGCGGGCAACGCCTGGCACTCATCAAGGCCCGTCCCGAAGCCGCCGTGTGGTGGATTCGGATGGAGTCGTTGAACCTGGCCAGCAAGCCCAGCGGGGCGCGCTTCCGTGTCGATGGCCCCAGCTATGCCGACCTGGCTCGTTTCGCTGCGGATCAGGGAGACCTGTTCGACCCCGCCGACGAACCCATCGCCTGTTTCTGCGGCGACTGATGTGGATGGACGGGCTATCGACCTCACTGGCTATAACCTGTGGACAGTCTCTGGTGCCACGAAAAACGGGGCGCGCCCGGATACCGTTTGATTGCTGCCACGCGCGTGATCCCCGCCCATGCTGACCCCATGCCTTGCTGACAGTCGTCAGCAGCATCCCAGGTAGCCACGATCTTCAAGGCTACGGCGCGGTTTCCCCGCGTTGATCACCCAGCTCGCACCGCATCCGTCCGCGAGCGGCCATCAGTCTCTGGTGGTAGATGCTTCCGCCTTATCAACCCACCGCGGGGTTACGCACCTTTCCCCGCATGCGTGGGTTGGTGTGTCTCCGCTTTTTCCCTATGGAGATTCACCATGAGCACCACGTCCAACGAGCAATCGTATTTCGACCTCCACACCTCGGGTATCGGCTACATCCAGCGTGCCCGTGAAGTACCCGTCAGGGGCGGCCGCCGTGCGCAGCCCTTCCTGGCATGCACCATCGCCGCGCTGGTCGGCTCCGCTAAGAACCCGACCTACCGCTACTTCGACGTCAAGGTCTCCGGTGCCGAGGCCAAGAAACTGGTCCAAAGCTACATCGGCATTGACGATCCCAAGCAGCGTCCGCTGGTGCGCTTTCGTACCGGCGATCTGCGCGGCGATCCCTTCATCCGTGACAAGGGCGAGCACAAGGGCGAAGTCGCCGGCTCCCTCAAGGCCCGGCTGCTCAAGGCCGAGCTGATCGAGCGAACCGAACTGGCTTCGATCAAGCAGCACGAGCTGATCACCCGCGGCATTGGCTACCTCAGCCGTGTGAAGGACGTCACCCCCAAGGATGGCGATCCCTTCCTGGCATGCACCATCGCCGCACTGAGCGGGCCTGTCGATGAACCGGAATATCGGTACTTCGACACCATCGTCGCAACCCCTGAAGCCGAGCACCTGGTTCGCCGGTGCGTGCAGGCCATCGAAGGGGATCGCAAGGTACTGATCGCCTTCCGTCTGAACGACATGAAGATCGACCCGTACATCCGCGCCAAGGGCGAGCACGCCGGGGAACCGGCCGCAAACCTGGAATCGACGCTGGTCCACATCGGTCTGATCAAGATCGACGGCACCAAAGTCTATCCGACGAGTCCCGCGCAAGCCGAGACGCCATCGGCCCAGGACGCTCCGTCGCCCGAAGCCGAGGACACCGCCGACGCCGCTTCCGACAAGCCTGAACAGCCCGCCGAGCGCGAGCCCGAAGGCGAAGTCGAGGAGCAGGAGCCGGCACTGGTTGCTTCCTTCTGATCCGGCATGGCCCCTAACGGGGCCTTGCCCTTTTTCTACTCACAAGGAGAACCATCATGGCAGCCACATCGACATCCGAGACTTCGGTCTCGCCCATCGTTGTCCCAGGCCAGCTCACGCTGCGCACCATTCACGGCCGCAACGGCAAGTTCAACGTCGGCAAACTCGAATGCCAACTCGGCAAGTTCACAATCAAAGACGCCGAATTGGAGCAGTACCCCGAGGGTAAGTATCGGGGGGAGTTCGTCCTCCGCTACATCTTCCTCAAAGGCTATCCGGTCAGCGACGGCAGCATGCGTTTCGAGATGCGCGCCAACCTGGACGGCATGACGCTTTTCGGCATCGACAAGCTGAGCAAGGCCGAAGTACATAGTTTTGCCCCGCAAGAAGTCGATCCGCTGGATGAAGAGCAAGGGACGCAGCCTGCGGCAACGCCGGCCAAGCCGACCAAGGCATCCAAGCCCGCCAAACCTGCGTCTGTGCAGGCGTTGTCGGACCCGCTCGTCGACACCACGCCGTTCGGTGTGGACGCGCCGCCAACGGTTGCGCCCACGTCATCGGGCAGTGCCGAAGATGGCGACGCCGCGTTGTTCGGCATCCTGTGGCCGCTGGGGGAGTCCGTGAAGCTGGATTCAACCATCGACCGCCGCACCCTGCGCGCGCAGATCGCTCGCCTGGGCGAACTGGGCTACGCGCTGGACTTCAAGACGCAGGAGTGGAGCCGCGAGGCCGAACTGCAACCTGCGTGAGTACGGGCGCCGCATCCGCGGTGCTCTTCATCACCCGCTGGGGCGCCTTCCCTTCGCGGGGAGGACTCCAGTTCTGTTCTGGAGGTTTTCACCATGTCAACCATCGATTGCGATACCCCATCACGTCTCATCGATGATCATTGCCCGCTGGATGAACCCGCCTGGCGGGCCGTCTGCGACGCTACGGCTGAACAAGCCGCCAAGGGCTGCGGGCTGTCTCACGACTACTACGTCGAACGCTTCAGTTCGTCAATCGGCGCGCAAGCTCGTCAACTGCCCGAGAACCAGCGTGCGCAGGCCCTGCAAATTGCACGGGAATGGGACTACGCAACACCTGCCGAACGGAAGGAGACCCAAGACTGGAACGCTGCACACGGCTACTGCATGCACGGCATCGATCGGAATTGTTGTCCTGCCGGCTGCGGCGACCTTGAGTACTGATAGTCGACTTCATCAACGCCTAGACGGCATTTCGCCACCCGCCGGGTACCCTCCCTGCGGGGAGGCCTCCGGCTCCATTTTTTCAGGAGGCTTCTCATGGGCTGGTATTTCTCTCATCAATCGCGATCCGACTTGATCGCAGAACTCATCGCTCCGCAGGAGACCGAGCGTGCCAGCGTGAAGGTCATCGCCCACGCGCTGCGCGGCAACGTCCTGTGGTCCGTGGTCGAAGTAACGGCCAAGACCGAGGACGTGCATCGTGGTCTCGCACCGGGCCAGTCCCTGCGCACCATCCGCTGCGATCTGCTTGAACGCAGCGGCGGCCAATGGGGCTACAAGCCATTGGACGAGTCCATGCACCCGTACTACTACTCGTGCCCGTTGAGTTACCTCGACATGGCACCTGAACAGTCCGCCGACTGGCGCACAGGCGTTCGCGCCTACCACGCGCGACGGCGCACACCCACGGCATCCGCCGAGGCACTGACGGCCTGAGAACGGCACACGCCACGCAGCCCGATCTTCATCCCTGTATCTGCTGCATTTCACCTACCCGCCGGGTCTGTTTCCCGACGGGGAAGCGACCGGCGATTTCAATCACGGAGCTTCACTATGAGTCAGCACTACTTCGAGACTTCCCACAAGGGATTTCCCATCACCGTCATTCTCGGCTGGGACCGGCCGATGCAGCACTTCTTCCTGCTCATCCGCAAGCCGGCCGAGCTGGAGGATGACACCATCGAGGTACTGGACGAGAACTTCCTCTACAGCAATCTGTACGAGGCAGACCAGTTCGGCCATGACTTGGACTACTACCGCGCAGTCCTGCGGCGCTTTCGGATCAGCGTGCCCGAAAGCATGTTCAACCAGGTTCAGATCGACGCCGTGATGAATGCGGGCAACCGTTTCGTCAAGCATACGGCCGACGGCGCGTACTCCGTACTGGGTTCCTGACGGCACTTGCGACACATGACGAGGGGCATTCCCCCGAGCCACCCACATTCTTTCATCCCCACGGGGCATCCATTGCCCCCGCGGGCGGTGGTGCCCCTCACTTCATCGAGGACACCACCATGCCTGCACCTTCATCCAACCAGCCCCTGTACCGCATCGACGAATGCAGCGACCTCATGGCCGATGCCTGCGTCTGCGGGGACCAGGGCGACTTGATCTTTCTCTCGGTCTGGGCGCGCGATACCGCCATCCAGCAATTCATCGGGCGGCTCACTCTGGGCCGCAGCGAGGATGGCCTGGACCAGTTCCACGTCATCACCGACCAGGGCGGTTCGCTGCCCGTGTTCGTCGGCTCGGTCGAGCGCCTTGAAAAGCGCCTGACCCGCAGCTATCGCCGCACGCTGTTCGGCTCGATGGTCAATCTCTGGCTGTTCGACCGGCGCTGCATCCGGCCCGACAAGAGTTCGGCCAGCGCCTTGGCACTGCTGCCGCGTTCTGCGGACGATCCCACGTCACGTCTGTGGCAACTGGTCAAGGACACGTGCCCGCTGCCGTTGCTGGACCACTGGCAATCGCCAGTCCTGGCTTTGCTGCGCGAGCGCGAGATGCTGCGTTCCCTGCCCATGGCCCTCGGGCCGTTGCAAGGGTACCGGCTCGCCATTGACGTTCCAGTGCTCACCAATGCGTTGGGCGACTTCATCCGTCAAGGCGTGCTCGCCGCTCATCCGCCCCAGCAACCGGCTCCGACCGACCTGGAGATGGCGGCGATCACCTGACGTTCCAGCGACGGATGCGTGCCCCGCGCGCATCCGTCTTTTCCTTCATCCCCGCCAGACAGGAGACTTCCCATGGCACTCATGTTCCCCAGGCTCGCCAGGAATTTTGCGAAAAACGGGTACTACCCGACCGACGAAGCCACTCTCGAAAGAACCCTCAGCGCACTGGCACCCAGCGATGGGCCGATGTGCATCCTGGACCCATGCGCCGGCGAAGGCGTCGCCATCGCCGAGGCCGCCCATGCCCTCGGGCCTGAGCAGACCAGCGCCTATGCCGTCGAGTTTGATCAGGAGCGGGCCAACCATGCCCGGCTGCTGGTCGACCACTGCATCCACGGTGACCTGATGGACACCATGATCACGCGGCAGGCCTTCGGCCTCTTGTGGCTCAACCCACCCTACGGCGATCTTGCAAGAGATGCCAACGGCAACCTGGGCTACGAAGGCAAGGGCCGTGGTCGGCTGGAAAAGCTGTTCTACCAGCGCACGCTGCCTCTGCTGCAGTACGGCGGCATCCTGGTCTTCATCCTCCCAGCCTACGTGCTTGATCAGAAACTGGTCGGCTGGCTGACCCGCCACTTCGCGGATCTGTCGGTCTTCCAGGCTGTGGACAAGCAATTCAAGCAGGTCGTGATCTTCGGGCGTCGTGTCCGCCAGCGTGAGCAGGCAGGCGATGACGTGAAATCCTCCCGCGCCCGGCTGTTGCAAATCGGCCTGGGCGAACTGGAGGCGGACGAGCTACCGCCCGAATGGGTGCTGCTGCCGTATGTGGTCCCCACGTCCCAGGCCGAGCCAGAGCATTTCTACCGGATCAGCATGGAGCCCGAGCAGTTCGCCGACGAAGTGCGGCGCCTGAAGGGTTTGTGGCCCGCGTTCGAGACCCATCTGGGCGCGACGCAGCAGACCTTGCGTGCTCCGGCACGCGCCTTGTCCCAATGGCACCTGGCACTGGCCCTCGCGGCCGGCGCGATATCCGGTGTCGTGCAGTCCCCCAGCGGCCGCACCTTGGCCGTCAAGGGCGACACCTTCAAGCAGAAGTCATCCGCCGTCGAATATCGCGAGCGCGATGACGGCTCCCTGGCCGAAACCCGCATCCTCACGGACAAGTTCGTTCCGGTGATTCGGGCCTGGGACCTCACACCTGACTCGGCCACGCTGGGCCAGGTTTTGACGATCCACTGATCTACAGGACGGAATGCTGTCCCCTCATGTTCCAAGGAGTATTTCAATGTTCAAGAAATTTCTATCCAGCAAGCCCATCCACAGTCCGAAGACACCCCGGTTTTCCGTCGGCGCTATCAAGCTCAGCGAGAAGGTACGCTGGCTGGATGACCACGGGTTGCTCGATCCCATTGATCTGGTGCAACGGCATATCCGTGGCGACTGGGGCAGCATCGGAGAGTCCGAACGACGCTCGAATGAAGATGCGCTTTCCCAGGAAGGCATCCTCTTCTCGCGCTACATCATCACACCACGTTTGACGGTATCCGTTACGACTGATGAGCATCGCGACCTGACGCTGGTCAAGCTACTCGACGAGCAAATCAGCATCTGAAAAAGCTGTTTATCCACCCACCGGGGCACTTCGCCCCGATGGGGAGAAGTGCCCCTTTTTTTGAAGGAGCATTCTCCATGTCCACCTCTGCGCAACACGTTTTTCCCAGATTCAACCCCGGCCTGGTCGTCATGACCTCGGGGGTCGCCAGTCTCATCGAACAAGGCCAGTTCAATCCTAGCCCTTATCTATTGCGGCATTTGGCCGCCGACTGGGGCGACCTCAGCGACAACGACCGGCACCAGAACGACGACGCGCTGAAGTCGGGCGAGGATCGCCTGTTCTCGGCCTACGAGGTCGGCCCGAATCTGAAGGTTTGGGTCATCACCGAATGGGATCGCAGCGTCACCACGGTGCTGTTGCCCAGCGAATACTGATCATCTTCCTCGCCGGCCAGACCCCAAATCCAGCCGGCTCTTCCTTCCCACCCTGGGGCATGTCACCGCCCCTCGGGGAGTGGTGTATGCCCCGCTTCTTGGAGCATCACCATGAACGCACAAGTCATCGAAGCGGCCCCGGCCGTAGATCCTTCGTCCCTGGACGACAACCTGCTCGAACAGGAATCGTCCGAGCTGTCCCTGAGCCTTCAGGACTTCGTTTCCGAGTTCGGCGACGAATTGCTGGACTCTCTCAACCGGGCCAACCCGCCCGTCTACAGCGGCACACCGCGCCAGCACCGCCAACTGGTGCTGGCTGGCCTGAAACGCCAGTTGTTCCCCGCCCAAGCCGAGGTCGTTCATGCGGCCTCGGAACTGCTCGTCAACCAAGGCGAGCGGGCTGTATTTGTCAACGGCGAGATGGGAACCGGAAAGACCACGATAGGCATTGCGCTGGCCGCGGTCCTGCATGCCGAAGGCTATCGCCGCACGCTCGTCCTGAGCCCGCCGCATCTGGTCTACAAGTGGCGCCGAGAAATCCTCGAAACCGTCGCGGGTGCAAAGGTTTGGGTGCTCAACGGCCCGGACACGCTGCTCAAGCTCATCAAGTTGCGCGAGCAGCTTGGCGTGCCTTCTGCGGCCCAAGAGTTCTTCATCCTCGGTCGCGTCCGCATGCGAATGGGCTTCCATTGGAAGCCTGCCTTCGCACGCAAGCGCACCCGTCACGGTGACGTGGGGGTCTGCCCGCACTGCGGGGAGGTCATCACCAATCTCGACGGCGAGCCGATCAGTGTTCAGGAGCTGGAGGCGGAGGAATTCCGCCGCAAGTGCAATGGCTGCGGCGGCGCACTGTGGACGCTGATGCGTCCGCGGTCACTGTCCGGCAGCGATCAGTCCTCGGCCGTGTTGCGTGCCTTGAAGCGCATTCCGACGATCGGCGAAGCCACCGCGCAACGCCTGATGAAAACCTTCGGGGACAGCTTCCTGGCCTCGATGCTCGGCGACAACCTGCACAACTTCATTAACCTGATGGACGCGAGCGGGAAGTTGGTGTTTTCGGATCGCCAGGCGCACCGCATGGAGCGGGCCATGGCGTCGATGGAGTTCGGCTTCGGTGAAGGTGGCTACCAACCCAGCGAGTATGTGAAGCGGTATCTGCCGCGTAGCACGTTCGACCTTTTGCTCTGCGACGAAGCGCACGAATACAAGACGGGCGGTTCGGCTCAAGGCCAGGCCATGGGTGTCATCGCATCCAAGGTTCGCAAGACGGTTTCGCTCACCGGCACGTTGATGGGTGGCTACGCTGACGACATTTTCCATTTGCTGTTCCGCGCGCTTCCGGGCCGCATGATCGAAGACGGCTACGTCCCCAGTCGCAACGGCAGCATGAACGCCGCCGCGATGGCCTTCATGAGGGATCACGGTGTCCTCAAGGACATCTATTCCGAGTCCGATGGTCCGGCCCACAAGACGGCCAAGGGCAGCAAGGTCACGGTCAGAACGGTCAAGGCTCCGGGCTTCGGCCCCAAGGGCGTGTTGCGCTGCATCCTGCCGTACACCATCTTCCTGAAGCTGCGAGACATCGGTGGCGTACTGCCACCGTATGACGAGGAGTTCCGGGACGTGGCGATGAGCGCCGAGCAAGGCGAGGCGTATCAGAAGCTGGCTTCCAGCCTCACGCAACAGCTCAAGGAGGCCCTGCGCAAGCGGGACACCACTTTGCTGGGCGTGGTCCTCAACACGCTGCTGGCGTGGCCCGACTGCTGCTTCAGGGCGGAGACGGTCCGCCATCCGCGCACGCGCGAGGTGCTGGCATTCACCCCGGCCCAGTTCAACGAGCTGGAGGTGATGCCCAAGGAACGCGAGCTGATCGACATCTGCCGCCAGGAGAAGGAAGCGGGTCGCAAGACCCTGGTGTATTCGGTCTATACCGGCACGCGGGACACCACGAGCCGGCTGAAGATGCTGTTGGAGCAGGAAGGCTTTCGGGTGGCGGTACTGCGCGCGAGCGTGGATGCCAGCCAGCGCGAGGACTGGATTGCCGAGCAGATCGACCGGGGCATCGACGTGCTCATCACGAACCCCGAACTCGTCAAGACCGGCTTGGATCTGCTCGAATTCCCGACGATTGTTTTTCTCCAATCGGGCTGGAACGTGTACACGCTGCAACAGGCCGCGCGCCGCTCGTGGCGCATTGGCCAGAAGCAGGCCGTGAAGGTCATCTACCTGGGGTATGCCGCCTCTTCGCAGATGGCATGCCTCGCGTTGATGGCCAAGAAGATCCTGGTCTCGCAGTCCACCTCGGGCGACGTGCCCGAATCCGGACTGGATGTGCTCAACCAGGACGGTGATTCCGTCGAAGTCGCATTGGCTCGGCAACTGGTCGCCGCCTGATGTTTTTTTAATAATAGTTGCCGACGTCCGTAATGGGGCGTCGGCATTTTTCTCGGCAGTTTGTGCAAACATGCATGTCGCTGATCATGACGACAAGACAACATGCGATTCCCTTTCTTACTCCGTAAACAAGAGCAAGCCTGGCGCGAACGAAAATCTCGTTTCCAACAAGTGATGGATCTAGCGCACGACGTCGCCAAAATAGACCCGGTCGGACTGCAGACTTTAGTCCGGCTCGTTGCCGCCCCTTTGCAGGCTAAGACAATTACCTCTGCTGCACATGCGATGCCCCATGGTGCCAGTTGGGCAGACAGTTTTAGTTGCCTCTTCTTTCAGGACGGCTTGCCGGTGACCCCTGATGGTCAGCGGGCCTACGAGATATCCAGCAGACGCTCTGATCAACGCTTCAGGCTGCGGCTCGGGATTGATCCTGTACTGGCAACACCATGGCATCGAGATCGTTTGGCCAATGCCCTCGCAACCATCGGCTTCGGAAAGCGGCAAGGTCCTTGGAGTGAAGATGGGAACCATCTGGTGTCGCTGTTGTTGCCAATAGGTGTCGGCATCGTTTTCGGAGGCAACCACTCTATGGCAGCAGGTATTGCGAACGGTGAGGGATTTGTAACTTCGACGGATGTGCAGGATCTGACGCCCCTCTATTCGCATGTGCGATATGACGGCCTCGATTTCCTGCGCAACCACGATGGTGCGCAGTTGTCCCAGCCTGAAGATGAGGAGCCGGGCATGTTGTTTGAAATTGGTCGCCTGATGGTAGAACGTGGCGTGGCTGCTGGTGTTGAATACGTTGACCCGGAAGCTGCCGCTGCCCCATCGATGTCAGGTGGCGATGGTTACTACAAAGTCTTGATCAATGGGCAGGATGCCGGCGTCGCTCTAACCTCAAGCGGCGCAGCGATGGCATTGCGGCAGGCGGGGCTGCAAGAAGGCAGTGTGGAATGGGGCGAGGTGCTACACGGCGCGTCGCCATTTGTACGTTCCAATTACCAAGGCCATGAAGAGCGCATCGAGTTGCGCTGGAGCATTCGTCGGCGGGTCGTGGACGATTTGAAGTCCGTCCATGGAGTCATGTCTTGGGTCGCTGCCGATGACGATTAGAGGCGGTTGAGACTCAGGAAAGAGTGTTCAGCAAATGCTGTCACCGCGTCAGCAGGTCAACGTAGGCTTGGTAGCTGTAGCTACGGTTCTTTTTCTGACCCGTCACTTCGATCACGATGCCCAGTTGCTCCAGCATCTGCACGGCTGCGTTTGCAGTCGGGAACGTGGTTTGAAGCTGTTGCCGTACCCGTTCCACGGTAAAGCGCGGCATCATCGGCAACAACTCGAACAGCCGGTAGCTGGCCGGACTAGCCTTTGGGGATTGCAGCAGTTTGCGGCGGTCGGCGGCGATCAGGCTGGCGACGGCGATGATGCTCTGTTCGGCTTGGGCTGCCGAGACCGCCACACCTTCCAGAAAAAACGACACCCACGATTCCCAATCGCCCTCGGTACGGATCACCGACAGGCGGCGGTAGTACTCGGCTTGGTGTTGCTTCAGATAACCGCTGAGGTACATCAGCGGCTCGGCCAGCAGGCGCCAGTGTTCCAGCAGCGCTGCAATCAACAGGCGGCCGATGCGTCCGTTGCCGTCCAGAAACGGGTGGATGGTCTCGAACTGCGCATGGACCAGTGCGATCTTGACCAAGGCTGGCAACTCGTCCTTCGTATCGTGGATGAACCGCTCCAGGTTGGATAGCAGTTCCGGCACGCGCTCCGGCGGTGGCGGCACAAACACCGCGTTGCCGGGCCGCGTGCCGCCAATCCAGTTCTGCGAATGCCGCAGTTCGCCCGGCTGCTTGCCTGCGCCGCGCGCACCATCAAGCAACAGTTGGTGTGCGTCGCACAGCAGGCGCACGCTGATGGGCAACCCTTTGGGGTCGCGCAACTGTTCCTGGACCAGGCGGAAAGCCCGCAGGTAGTTGCTTACTTCGGCCACATCATCGGTATTGCTGACCTTGAAACCCGCTTCCTCGTCGAACAGGTCGGTCAACGTGGCCTGAGTGCCCTCAATCTGCGAGGTGAGCAGGGCTTCCTTGCGCACGGCGCTGTAGAGCAGCCAATCCACCGATGGCACCAGCCCCGACACGCCCGAAAGCCGGGCCAGTGCCAGTTCCGCCTGACGGTTCAGGTCGGCAAAGGACGCCGCCGCCAGAGGCGGCTCGGCGGGAGGCAGCGGATGCGGCACGAAAGCCCGTACCGGCTCGCCCAGCGTGGTGGATGTGGCATAGGTGCCTGGGCTTCGTTTCATTTAAAGCTGGCTTTCACTGCGAATTATCACATTAAAGCACGGTTTAATTTGAATTTCCACAATGAAAGCAGTCTTTGATAAGCCCCCAAGTGGCGAACGGCACCCGTTCTCCACTCGAAAAACCGGGTAGCCCGCAGTTCCCATTCCTGGCTGACCCTGCCGAAGCACACAGCCAAGGTATCGGTATCGCAACAGAAGAGCCGATGCCATGCCCGCAATCCATCCATCCCTGAGACTGGCCGGAGCCGGCCTGTTGGCCGCAGTCCTGGCCAGCGGCTGCGCGACGATCCAGGCGCCGCTGCCACCCGAACCCATCGGGGAAGTTGAGCCAGCCGTCGAGCCCGAAGGCCCCGAGTTCGTGCCAGTGGTGCGCTATGGCCGCTATACCCTCGTGGAGCTGGCACCAATGGCGCAGCAGCGCGACCTGCTGCTGCAAACCATCGACGTGTCCATGCCCGAGGACGCCCGTGCCACCGTTGGCGACGGGCTGCGGCACGTGCTCAAGCGCAGCGGCTACCAGCTCTGCGAGACCGCGCATGCGGTGATCGAGCTGTACGCGCTGCCGTTGCCGGCGGCGCACCTGCATCTCGGCCCCATGACCTTGCGTGATGCGCTGCTGACCCTGGCCGGCCCGGCTTGGGAACTGCACACGGACGACCGGATGCGGCAGGTCTGCTTCGAGCGGCCAGGTGACAGTCCAGGCGCTGAACCCGCTCCCGTGCCGCCCGCCGCCGACGCGGTGCAGACGTTCCCGATTGCTGGGGGCCAGCCATGAACATCCCGCAACCAGTCCAGCGCTCTACCGCCGCCGTGGTGGTGCAAAGCCTGCTCTGGCTTTGGCTGGTCGGTCTCAGCGTCTTCGTCCTCCTGGGCTACCAGGCGCTGAACGATCAGACCAATCAGGAACGCCTCAATACCCGGCTGCAACGCATTGAAGCGCAGGTGGCCGGATTGACCGAAACCACCCAGTCCTTGCAGCGGCGTCCCGCAGCGGCCACCGCCGCAAATCTGCAAGACACCCGCCAGGCTATGGAAGCCCGCATTGCTCAGATCGAGCAGGAACTGAGCAGCCGCGTCGCCACGGAAGACCTGGACGCACTGCGTGCGGAGGTCGAGCAGATCAAGGCACGCCAGGCCGTCGCGCGCGCTCCCGCCCCAGCCCAGCCACGCTCATCCAGGCCAGCCGTCGCCAAGGCCGAGCCGCCGCCGTTGCCGTTCCGCGTCATCGGCACCGAACTGCGGGCTGGCCATCGCAGCGTCTCCATCGCACCGAGCACCGGGAACTTCACCGCCAGCCAGATGCAGGTGTTGCTGCCGGGTGATGCGGTCGGTTCGTGGCGCTTGCAGGGCATCGAAGGCAGTACCGCCGTGTTCCAGACCGACGGCCAGACGCGCCGCGTGGCGATCCCTTGAACCGGAGGACCGCACGATGAAACGCCATCTCATCCCGATCCTGCTGCTGGCAGCACTGCATTTGCCCGTGTCGGCCCAACAAGCGCCCCAGCAAACCTCGGCCGTCCAGCCCGGCCGCACCAGCCAAAGCCAGATCACGCACAGCCAGGACGCCCAACTGGCGAAGGCCTGGGGCCTGCGCAATGACGAATTCGCCCGCTACCGCGAACTGATGGAAGGGCCGATCGGCACCTACTCGCCCAACCTGGACCCGCTGTCCGTGCTGGGCATCGAGGCCCGCTCGGACGAAGAGCGGCGACGCTATACCGAGTTGCAGGTACAGGTCGAGGCGCGCCGGGTAGAAAAACTGCTCGCCTACCAGCGTGCCTACGACGAGGCCTGGCAGCGCATGAACCCCGGAATGCCACGCGTGAACCTGCCCGACGACTCGCCGAGCACTGCGGCTGCTCGTGGCAGCGGCCGTACGGCGGTGTTCGTGAAGGACGGCTGCGCCACATGCGGCCAGGTCGTGCAGCGCCTGCAAACGTCAGGCTTGCAGTTCGACCTCTACATGGTCGGCAGTCGCCAGGATGACGCGCGCATCCGCGACTGGGCCAAGCGCGCGCAGATCGATCCGGCCCGCGTGCGCAGCGGCAGCATCACGTTGAACCATGACGCCGGACGCTGGCTGTCGCTGGGCCTGCCGGGCGATCTACCGGCTGTCGTGCGAGAGGTGAACGGCCAATGGCAGCGCCAGCCCTGACACCCTCATCGGTCTCGCGGGCGCTGTGCGCCCTCCTGCTTGCCGCAAGCCTGCCTACAGGCACGGTCCATGCCCAGGAGATTCCTCCCCCGGCCTACCAGCTTGCCGCCCAGCGCGCAGGCATTCCTTCGGCTGTGCTCTACGCCGTGGCCCTGCAAGAGAGCGGGATTCGGCGCAACGGGCGTCTCGTGCCGTGGCCTTGGTCGCTCAACGTCGCAGGCCAGTCGCGCCGGTTTGCCACCCGTTCCGACGCCTGCTCGGGCCTCCAGCAGGCGATGCGCGCCACGCCGCACACGCGCATCGACGCGGGCCTGGGACAGATCAACCTGGGCTACCACGCGCAGCGCTTCACCCATCCGTGCGATCTGCTCGATCCCTACCGCAATCTCGCCATCGCCGCCGAAATCCTGAAGGAGCAGCACACCCCAGGTGAGGACTGGCTGCTGGCGATCGGTCGCTACCACCGTCCCGCAGGCGGTGAGCCCGCCGCGCGCTATCGGCGCAGCGTGTCCCGCCACCTCGCTCGCGTGCAGGGCACGCGCACAACCGGCGCGCCACACGCCGCGTGTCAGGAGAAGTCCCCATGACGAAAAGCCATTTGCCCCTGTGGGGCCTGCTCGTATCGCTGGCAGGCCTGCCGCTGGCCGTGCACGCCGGCGAACCGCTGATCGTGGTCGAAGACAGTGGCGGCACCTCAGCGCTGCCGTACTACGAGGCGCTCAACCTACAACCGCGCCGCAATGGTGCGGCACAGCCGCCCATCCCGACACCCCAGGTTCCTGCCACGCCTGCGGACGAGGCCGCCATGCTGCCAGTGCGCAGCGCCAAGCTCACGCCAGGCACTGTGGCACGGCGGGTGATCGAGGCACCGGGCCTGCGGGCCTTTGTTGTCGTGGGTGACGACGAGGCTTCGCGCGCCTGGCTGCAGCGCCGTGCTGACTCGCTGCGCGAGCGCAGCGCGGTCGGCCTGGTCGTCAACGTCGAGACCGTGCAAGCCCTGGCGCGGCTGCGCACCCTGGTGCCTGGCGTGCCCCTCGCGCCCGTGGCCGGCGACGACCTTGCCGAACGCCTGGGCCTGCGGCATTACCCGGCGCTGATCACAGCCACCGGCATCGAGCAATGAAGCCATGTCGGGGAAACAGCCGGTCGAGGTGCTGCTACGCCCAGCGGTGGAGCTATACACCGTCGCAGCGTGTGCTGGCGCCGCGTTTCTGTCCCTGGTGGCCCCGTGGTCGCTCGCGCTGAGTCCGGCCATGGGCGTGGGCAGCGCCATGGCGTTCGGCGCCTACGGTGCACTCCGCTACCGCGATGCCCGCGTCATCCTGCGCTACCGGCGCAACATCCGCCGTCTGCCGCGCTACGTGATGACCAGCAAAGACGTTCCTGTCAGCCAGCAGCGGCTTTTCATCGGGCGTGGCTTCCTGTGGGAGCAGAAACACACCCATCGGCTCATGCAGACGTACCGGCCGGAATTTCGGCGCTACGTCGAGCCGACGCCGGCCTATCGGCTGGCACGCAGGCTGGAGGAACGGCTGGAGTTCGCACCGTTCCCTCTATCCCGGCTGTCGAAACTCACCGCCTGGGATGTGCCTTTCAACCCCGTGCGGCCGCTGCCGCCCGTGGGCGGCCTGCCGCGCCTGCATGGCATCGAACCCGACGAGGTGGACGTCAGCCTGCCGCTCGGCGAGCGCGTCGGCCATTCGCTGGTGCTCGGCACGACGCGCGTGGGCAAGACGCGGCTGGCCGAGTTGTTCGTGACCCAGGACATTCGCCGTAAAAACGCCGCTGGCGAGCACGAGGTCGTGATCGTCATCGACCCCAAGGGAGATGCCGATCTTCTGAAGCGGATGTACGTCGAGGCCAAGCGTGCGGGCCGCGAAGGCGAGTTCTACATCTTTCACCTGGGCTGGCCGGAGATCAGCGCCCGCTACAACGCGGTGGGGCGTTTCGGCCGCATCTCGGAAGTCGCCACCCGCATCGCGGGCCAGCTCTCCGGCGAGGGCAACTCGGCCGCCTTCAGGGAGTTCGCCTGGCGCTTCGTCAACATCATCGCCCGCGCCCTGGTGGAACTGGGGCAGCGCCCGGACTACATGCTGATCCAGCGGCACGTCATCAACATCGACGCGCTGTTTCTGGAGTACGCCCAGCATTACTTCGCCAAGACCGAACCGAAGGCCTGGGAGGTGATCGTCCAGATCGAGGCCAAGCTCAACGAGAAGAACATCCCGCGCAACATGATCGGGCGCGAGAAGCGCGTGGTGGCCCTGGAGCAGTACCTGAGCCAGGCCCGCAACTACGACCCCGTGCTCGACGGGCTGCGCTCGGCGGTGCGCTACGACAAGACCTACTTCGACAAGATCGTCGCATCGCTGCTGCCGCTGCTGGAAAAGCTCACCAGCGGCAAGATCGCGCAGCTCCTGGCGCCGAACTACTCCGACCTGGCCGATCCACGACCGATCTTCGATTGGATGCAGGTCATCAGGAAGCGCGCCATCGTTTATGTGGGCCTGGATGCGCTGTCCGACGCCGAGGTTGCCGCGGCGGTCGGCAACTCCATGTTTTCCGACCTCGTTTCGGTCGCAGGCCATATCTACAAGCATGGGATCGACGACGGCCTGCCGGGGGCGTCAGCGGGTACGCGGGTGCCGATCAATGTCCACGCGGATGAATTCAACGAATTGATGGGGGATGAATTCATCCCGCTGATCAACAAAGGCGGTGGTGCCGGACTTCAGGTCACGGCCTACACGCAAACGCTCTCCGATATCGAAGCGCGCATCGGCAACCGCGCCAAAGCCGGCCAAGTCATCGGGAATTTCAATAATTTGCTCATGTTGCGCGTCCGCGAGACGGCTACCGCAGAACTGCTCACCCGGCAATTGCCCAAGGTCGAGGTCTATACCACCACCATCGTCTCGGGCGCGACCGACAGTTCAGACATCCGCGGTGCGACGGATTTCACGTCGAACACGCAAGACCGCATCAGCATGTCCAGCGTGCCGATGATCGAGCCCTCGCACATCGTGGGCCTACCCAAAGGGCAGTGTTTCGCGCTGCTGCAGGGCGGTCAGCTCTGGAAGATCAGGATGCCGCTGCCTGCGCCCGACCCGGATGAGGTCATGCCGGCGGACTTGCGGCAACTGGCCAGCTACATGCGCCAGAGCTACACCGACGCAACCCAATGGTGGGAGTTCACCAGTTCCCCGCCTTTGCAGGACGAAGCTTTGCCGGAGGATCTGCTGGATGAGACGGCAACCAAGGCGAAGGCCGCCAACGCCGCAGATGGTGCTGCCGATAGCGAGGCCGCGCCATGAGCGATGCCGCAGTCACCGCCCGCAAGGAACAGAACCAGCGACAGGGCCTGATCGTTGGCACCATCACGCTGCCGTTCCGGCTGCTCGGGGTGCTGATCGGATCGCTGCTGTTTTCCATCGTGGTCGAGTGCGTGGGCATGCACCTGTTCTGGAAGGACCAGGGTTGGCGGCACTCGCAGCAGATGTTGCAGTATGAGCTGGGGCACCTGTCGAGCCACTTCACGCGCAGCGTGGTCGTGCAGGAGCCAGGGCGAACGGCGCATGCGCTGGTGGACACCGGCTACGAATGGGTGTTCGTGCGCACGGGACTATTGGAGCGGATGAGCCAGACTGCCGAACGAGCGCGGGTGCCTAGCCAGGGACAGGTTCGGAATTTCCGCTACTGGATCAGCCAGGTCTACGTGTGGGCCGAGAGCTATCTCGTCGCAGCGGCATTCACGACGCTCACGTTCCTTGTTCGCTTGCTTGTTCTGTTGCTCACGCTGCCGCTGATCTTCACGGCGGCGTTCGTCGGCCTGATCGACGGACTGGTGCGGCGGGATGTGCGCCGGTTCGGCGCAGGTCGGGAATCCGGCTTCATCTACCACAGAGCGAAGGCGAGCCTAATGCCGCTGGCCGTGCTGCCCTGGGTGACGTACCTGGCACTGCCTATCTCGGTCCATCCGTTGGTGATCCTGTTGCCCAGCGCTGCCTTGCTGGGACTGGCCGTAAGCCTGACTGCGGGCAGCTTCAAGAAATACTTATGACGTGACACGGGCCGCACAGCGCTGCAAAGCCGCGTGCGGCTCATCGGTGCTGCCGGGCATCAAGTGCGGCATCCAACGCCGCAACCGCTTCGACACCTGCGTCTCGAACGTGGATGAGACTTGCTTTCATGCGAGCTATGGCTTGTGGAAGTTCTCTGCGAAGTAGTCAATTACCTGCGACGCCTGCGTCCCTTGGCGGAAGCGCTTTTGCTCCTCGAAGTCGATCGACGGCAGCATGTGGATAAGCTGATGATCGGCATACAACGCCATGATTTCCCGGGCGTCCAGCGCACCGGCACGTTGTCCCTTCAGCGTGCTTGCTGCCTCGATGGCTGCGCCGATCATCACGTCCGCCAGCTGCACGGCGGGGCTGTTCCTGGAGTCGACCTGCGTCACCGACTGGAGCTTGAGCGGGAAGGTGATGCTGGCGATCTCCGACTGTTGGAACGTAACCACATCCTGATGGTGGATGTAGCGCTGCAGCAGGTCGTGATAGGCCAGCAGATTCTTGGACTGATCGTGCTCGACCCGATAAGCGCCATTGGCCATGACCTCCATCCGGCTGATCAGGGACTGCAGCACCACCAGGGCAGCATCCGTGCTGACACCCGGCGTGGCGATCGCTTGCAGACACTCGGGGGCGGCGAACTGCGCCAAAGGCCCCAGCGCTTCCGGCAACTCCCGCCAACGCGAGGCACGGGCGGCCTGAACCAGATCGGCGAGCGCCGCCGGGCTCTTTTCCTTCACCGCGCGTTGGAAACTCGCCAGCAGGCGGTCGAGAGCGCCTTGCCCCAGAAGTGTCGGCCCCACCGTGTACAGGAGGGATGCCAGCGAATAGTTCTGCCCGTCCTGGTAGAAGTCCATTCCGCGCTCGTAGTAGAACGGCTCGACGGCATAGTCCAGGAACATCAGCAGCAGCAGGTAGCGCTTGTCGCAGACGTAGGTCACGCACTTGTAGCCACCGAGCAAGTCGCGTTGCAGCGCCATCAGGCGGGGGCGGTTGGCCGGCCGTCGCGCCAAGGCCCGGTACTTCAGTTCGACCGCCTGCAGCTTGGGAAAGTGCTCCCGGATCAGGCGCCTTGCCTCATCGTCTTCGATGGCGATGGCCGTCGCGCCCTGGAACCGCTGCTCGGGATTCAGGAGGTCGAAGCCGGTGTAGCCGCTCTCATCGATCCGGAAGCATTCCATTCAACTCTTCCCCGGAATGATGGGAACCGTGCCCTCGGCCAGTTCGGTGAAAGAGGCGTGCAGGTCGCCCGCCGGCTCCGGCGTGGCCGATGACGGCGCGGTAGCCGGCTCGTGCTCCGCGACAGGCTGCGGGCGACGCCTAGGCATGGGCGACTTCCTGGACCTCGTCCTCGGCGGCTGCGATGACGCGCTGTGGCACCGAGGCCAGCAGGTCCTGCGGACGCTTGCCGCCAAGAAAGCTGTTCTCGGATCGGAACCAGTAGGCCATGCCCCAGCCGTCCTTGTGGCCGGCGAAGGCCTCGATGACCTTGGCCAGCGACTTCAGCGGACGAAAGCCCGCATCGGCGTCCAGACCGTAGCCCGGAAAGTAGTCGATGCCGCCGTGGCTGATGGCGAAGATCTGGCCTTGCTTCTTCCACTTGTTGGGCTGTGCGCTCGGATTGCGGGTGCTCAATCCTGCCAACTGCGCGATCTGCGCCGCCGTCAGCCAATCGCCGCTCTCCAGCACCGCCTTGCGCGCCTGCACCAGCATGCTCGCTTCCTTCAGCAGCCTGGGCGATGCCGGATTGCGCGGCACCAACACCTCGGCCAGCCGTTCGAGCGATTCGCGATCCTGGCGTTCAAGCAACACCTCGAACATGGACGACGCGACATTGGTGAAGTTCTCCGCCAGCGCCGCGAAGACATTGGGCTTGATGTGGTCGAACGCCACCACCAGCACGCGGTCGGCCTGGCAACGGCCGAGTCTGGCTTGGACTTCTTTGGGCGTGCCCACCAGGGTCGACACAGCGAGACGGTCTGCAACGATGCTCATGGCCGAGCTCTTGGCGTATTATTTGGATTATTCCACATTAACATATCTATCATAACCTTTTACTGTCCGGATTCCTGGGCAACCGCAACACCCAGCGGAGCACACCATGCGCCCCAACACGCTCTACGTCATCGGCAACGGGTTCGACCTCTGGCACGGGATTCCCTCTGGTCTCGGGGACTTCAAGCATTACGTCCTGGGCGCCGATCGAGATATCCACCGGGAGGTAGAGGACTATCTGCCGGCCGGGAAGGACTGGTGCGACCTAGAGCAGGCCCTGGCCGAGTTGGACGCCGATATGCAGGTCGACAACTTGGGGCACTTCATGGGGTCCTTTGGGGCCGAGAAATGGAGTGATTCAGGACACCACGACTTCCAGTGCGAAGTCGGCAACGTCGTCGAGCGTCTGTCCACCGCCCTGCGGACGCGCTTTGCCGAATGGATCCGGGCGCTGCCCATCCCCACGCCAGAGACAACCCCGCGGCGGCTGGCCAGGCTGGACCCCGAGGCGTTGTTCCTGAGTTTTAACTACACGAACACGCTCAGCAGGCTCTATGGGGCCGATTCGGCGCGGGTCCTGCACATTCACGGCCGAGCCGATGCGCCGGAAGAAGAACTCGTCCTGGGCCACGCCAGGAATCCCCAGTCTCGCCGCTCGTTGAATGAGCGCGCGGATATCGAAGAGATCGATACGCGCCTGGTTGAGGCCAACGACGCCATTGACGACTACTTCTCGGCCACCTTCAAACGTTCCGAGGAACTGATCGCCCGGCATAGGCCATTCTTCGGGGCGCTGGACACCGTTGAGCACGTGGTCGTGCTGGGCCACTCCCTGTCTCCAGTCGACGCGATTTATTTCCGAACGCTCCTTCACCAGCCTGGCGTCGCCGCAGCGCGGTGGACGATCGCCTGCCGCAACGCGGAAGAGTGGCCCGAGAAGGAACAGCGGTTGATCGATGTGGGACTGCGGCCAGGGGCGTACCGGCCGGTGCCGTGGGACGCGCTGTAAGGACGCTGGGCAATCTCAAGACATACATCAAGTCCGGTCAGTCACTTCGTCAACCATTGACCGTAGGCCTCTATATCGATCATTGGAACCGTTCCGCTGAACTGAAGTTGCGCGATCAATTTGAACAGGAACGCCGTCGCAGGTTTGTTTTCACTGGTGTAACTGTACGCGCCACTGGCTTGGTCGTAGAAAAAGTGCCCGTGGGCGGCGACACATCCGATGTCCAGACGCCCCTCTGCTAGCTCCGCCTTCAGCGCTTTGTCCATGGACGGGCCCAATGCTGGTCTCCACTCGCTCTCGAACGTGAGCAAGCCTCCCAGAATGGGAATCAGCGGCTTCGCAGGATAGGTACCACCAGCGTGCGGTATGGGCAAACTCGTTCGGTGCAGCCTGCGCACACTGGCGACCTTCTCTTGGGCGTACGCCACAAGCCCGGCATCGGCTGTCTGCTTAGCCTCGAACACCGCGTACACGCTTTCGGCCGGGATGATCGTCTCGTTTTCGTAGGTGAAGATGAAAGGCGAATATTGCCGGTCGAACACCACCACATCGATCTGCTGGCTGAAGTTCCCCAAACTGTCCACCACATGTGCCTTGGCCGCCTGGTACCGCTTGGGGAGATAGGTATCGAGCATGTCGATCCAGACGTTCTCGCTCGCATCACCCTTGGTGCCTGGGTGAACGAAGGTCTTGCGCACCACGGAGAGGCGCTGCTGGATGTCCTCATGCAAGGACGACAGGAGTTGGGAAAGCGACCACTGGGACATGTTGCACCTCGATGGGACGTGTGGCAGCTGATGGGATCAGGACAGTGGGAACTTGGGACCGAACAGCGCACGCCAAGCACGAAGCGCTTCGATATTCCGACCTCGGCGCGCATGGTCGATGGCGATGCTTGCATCCTGGCTCGCCTGAAACAGCAGTTGCTGCGCGCGCTGCTTGCGCGCAGGGTCCATGTCGTTGCTGATCGCCGGCCCGAGGCCCGCAGGATCGGCCCACTCATCATGAACACGATCGGCAAGCGTGGCAAAGAACGACTGGATCTCGCGATCGAACGATCCTCCCCAGCCGCCGTAAAGACACTCCAGGGCCATCACCTCGATCAGGAACGATGGTTTCACCGGCTTCTGATCACCGTGCTTGGGGTTGTTGTTCCAATACTTCACCATGCGCACGAGACCTTTCCACTCATTGCCATAGGCTTGGTGCGCTACGGTTGCCTTGGACTTATGGATCTCTGGATCCGTCTTGATCCACTTTCCGGACGCCGTATCCGGTATCTCATAGTGGTTGCCGGTGTCGAATGCGGGCACCGCATCCACGCTGACCACCCGGTAGTCCGTATTGTCTTCGGCGTCGATATGAACACCGAAATCCACGTTGATCGATCGCGCCTGTTTGCGCACGGCCGCTTCTCCGTATTTCTCCACCAATGCAGCGTGAAAATCATCTAGCACCACCGATGCGGTCTTGCCGTGGTAGTGCTTCTCCGAGTCCTTCAGTACGAAGAAGATGTCGATATCCTTGAGCGGCTTGGTCTTCGTGTATCGGGCGTAAGAGCCGGTCAGGAAGCTGCGCGCAATGCCGAACTTCGTCTGCAGGTAGTCCCGCACCTCGTTCTGGCGCTGTGAGGCATTCTTCTGTTCGCGCTCATTGAGTTCCAGGCGCGACTTGAACTTGCGAAAAGCTTCATCGATCGACAGCATCAGCGTTGCCTCCAATATCCGGCCTGACCCGCCAGGCCACTGTGTTCGACAGTCGAGCCCAGGCTCTGCTTGACCATCCCATCCGTCGAGCGATAGCTTCCTTTGCTCCACCCCTCTACGTCAGGCCGCCCGGGCTTGGTATCAAGCATGACCTTGTACTTGGCCTGTGATGGCAGCAGTCCGGCCTTCTTGATCGCGTATTTCAACTGCTCGGTATCCGTCCAGAAGCTGCCGTCGCCATCGGACCATCCATACACGATGTCGATATCCCAACGGGTCACGAGCTTGTCAGTCGACGGGTTGTAAATCTCCAGGACCACCTTGCGCAGATCACCGGTTCCTAGCCATGTCTTGATGGCTCGGGTATTGCTTTCCCAGCGATCCGCAAAGTGCTCGGGGTCAAGACCACTGAGCACGATGATGTCTTTCAGGCTCTTGAGGATGTTGTCGGTCACATAGGTAACCGAGTGCGTGTACGAGTAGGTGGCGACGGTGCTCATGACTTGAGAAAACCTCCGAGGTCCAGCGACAAGGCCTGCCCGGCATCGGCCTGCGCCTGCGTGGCAATTCCTTGGCTCAAGTCCCGTGCAACGATGCGAGAACTGTGCTTTTTGAGCGCGGTTTGCACCCAGCCAAGCTGCTCCTTCGGACACGGCAGCGAAACTCCCCAGTCTCCCTTCAACGGCTCGAACCCCAAGACGTCTTCGTTGGCATCATCACCATCGATCGCGTCTTCGTCGAACAGGCAGTAGATCCTAGTTCGTGGTCCATCGCATGTCGCAACGATGGGCGCGCTCTTGGGCGCCTGGTCGGCGATCAAGCTGGCGGCTACGCCCGCCACGGCCCTGAGTTCAGAGCGAGCCGTGCCGTCCTTGCCCTGAGTGAGCAGTTCTACAATGGCATCCCACGTCTGCAACGCATCGCGGTGCGGCGAGCTGCGAAACGTCCGGCTGACAACGGTGGTCATTTTTGCTTACCTCCTTGAAGGCGCATTTGTTTTGCCTGTCGTATCGCACCGCGCAAGTGCTCCACGGAAAGTTTGTTCGGGTCGATAGCCACTTGCGGGTCGGCAGCAAGGGCGTTGGCGACGACCTTGCGAATGGCCCGACCATCCAGTCCCACGCACTCGCCAGCGCACGCGTCGAACTGGTGAGCCGAGGAAAGTTTGCCAATCCCGGGGAATGTCTTTGCAAGACCACTCAGGCAGTCCACAAGGATCTGCTTGCATGCATCCTTGCCGGGCAATGGCACCTCTATCACCATGTCGCAACGAGACAGGAAGGCGCTGTCGACGGCCTGTGGGAAGTTGCTGGTGGCCACGAAAAGCAGATGCGGGTGGCGTTCGGCCAACATATCCAACTGCACCAGCACTGCGTCGGTGGCCCGGTGAACATCAACGGGGTTGGCTTCCAGGCTGAGCTTGGCTCGATCAGCCGCGAGCGTCTCGACCTCGTCCAGAAGTACGATCGTCGGCCCCGTCGCTGCGGATTCTGCGATCGACTGCGAGAACAGGTCTGCCACGGCGCGCTGTGTCTTGCCCATCGCAGAGCTCGTTAGCGTGTGAGGCTCCACTTCCAGCAATCGGAACTTTGCCGAGGAAAACGATTCGGCCACGCGATGCGCCAGCCCCCTTGCCAAAGAGGTCTTTCCAGTCCCCGGCGGGCCGACCAGCAAAATCACGCCATGCAGGGGAAGTACCGTGCGATCCACCTTGGGGCGCACCGTGAAGTTGACGATCGCTTGTGACAGCAACTGCTTCTTGAGGGCTTCGTCCATCACGATCGAATCCCACAAGTCACCCAGCGACTTGTTCGGCAGCTTCCAGCTTCGATGGATGCCTTTCGGCAAAGTAACGTCTGATGGAGGATTCTTGGTCATTCGTGTCACTCGGCGGTCAGAGGATGGTGCGATAGGTCGCCAGCACTTTGGTCGTTTGCACCAAGCCTTGGCGAAGCAGGATTTCGAGAAAGCAGTCCACGTCGATTGGCGGATGCTTGAGCTGGGCACGCTGGCGCTGCGCTGCTGACACGACGGCGGCCGCATCCAGATCCAGCAGGTTGTCCACGAACTCGTCGGGGTGCTGCGCTTCGATACCGTACGCAGCCAGCAGCTCGTTCGGGAAATCTCGTTCGTTGAACGTCACGATCACGCTCGCACCACAGCGGATCGCCGCAGCCAGGACGTGCCGATCGTCCGGATCGGGCAATGTCAGGCCTGCCACGAGCTCTTCATATCCCTCCACCACGCCGTCCGGAATGGCCCTGTCCATGAGATCGGACGTCCTGTCGACCTGCGCCCGGTTGAGATCGGGTCGTTTGATCAACAGGTTGCGTTTCCACTCCTCATGGATGGCTTGACTCCACCGCGCCCTGAAGCGGCCGGACAGGCCGAGCCACATCAGGAAGTCCCGCAGTGGCGCGGGATACAAAACGCATGCGTCGTAGACGGCTGTGAAGGGGGAATGCCTCATTCGTACCCCATTCCCAACTCTTGCGACTGCTGAGCGAGTTCGGCCATCGCCTGCTCACTGGCGCGCTCGCGCGCTTCCTTGTACTGCATCAGATCGGCGAACCTCACCCTGCGGTGCTTGCCGGTCCGGTGAAATGCCAACACTCCATCCTCGAGCAGCTTGACTAAATGGGGGCGGGACACGTTGAGCAGATCGGCTGCCTCCTGTGTCGTCAGCTCTGCGTGAACGGGCACCACCTTCACGGCGTTGCCATCGGCCAGTTCAGCCAGGATGTCGACAAGCAGGCGCAAAGCCGAGGTGGGCAGCTCCACCTGATGCGCCTGCTTGTGGTCGTCAAAGATCTGAATGTGCTGCGTCTCGAACTGGGTTGCCAGATAGGCCGCCAAGGCACGTTGACCCTGAACGGCGGCCTTCACCTCTGCCGCAGCGGGAAGGGTCATCTTGGATTGGGCAGCGGTGGTGGTCATGGGTAGCTCCTAGCGAAAACGAGTTGCAGGCCCAATCTTATTCGAAATACTCAAAAAACGCAATAATCGAAAAGCGGTCTGAGCTTCCGTCGCCCTCTTGTCTGCTCCGGAATCCGGGCATGGCCAGGTTCCTATTGTTTGCGGCCTAAACCCAACTCGTTCTCCACGATCGAGCCATTGCTGATCACACAGGAATGGCGCGATGTTGGCTTCAACCTGGCAGCGCGCCGCGCATCGCGGCGTGCCCACTTTTCTCGTGACGGCCCTCCTGCTGGGCCAGTCCCCGATGGCGTTGGCCGAATCCCCAGCACAGCGTCAGGAGCTGGTGGCCGCGCTGCGCCAGCTCGCCGCGCTGGAGCGCACAGTCGCCGACAGCGCCGCGCATACCCCCATCCAGCCAGGCGAGCGCTACCACTTCGACTATCCGCGGCTGCTGGCTGACCTGGCGCGTGTGCGCTCCGGCATCCAGGCCCATCTCACACCGTCGCGCGCCCAGCCGCGAGACCCCTCCGAACTGTCCGGCGACTACCGCACCGAGCGAGCCACCGAGCCATCGCCGCCGCCGACTGCGGAGGCCAAGCCATGAACGGTGCCCAGGTCTCGGCATTTCAAGCCAACAGCGGCATCGCGCCTTCGGCGATGGCGACCGTCCTGGTCGGCGTCGTGTTCGCAGTCCTGCTCGTCTGGGGCGTCTGGGCCATCCGAACGGCCTACGTGGGGTGGTCCGAGAGCCGCCTCAACCAGCGCCAGTTTCTCGGCGTCTGCATCCGCTTCGTCGCGATGTACCTCGTCCTGACTTTCTTCCTCCTCTCCTGATCTGAAAGGACTGACTATGCAAAGCCACATCCTCACTTCCCGCCTCGCCCAGCGCGCCGCCATGGCCCTGGGCACCGCAACGCTGCCCGCGCTCTCGCTCGCGCAGGGCCTGCCGCAGTTGGAGAACCCCACCCGGGGCACCGGCAACGGCATCATGGAGACGATCCGCAACTATGGCTACGACATCGTCATGCTCGTGGCGCTGCTGGTGGTGGCCTCCATGTTCATCGGCGTGTGCTACCACGCCTATGGCACCTATGCGGAAATCCACACCGGCCGCAAGACGTGGGGCCAGTTCGGCCTCACGGTCGCCGTCGGCGCTGTCCTGCTCGTGATCGGCATCTGGCTGCTCACCGAAGCCACCGGCATCCTGTAAGCAGGTGCAGGCCATGTCCGAGCACCAGCACATCCGCGCGGACGGGACGGTCACGTTCTTGCCGCACCGGCTCAACCGCCATCCGGTGGTTGTGCGCGGCCTGACCGCGGACGAACTATGGATCTGCTGCGGCTTGTGTGGTGTCGCAGGCCTGCTGATCGGCGTGCCGCTGTCGTGGGTGTTCCGCACCATCGCGCTGGCGCCCACATTCGTTGTCCTGGGCGTAGCCCTGGGCGTGTTTGTGGGCGGTGGCATCCTGCGCCGTCTCAAACGCGGCAGGCCCGACACCTGGTTGTACCGGCAATTGCAGTGGCGCATTGCCACGCTCCAACCCTTGATGGCCGGCTGGGTGGGCGGCCACGTCCTGGTATCGCGTTCGGGCTTCTGGTCCACCCGGAGGGCGACGCGATGAGCCGCTTCAAGAACGAGATCGCTCACCTGCAAGCGCACATCAAGACGCTGCGCCTGGGCGCTGGCGCGCTGGCCGTCTTGGCCCTGGTGATGGGCGGCGGCTGGTGGAGCGCACCGAGCGACCTGACCATCCACGTCCCACCCGACCTGCGCTCGGGCAGTACGCGCAAATGGTGGGAAGTGCCACCCGAGTCGGTCTATGCCTTCACGTTCTACGTGTTCCAGCAGTTGAACCGCTGGCCGACGAACGGTGAGGAAGACTACTCGCGCAACCTGCATGCACTCTCGCCGTATCTGACACCCGCCTGCCATGCGTTCCTGCGGGCCGATTACGACTACCGGCGCAGTACGGGCGAGCTGCGGCAGCGCGTGCGGGGAATTTATGAAATTCCCGGCCGTGGCTATGGCGACGACCCCACGGCGCGCGTGCGCACCGTATCCGACCGGGATTGGGTGGTGACGCTGGATATCAGCGCGGACGAGTACTACGGCGCCGAGCAGGTCAAGCGCGCCCTGGTGCGCTACCCCATCAAGGTGACGCGCATCGACGTCGATCCCGCGCGCAATCCCTTCGGCCTGGCGCTCGACTGCTACGACGGCACGCCCCAGCGCATCAGCACACCGGCGCCGGAACGCCCGGCGACGGCCCCTGGCGGCCTGGGAGCGCAGGCGTCTCAAGGAGGAACCTCCCCATGAAGCATCACGCATTCGCCTTGCTGGGGCTGATCGCCGTGACGATGGCACCTACCGCCCAGGCCGTGGAAATCCTGCGCTGGGAGCGCATGCCGCTGGCTGTGCCGCTGCAGGTCGGCCAAGAGCGCATCGTGTTCATCGACCGCAACGTCCGCGTGGGCGTGCCGGCCGGGGTTGGCGAGCGCCTGCGCGTGCAAAGCGCAGGCGGCGCGGTCTACCTGCGTGCGAGCGAGCCGATCGAGCCCACGCGGCTGCAATTGCAAGATGCCGACACCGGCGCGCTGATCCTGCTGGACATCGCCGCCGAGCCTGCCAAGGACGGTGAGCCGGCATTGGAGCCCGTGCGGATCGTCGAAGGCGCCACCACGCCCGCGCCGCGCTATGGCGATCAGACGGCAGGTGCCGACGAGACGCCAGTGCGGTCTGATGCCTCGGGGATCGCCCGAGCCGCCCGCCGTGAAACCCCGCTCCCCGTTGTGCTGACACGCTTTGCCGCGCAGAACCTCTATGCGCCGTTGCGCACTGTGGAGCCGCTGCCGGGCGTCGCGCGGGTCAACCTGCGCCGCGACCTGGAACTCGGCACGCTGATGCCGACGCTGCCGGTGAGTGCCGTCGCGCTCGCCTCGTGGCGGCTGGAAGACCAGTGGGTGACCGCCGTGCGGCTGACCAACGACAGCAGCGGCTGGGTCACGCTCGACCCGCGCGTGCTGCAAGGCGATTTTCTGACCGCCACCTTCCAGCATGAGGCGCTCGGCCCACGAGGGACACCGGAGGACACCACGGTCCTTTACCTGGTGACGCGCGGCCGTGGCCTGGCGCAATCGCTGCTGCCGGCGATCCACCGCTTCGACCCGGCTGCACATCTGCCACAGCCGGAAACAGAGGCCCGGGCTGTCGAGGGCAGCGAGGACAGCAAGGAGGCCGGCCATGCGCAGTAACGGACTTCTGAAGTGGTTGATGATCCCCGTGGCCCTGGTGGTGCTGTTCGTCGGCATCCGTCTGTTCTCGGGCGGCAGTTCCTCGGCGCCGTCGCAGGCCGTTGCGGGAAGCCAGCTCACGCCAGAGGAGATGAAGGCGCTGGGCATCGAGGGCGATACCCCGCGCGACACCGTGGCGACGCTCGTGGCCCAAGTGAAGCAGTTACGCACCGAGCTTCAGACCGCGCTCTCGGACAACAAGTCCCAGCGAGAAGAAAACCAGCGCCTGCGCCAGCGCGAGAACGCGATCGACCAGCGCATCAATTCGGCGCTGGAGGCCGAACGCGCCAACCTGCGCCGTGACCAGGAACAAGCCGCCAGTGCGCGCCAGCAGACCGAGGGGCTGCTGGCCGACCTGCAGCGCCGCCTGGACAGCATCGGCGGGCGCGATGGCGGCCATGCCGACCTGCCGGTCGGTCTCGGTTTACGCGATGGCGATGAGGCCGGCATGGAGGGTGGCGTGCGCTGGGTGGAGCCGGACGACGCAAAGAAGGCCGAGGGTCGCTCAGGCGCCAACGGCGGCTTGAGCTTCCCGACCAGCTTCGGGCCTGCGCAACGCACGCTGGAAACCACGGCAGAGACCGTGGTCAATGCCGGGGCGCGGGCTGCCGGGGTCAAGAGTGCCACGCCTGTCTATACCGTGCCGACGAACTCCACGCTGATGGGATCCGTGGCGATGACGGCCCTCATCGGTCGCGTGCCTGTAGACGGCACCGTGAACGATCCGTATCCGTTCAAAGTGCTGGTCGGCCCGGACAACCTCACCGCAAACGGCATCGACATCCCCGACGTCGCCGGCGCGGTGTTTTCCGGCACCGCCTCCGGCGACTGGACGCTTTCTTGCGTGCGCGGCCAGGTGCGCAGCATCACCTTCGTCTTCCACGACGGGACGATTCGCACCATCCCCGATGACGGCAACGGCAACCAGCAGAACAGTCAGCAGCAGAACTCCCAAACCGGGGGGCTGGGCTGGATCAGCGATCCCTACGGCATTCCGTGCGTCAGCGGCGAGCGGCGCAGCAACGCCCAGCAGTACCTCGGCTCGCAGGCCCTGATCACCGCGGCCGGTGCCGGCGTGGCCTCTTTGATCGACAGCGACAGCGGCCAGATGTCCTATGTGGGTGCCGACGGCTCCATCGGCAGCGTTGGCATCTCGGGCAATGAGGCCATGGGCCGCATTCTGGCCGGTGGTGTGCGCGACATGGCCGATTGGGTCAACAAGTTGTATGGCCAGGCATTCGCCGCCGTCTATGTGCAGCCCGGCGCCAAGGTCGCCGTCCATCTCGAAAAACCACTCGCCATCGACTTCGATCCCGAAGGCCGCAAGGTCGATCACCGCGCAGGAGAAAGCCATGCTCTCGAACTTGACTAAGACACTCGCGCTGGTCGTGGCCGTTGCACTGCTCGGCGGCTGCGCCACCAGCAAGGAAAAGCTGCTGCCACACGGCGATAACACGATGATGGACATCTGGAACCAGAACGCCGGGGACGGCGCTATCGGCGGTGCGGGCCAGGTGGCGCGCCGCCAGTTGCTCGATGCGCGCCAGAGCCTGCGCCGGCCGCTCACCGATGCGGATGTGCAGGCCGCACCAGCCGAGCAGATGCGTTACACGCGCACCGCACGCAACGAGATCCACCGCCAGTTCCTGCGCCTGCCGAACCCCGACCTGGTGATGTACGTGTATCCGCACCTGGCTGGCACCGACCCCGTTCCGGTGCCGGGCTATACGACCGTCTTCCCCCTGTACCAGCGCGTGCAGTACGCCATGCCGGGCGAGCGCGTGGAGGACTACTGATGCGCGTGAAACTCCCATGGCTCAAGCTCGCCGCTGTCAGCACCGGGGACGACGAACAGGCCGATGGCTGGCAGCGCCATGTCGAAGCCTTGCGGCAGGCGGGTATTCCCGAGCCTGGCACGGCGGTTCAGGGGCGCAAGCCAGCGACCGTGGCTGAAGATCAGGCGTTGTATGACGTCGCGCCGTCCTTTGTCGAACTGCTGCCCTGGGTCGAGTTCCTTCCTGAGTCGAAATCCATGCTGCTGGAAGACGGCCAGTCCGTCGCCGCCTTCTTCGAGCTGGTGCCGCTGGGCACCGAGGGCCGCGAGCCGGCCTGGCTGGCGCAGGCTCGCGATGCGCTGGAGAACGCGCTCCAGGACAGCTTCGACGAGCTGGATGACAATCCCTGGGTCGTGCAGTTGTATGCCCAGGACGAGCCCAGCTTCGACCACTACATGCAGACCCTGCGCGACTACGTGCAGCCGCGCGCCCGTGGCACGGCGTTCACGGAGTTTTACCTGCGCTTCTTCAGTCATCACTTGCGCGCAGTGGCCAAGCCTGGCGGCCTGTTCGAGGACACGGTGGTCACGCGCCTGCGCTGGCGCGGCCAGACGCGGCGGGTGCGGATGGTGGTCTACCGCCGCGCCGCCGGCCAGGCCAGCCGACGCGGCCAAACACCGGAGCAAATGCTGAGCATTGTGTGCGACCGTCTGTGCGGCGGCCTGGCGAACGCCGGCATCCAGGCGCGGCGCATGGATGCTGCCGATGTGCACGACTGGCTGCTGCGCTGGTTCAATCCCCGTCCTACGCTACTCGGCCCTGGAGCGGAAGCCCGGGAGCGCTTCTACGCATTGGCGGGCTACCCTGAGGAAACGGAAGCCGACGAGATCGAACTGGCGAGCGGACGGGACTTCAGCCAGAGGCTGTTCTTCAGCCAGCCGCGCTCCGACGTGGCGCACGGAACCTGGCACTTCGACGGTATGCCGCACCGGGTGCTGGTCACAGACCGGCTGCGCATGCCGCCCGGCACCGGCCACCTGACCGGCGAAACCCGCAAGGGCGATGCCATCAACACGCTGTTCGATCAGATGCCGGAAGACACGGTGATGTCCCTGACGATGGTCGTCACGCCGCAGGACGTTCTCGAATCGGATCTGAACCACCTGGCGAAGAAGGCCGTGGGCGAAACCCTGGCGTCCGAGCAGACGCTCAGGGACGTGCAGGAGGCCCGATCGCTCATCGGCAGCGCCCACAAGCTCTATCGCGGCACGCTGGCGTTTTACCTGCGAGGGCGCGACGAAGCCGAGTTGGACCGGCGGGGTCTGGACCTGGCCACCGTCATGCTCAACGCCGGCCTGCAGCCGGTGCGCGAAGACGACGAAGTGGCTCCGCTCAACAGCTATCTGCGCTGGTTGCCGTGCTGCTACAACCCCGGCCAGGATCGGCGCAAGTGGTACACGCAATTGATGTTCGCGCAGCACGTCGCGAACCTGTCGCCGGTGTGGGGGCGCGCCCAGGGTACAGGGCATCCCGGCATCACGATGTTCAATCGCGGTGGCGGAACGATTACCTTCGATCCGCTGAACAGGCTGGATCGGCAGATGAATGCCCACCTGTTCCTGTTCGGCCCGACCGGCTCGGGCAAGTCCGCCACGCTCAACAACCTGCTCAACCAGGTTACGGCGATCTACCGGCCACGCCTCTTCATTGTCGAAGCCGGGAACAGCTTCGGCTTGTTCAGCGAATTCGCCCGCAAGCTCGGCCTCACGGTCAACCGCGTCAAGCTGGCGCCCGGCTCGGGCATCACCCTGGCGCCGTTCGCGGACGCACGCCGGCTGATCGAAACGCCCAGCGCCGTGCAGACGCTCGACGCCGACGCGCTGGATGACGACCAACCACCGCAAGCTGCAGCCGCCGAGGCGGACGAGCAGCGCGACGTTCTGGGCGAACTGGAGATCACCGCGCGGCTGATGATCACCGGCGGCGAAGAGAAGGAAGAAGCTCGCATGACGCGGGCCGACCGCTCGCTGATCCGCCAGTGCATCCTCGAAGCGGCTCAGCGCTGCCACGGCGAAGGCGGCGAGAGCCGCACGGTGCTCACGCGCGATGTGCGCGATGCGCTGCGCACTCGCGGCCAGGACCCCACGCTGCCCGAAATGCGACGCGTGCGACTGCTGGAGATGGCGGACGCGATGGATATGTTCTGCCAAGGCAGCGACGGCGAGATGTTCGATCGGCCTGGCACCCCGTGGCCGGAGGCTGACATCACCCTGGTCGATCTGGCGACCTACGCCCGTGAGGGCTACAACGCGCAGTTGTCGATCGCCTACATCTCGCTCATCAGCACCGTCAACAACATCGCCGAACGCGATCAATACCTTGGCCGCCCAATCATCAATGTGACCGACGAAGGTCACATCATCACAAAAAATCCGCTGCTCGCGCCCTACGTGGTCAAGATCACCAAGATGTGGCGCAAGTTGGGGGCCTGGTTCTGGCTCGCCACGCAGAACATTGACGACCTGCCGCGCGCCGCGGAACCCATGCTATCTATGATCGAATGGTGGGTATGCCTTTCAATGCCACCCGATGAGGTCGAGAAGATCGCGCGCTTTCGCGAGCTAACGCCTGCGCAGAAGGCGCTGATGCTGTCGGCACGCAAGGAAGCCGGGAAGTTCACCGAAGGCGTGATTCTGTCCAAGTCGATGGAGGTGCTCTTCAGGGCGGTGCCGCCGAGTCTCTACCTGGCATTGGCGCAGACCGAACCCGAGGAGAAGGCCGAACGCTACCAGCTCATGCAGAGACACCACTGCACCGAACTTGAAGCGGCTTTCAAGGTGGCCCAGAAGATTGATCAGGCGCGTGGCATCGAGTCGCCCGCACTGGATTTGCCGCAATAGCTGCCGGAGCACGCCATGAAGCCGAAACGTTCCTCCACCCCGATCGAGTTGCAGACGTTCCCCCGGCGCTGGTGGCCACGCAGGTCATGGTTTCTTGTCGCGGGGCTGGCCGCGTCATTGCTGATCGTCTTCATGGCCTGGTCGCCTGGCGTGTCGGAACCATCGCCCTCGACGCCTGGCGAACCCCGTCAGGTGGCTGGCCCGCCTTGGCGACGGGGCAATCCAGACGGGCGCTTCGCGCTGACCTTCCATGCCGACCTCGAATGCCCGTTCTGCCGCGCCTACTACCCGGTGCTCAAGCGCTGGGTGGCCGAAAACCCGGACATCGACCTGCGCTGGAACCATCTCCCGCTGGCCGATCATGAGCCTGCAGCAATGGTCGATGCCCGGCTGGTGGAATGCGCGGGGGAAGCGAACGGCCCCGCCGCCTTCTGGCAAGCGGTCGAATGGGTCTATGCCCACACGCGCAGCGACGGCCTGGGCCTGCCCGTTGACGCACGCTACCCCGATCTCACGCCGACCATCGAACAGTGCGTGGCAAGCGGGCGGCCCGACGCCGTCATCCAGGCACAGGCCGCCGAGGCCATGAAAAGCGGTGTGACTGCCACGCCATCGCTGCGGTTGCAGGATCGCCGGACCGGCAAGACCATCCTGCTGCAAGGCCCGGTCGAAGGCGATGCCTTGCTGTCGGCCATGGACATGCTGGCCAGCGAAGAACCCGCTGTCGCTCCCATCACCGAGATGCCTGCCGACGTCCTCGGCGACATGCCCAGGTAGCCCTGGTCTTCAAGGCTACGGCGCAGTCCTCTGCGCTGACCGCGACCCGTTCGCTTCGCATCCTGGCTGCGAACAATCACCGCTGTGGCGGTGGTGGATGCACCTTGTCTCGCTGTTCCCATCCCCAGGAGGGCTTGCCCTCCCCAGGAGGCGTCCTCCGTTCTCACCCTCTGGAGGTTCGCCATGTCTTTCGTCGCCAACGGCTCCTGCGTGGAGTCTCTTCCCGTCATCACCGCCCCGCATGAGGACCGGATCATCCGGAAAGCCATCGCGCTGCTGGAGAAGCGGGTGTTCACAGTCGAGCCCAGCCTCAACAACCCCTCTGCGGTTCGAGACTATCTGCGCCTGAAACTGGTCGCCGAGCCCGACGAGCTGTTCGTCGTTGTCTTCATGAACACGCAGCACCAAGTGCTGGCCTGCGAACCCTTGTTCAGAGGCACGATCGATTCGGCCACCGTGCATCCGCGCACCATCGTGCGCCGTGCGCTGGACCTGAATGCCGCAGCGGTCGTTTTCGCGCACCAGCATCCCTCGGGTTCCACCAAACCATCGAGCGCGGACTGCGCACTGACCCAGAGGCTGCAAGCTTCTCTGGCGCTCATCGATGTGCGCGTGCTGGACCACATCGTCATCGGCCGTGGCAAGCCGTATTCCTTCGCGGAGTCTGGTCTGCTGTAGCGATGCTTCCTCGCCGTTCTTGTCATCCACAGCGGGAGCTTCGGCTCCCGCGTTCCTTTCGGCCCGGCAAGCAGGTATGCGGGTAGCTCGCGGTGCGGATTGTTTGTTGGGGCCGGATCGGGTTCGGCGGTTGACTATGGCCCTGATCAACTCTCAGGGCATGCGACATGTCGGCATCCTTTTCCAGATTCGCATCAGGCTGGCGAACCCTCGGTCTGGCCGTTGCACTACCGGCGTCGCTGGCGGTCTTCAGCCCGGCAAGCTACGCCGCCGATGTGGTGGTGGTCACCGATAGCCACCATCCGGTCAAGACCATGGGCGGCGAGCGGTTGATCGAGCTGGACGAAGCGTCCCTTATCGAAGCCGAGCTGTCCGCGCAACTGCCCGCCAATGCCGAGCAGGCGACGGCCATCGTCAAGGGTCGGCTGAACCAAGGGGGGGCTGACCTCCAGCGCCGCATCGCGTCCGCTTACCAGGGCGTTGCCGACGCCTGGAGCCTGGGCATCACCACCATTCCGGCCGTCGTGGTGGATCAGCGCTACGTGGTTTACGGCGAGGCGGACGTGGCCCGCGCCATCGCGCGCATCGAACAGCACCGGAGGGCAGCGCCATGAACCGCCCATTCAGTCTGCTGCGGCGCGCGCGAGCCGCTGTCGCCTCCGTGCTGCTGCTCAGCGCCACGGGCAGCTATGCCCTGAACACCGCCACCATCGTTTCGTCCGTTATGTCGCCGGACTGCCTGGAATACCGGGTCGTGGGGATTTGCTATTGGCTGTACTGCACCTGGGGCGGCTGCACGGTGCGCACGTCCGTGAAGGTGCGCCACTACATCCCCGACGCCGTCGTTTCGTCCTACTCGAACACGGGCGCGAACCCCTGGGTCGAAGTGCGGGCCATGAGCATGCCCAGCCCAACGGCCGAGGCCGGCGGCGACGGTACGACCAACGAAGGTCACGAAAACAATCTCGCACGCTTCAAGAACGCCGACGTCATCGGCCACCCCGGCGCCGAAGTGTTCAACCGGTTCGTCTCGTCCTCGGGCTACTTCTGCGCGGGTGCGGGCACGGCGTTCATGCCGTACCTGCTCAGCACTCTGGACACGCTGGCCTGGCGCTACAACGTCCCCGAGATGGCTTACCCGGAGGCGTTGATCCCCGGCATGCGCGAGATCGGCGCGCGCACGACCCTGAACCTGTGGGGAGCCGTCTACCCGCGTGGCGGTTTCCTGCACCAGCCCGATGACCACAAGGCCGGTGCCGTGGTGGCCCAGCGTGCGGGCGATGTTGTCACGCGGTGCGGCCAATTGCACGTCTACCAGCCTTTGCTCGCCACTTCCCGCGACGGCTACTGGCCTGCGGGTGCTCTGATGGAGGGCGATGCCTCGACCGGCAAGTGGCAGGAACTTACCCCTGTCCTGTCTTCGTCCTGCACGGTATTCCCGCGCAGCGGCTTCCTGACCCAGGCCCAGCAAGGTGATTACGCGTGGGCGCTGTGGCGGCCCTATGCCTGCTGCGAGCGCAGGGGCCAAGTGTTCCTCGGCAGTGTCGATTTCCTATGAGGGTGCGGCGATGAGGCGTTCAGCATCGACGAATATCTGCCACTCGGCATACTGCATGGTGCGTCCTGCAGCACTGGCTGCGGCGCTTGCCTTGGGTTGTGGCGTGGCCTGGGCACAGGTGGGATTCCAGAACAGCGGCACCGTCATCGGCGATGACGTCATGTATTCCATCGGCGGTGGCAGCGCGGTCTCCATGGGGCGTGCTGCTGGCATGCGCTCGATCGGTGTCGGTGTGGGCTGGAACAGCAACCTGATCTGCGGCGACATGAGCATCCAGACCACCCTACGCAACCAGCTCAACGGCATCACGAACGGCTTCCAGCAGATCATGAGCAACGTGATCCAGAACGCGACCAGCGCCGTGGCGTCATTGCCTGCGCTGATCATCCAGCGAGCCGATCCCGGTTTGTATAATCTTCTTACAAATGGCGTGCTGCAAGCGCGGCTGGATTTCGACCGTTCCAAGCTGACATGCCGCGCCATGGCCGAGCGGATGGCCGATGCCGCTGGGGGCCAGCTCGGCTGGAGCCAGATGGCCGAAGGTCTGGCGTTGCGCGATGCGGTGTCGAGCACGGACGCGGTGTCAGCCATCGAGCAGGCTGAAAGCCGCCGGGGCAACGACGGCGTGCCCTGGGTCGGGGGCAGCAATGCCGGCGGTTCCGGCCAGGCCGCGATCAGGATCGTCGGTGACGTGACCCGTGCGGGCTACAACCTGGTCAACGGCCGCGGCGTGACCGATACATCAGCCATCTCCACTGCCAGTTGCGCCAGCCTGTCCTGCCAGACATGGACCTCGCCGCAGCAGGCCGTCGAATGGGCCACGCGGGTGCTGGGCGAGAAAGAGCAGCGCACGTGTGAGGCCTGCACAAAGACCGAGACGGTGCCCGGGGTGGGCTTGACGCCGCTGATCCAGGAGGAATACGACGCCAAGCTGCAGGCGCTGCAAGAGCTGATCACCAAGGCCAAGAACACCACGCCGGAGAACCTGCGCCAGGCCGGCAGCGCATCGCTGCCGATCACGCGCGGGGTCATCGAGGCGCTGCGCGACGAGCCGGACCGGGACCTGCTGGCGCGGCGCCTTGCATCCGAAGTGGCGTTGGCGTCGGTGCTGGAGAAGGCGTTGCTACTCCAGCGCACGCTGCTGACTGGCAAGAAGGAGCCCAATGTCGCGGCCAACAAGTTGGCGGTCGAGGCCGTGAACCACGAGAGCGACACGCTCGACCGGGAGATCCGCAACCTCAAGACCGAGCTGGAACTGCGCCGCGAGCTGGCGAACAACTCACCCATGGCTATCATCCAGCGCCACGGAACGCGTGCGGCCGGCTCACGCGGCATCTACGAAGGCGACCCGGTGCCCAACCGCCTCGACCAGTTGCAGAAGGGCAATCCGGGAGGCCTGCCATGAGCGCGGTGCGCATGACCTGGCGCCCCTTGCGCTGGCTGTTCAGCCGGCGCGCGGCGAAGACGCTGCTGTGGACGGTGATCATCGTCGTCGCCGCGGTGGGGGCCAACATCGCCGGCATCTACCTGGTCGGCAGCGTGGCGGGCTGGGAGCGTTGGCTGGCCGCCGCCGCAGGGTACTTCTTCATCTGGCGGCTGTGCCTGTACGGGGCGACGGCCTATGGCTGGGTCTGGATGCGCCGCCGGCTGCTGGCGCGCGAAGACCAGGAAGGCGCAGGTGTGCAGGCACGGCGGCACCTGATGCGCAGCGAAATCGCGGGCGTCGTGGCCATCGTGGCGCTGGAAGCCAGCCAGTGGATGCAGGGCTGAGGGGGGATTCGGGCCATGACGCTCTTCACAACCGACTACCTGGAGTACTACCTGACGCTGGTTTCGTGGATCGTCCATAACGGCATCTGGGCCGTGTTGGTGTCCAGCGGCGTCTTCGCGCTGCCTTTCGTGGCGATCATCGTGCAGGAGTGGCTCAAGGCCCGCTCGGAAGGTGCGGACGAGGGCAACAAGGGTGTGCTTTCGGCAGCCCGCATCGAGAACCGGGTCTTTGTCGCCATCGTGGTGGTGATGTTCGCTGGCATCCCGTTCATCGATGTGGATCTCAACACCATCCAGTACGACAGCTCGCGCTCGGCCCAGTGCCAGGTCAACGTGCCGCAGCCGACCGACACGGGCTGGTCGCAGTCGTTCTCCACCCTCAACAACCAGTCGGCGAAGGTGCCGGTCTGGTGGGCTTTCATGCACACGCTATCGCGCGCGGTCACCGGGGCGTCGGTGGCGGCGATTCCCTGCGGCACCGATCTGCGGCAGATGCGCATGGAGATCGACGCCACGCGCATCGACGATCCCGTGCTGGCTCAAGAGGTCGCGGATTTCTCGCATGATTGCTACGGCCCTGCTCGTGCGAAGCTGTTCATGCAGCGGCCGAACCTTGATGAGGAACAGATGCACGACGTGACCTGGATCGGCTCACGCTTCTTCACCGACACGGCGGGCTATTACGACAGCTATCGCTCTAGCATGCCGCGCGACGACTGGCCCTACGACAGCACCCGCGACGCAGGGCTTGCGCAGGTGGCCAGCGGCGGCGGCTACCCGACCTGCCGGCAATGGTGGGCTGACGCCAGCAACGGCCTGCGGGCACGGCTGCTGGGCCAGGTGGACCCGACCCTGCTCACGCGGCTGGCGGGCTGGGCGGGTTTCCTGAGCCGCACCGAAGTGGACGATTCGGTGATCCGTGCGATCGCGTCGCCGCGGCAGCAGAAGCTCAATCGTGGCAGCGTCTATACGGACTATGGTGGCCAGATCGACAAGACCTTGCCGAACATCGTGACGCGCGCGGCTGGCGACGTGGGGATGGCCGTCGGGGGTATCGCGGCTTTCCCGGCAATGGACGTGGTGCGGCAGGCGCTACCGATGGTGCTGGCGCTGCTCAAGATGGCACTCGTGATCTGCATCCCGCTGGTACTGGTCGTGGGCACCTACGACCTGAAGACGGTCGTCACCGTCAGCGTCGTGCAGTTTGCGCTGTTCTTCGTCGATTTCTGGTTCCAGCTCGCACGCTGGATCGATAGCACCATCCTGGATGCGCTCTATGGATGGGGTTGGGGCTGGAACCGGCCGCACAGCAATTTCGATCCGCTGGTGGGGCTGAACAACGCCTTCGGCGACATGCTGCTGAACTTCGTCATGGGGACCATGTTCCTGGTTTTGCCGACGTTCTGGGTTGCGTCCCTGGGATGGGTGGGGATTAAAGCCGGGGTTATCGCACAGAACCTGACTGTCGGCTCCAAGGAAGCCCGGGACGGCGCAGGCTCAGGAGTGAACAAGGTGGCCGGCAAAGCCTTGTGATGCGCTGATCGAAACTCAGTCGTTGAAAGGATCGTTCGGATCATGAGGGTCGATCCGGTGGCCGCCGGATGAATACAGACCGAAGCCCGCCTCGCCGTTGCGCAGTTCATCCTGTTGTGTCCAGCGGTCGTCATGGTCGGCCGAATTACCCCCCAGCCATGCCGCAACAATACCAAGCAGGAACAAAACCGCTATCCACGAGGCAACGTAGAACAGCAGCGCCACCGCGATCAGCTTGGTAGCCCACAGCAGCGCAGCGCCGCCAGCACGCGGCACGCCCTTCGAGACCAGCCAGTTCGACACCCGGCGCTCGCCGCGCACGTAGGCACGTAATCCCCGGCCAATGGCGCGGCCGAGGCGTTCTGCGGTGCTGGTGCGGGTCGTGGTGTTCATGGTCGTCTCCTGCTACGTGAGGAATGCCTATTCCAGTTTGCTCCAATCCGGTTTGCTTGCCTCGACCAATGCGTTCCAGTCGTCTGGCGGATTTCCACGTCCGAGCATTTTCTCGAACACTGCGTAGGGGTCCGACTTGCTGCCCGATGAGCGCAGGGTCTGCTCGTCGTTCACCCAGGCATACACAATGACCTTCGCCTTGGAGTCGTACCGGAAGAAGAGCCGGTAGCGCCTTCCGAGCTTGGCCCGCCGCCAGTGGCGATAGGCCGGTCCCATGGTATTGCCCTGACGGTATTCGTCGCGTGCCGGATCACTCGGCACCACGTCTTGTATCAACTGGACCAAGGCCCGGAAGAACTTGACGTTGGCATTGGACCCGAACCCGTCCGGATCATTCTCTTGGGCGCGCAGCACAGCCGCGCGCAGCTTCATCATCTGCTCGATCAGGTTGTCGTGGAACAGCAATGTCCAGCCATGCTGTTGCATCAGATTTCCACGTCCTCATCGAAATCATCGCCCAGGTCCACCTTGTGGCCCGCGTGCTCCAGCATCGTGCGAGCCAGATCCTCGGGCAGACCGCGAACATTCCGGCCTGCTTCAATGTCGCGTGCCAGCAAGGCCAGGAACGCGGCAATGGCCGGGTCCTCGTGCTCCGCATCGGCGCGGGTCACGACCACTTCACTGCCTCGAAGCTCGAACGCGAGCTTGCTGCCGGTATCGGCACCAAGCGCCTGGCGGATGGACTTGGGCAGCGTGATCTGCCCCTTGGAGGTCAGCGTGGCAACTTCGTGAATGGCAGGCATGGCGGCTCTCCTGATAGCAATGTCCGCATTGTAAGGAAAGTTCCTTACTTCGTCAATATGAGGTTTCGTTGGGCTCTTCAGCGTTCAACCATGCACCTCCATCGTAGGACGGCAACAGTGAGCCTTCCCGCATCAATCCGGCCTTGTTGAACCCCGTATTGGTTGTGGACGATCAATGCTCGCCGCTCTATATCCAAAGGCTGTAACGGTCAAAGGGCTGAAATGGCAAGGGAACGGGGCGCAAGGGGAAAGGCCCTACCCGAAAAGGCCAAAAGGCCTCCCGGCCGGCCCGTCACCAGGACACCCGCATGCTCTCCCTGTTCCAGCGAAAGCGGCCCCCGGCCACTGCCGCTCCGGTGCCAGCACCGACCATCAATCTCCCGAAAGGGTTGACACTGCCGCAGTCGGCCGCGTCGCTCTTGGCGACACCACGCCGACAGAAGCTGCTGGAACACATCTGGCAGCGCACATCGCTCTCGCGCCGGCAATTCGCCACCCTTTACCGCGCACCGCTGGAGCGCTACGCCGAGCTGGTCCAGGTCTTCCCAGCCTCCGAGGCGCATCACCATGCCTACCCAGGCGGCATGCTCGACCACGGCCTGGAAATCGTCGCCTATGCGCTCAAGCTGCGGCAGTCCCATCTGTTGCCCATCGGCGCCAGCCCCGAGGATCAGGCGGCGCAGTCCGAAGCCTGGACCGCCGCCGTCGCCTACGCGGCCTTGCTGCACGACATCGGCAAGCTCGTAGTCGATCTGCACGTCGAACTGGTTGACGGCTCGATCTGGCACCCCTGGCACGGCCCGCTGCGCCAGCCGTACCGCTTGCGCTACCGCGACGATCGCGAGTACCGCCTGCACAGCGCCGCGACAGGTTTGCTCTACCGGCAACTGCTCGATCGCGAAGTCCTGGACTGGCTCAGCGGTTATCCGTCCCTGTGGGCACCACTGCTCTATGTCCTGGCCGGACAGTACGAGCATGCGGGCGTGCTGGGCGAACTTGTCGTGCAAGCCGACCGGGCTTCCGTGGCCCAGGAGCTCGGCGGCGATCCATCGCGCGCCATGGCAGCGCCGAAGAATGCGCTCCAGCGCAAGCTGGTGGATGGACTGCGCTATCTGCTGAAAGAGGAGTTAAAGCTGAATCAGCCCCAGGCGTCGGACGGATGGCTGACCCAGGACGCCTTGTGGCTGGTGAGCAAGACATGCTCCGATAAGTTGCGCGCGCACTTGTTGTCGCAAGGAATGGAGGGAATCCCCTCCAGCAACACGGCGGTATTTGACGTACTGCAAGACCACGCTATCGCACAGCCGACCCCGGACGGCAAAGCCATCTGGCGTGCCACGGTGACCAGCGGCGAGTGGTCCCACAGCTTCACAATGCTGAAGCTATCGCCCGCGCTGATCTGGGAGGCCGGAGAGCGTCCCGCGCCCTTTGCCGGCACGGTGACGGTGGAAGATATCGCGCATGCTGACGATGTGCACGGCACCATGCATGAGGATACGTCTTCACCCGCACCGGCATTTGCGGCCATCGCAGCGCAGCCGCCCCTTGAAACTCCCTCACCGGCAATGGCCGATCCCGTTGCCGACCTGCTGTCGATGTTTGGCACCGACGCTGCGTTGGCCAGCGAATTGCCGGCCAGCGCCACGCACACAGCAGCCAAAGCCTCGCCTCCGCAGCAGGCGAGCACGTCCGGACAGGCCACCGAGCCGACACCGGACACGGCGTCCGGCGAAAGGTCCTTCGGCGCGCAGTTCATGGCATGGTTGCGGACAGGCGTAAGCGCCCGCCGGCTGATCATCAACGACGCGAAGGCGCTGGTGCATACCGTCGATGGCACCGTCTATCTCGTCAGCCCTGGCGTGTTCCAGCGCTACGTGCAGGAGCACCCGCACATCGCAGCACTGGCCAGGCAAGAGAACATCGCCGACTGGCAATGGGTGCAGAAGCGTTTCGAGAAGCTGCAACTGCATCGCAAGCAGGCCAACGGCCTGAACATCTGGACTTGCGAAGTCACCGGGCCACGCAAGACCAGGCGACTGCATGGCTACTTGATCAAGGAGCCGGATTGCCTGTTTGATGAAGTTCCGCCGAACAACCCCTATCTGCGTCTGGTGTAAAGAAACTGCTCACCATTTCGCATGGCATGCGCAAGCACATACCCCAGCGAACGCTGGTAGGGAGGCTGACGGGACCACTCAACTGGGACAAGCGACAAAAGCCAATACACCAGATACGCGCCAATCTGACGAAACACGATCAGTACAGCGGGAATGACAATGGCGACAGCCAGGCTGAAAATGACGATGACGAACGCCATCCAGCCGACATCGCTCAGTAACGTCATGTCGCCAGGAGACCATTGCCACAGCCCTCGATCTGTACGCAGCATCATCGCCATATCCAGAAACAATACGACACAAACGAGCCTCAAGGCCCAATTTGCACTCCAAGCCCGATCAAGCCATTCGAGGCTTTTCTGTGGCCGGCTGGCCATCGTCAATGGTTTCTGATCTTCTGTTGACATCTCAATTCATGGGATATGGGTGCGGCACGCTGACGTCAGGCTGGCTGCCAGTATTCCACGGAGTCGTCTGCGCAGGTAGCTGCCCGACGTCCACAGCGAAGCCGGCACCAGCAGCCCTCCGACCCAGCGGCCGCGCCCTGTTCGTGCGGTTGCACCGCATTGGCAGCCAACTCCGAGAAGGCCGGGAAGATTCCTCCCGTTGTCAAGCAAATAGCTCAGCCCGCAATGGCCCTGCGGTTCCAGGGTGCCTTCATCAGCAGGCGTGCCAGCCCACAAAAGCCCGACACGCCCGCGAATATCAGTCCCGCGCCAACAAACGCGGGCAGCGCATAGAACCACGGCGATACTGAGATACCCAGCATAATGCCCAGCAACGTTAGCGAACCGGCTGCGATCTGCACTTGGCGTTGCAACTCTAGCGGCTGACGCGCACTAGTTGCCACGGGCAAGCCAGCGCGCTTCCATGCGTCCAACCCACCCTCAAGCAAGTAGGCATCACCAACCACGCAGGCTCCCAAGGACTGCGCATTCATCTGCGTGCGGGTGCCGGAGCGGCAATAGAAGATGACGGTGCTTGTCGCCACTATCTGTGTTGCGTCCCGAGTCAGTTGATCCAACGGCATATGGCGAGCTTGTGCAATGTGCTCACGGGCATGCTCATCGTCATTGCGGATGTCCACCAACACCGCACCTTGGTCGATGAGTTGGCGGGTGGTATGAGGAGATACAGATATCAATGCCATGATAAATCCCGTCGAAGTCAAGAACTCAGGGGCAGAAGATGTCCTTGAGTGTGCCGATCAGTTTGGCCACTCTGGGATCGTCGATGCGGTAGTACAGTGTCTGCGACTCGCGCCGATAGGTTATCAACCCCTCCTCGCGCATCTTGGCCAAGTGTTGCGACAGCGCCGATGGGCTTAGGGTCACCATCCCGTTGAGTGCTCCGACAGTCATTTCATCTTCGGCCATCAGCAGGCACAGCACCAGCAACCGATGCGGGTTGCCCACGGCTTGAAGTAGGGCAGCGGCCTGCACCGCGCTGTCCTGCAAGATCTCTAGATCAGATTTGCTTTTGTCCATGCTCTCAGAGAGTTCTATCAGAGTCAGAGTTGGTTGTATTTTAGAAAATACTAATTTAGAATATTCTAAATCAATAAGCAAGCGCAGGGGCTGAGTATCCTTTGGCGTACTTCCTTACCCACCCCACAGCCCTAGCCCCAGCACGCTCATCATCAACCAGGACCTTTCTCATGACGAAGCGATACAAAGAACTCACACAGGACATCTCTGGCAACCTCGCCCATCTGCACAAGACCCAGCCGGGGGTGATGCAGGGTTTTCGCGATCTAGGCAAGGCTGCTATGGCCGAAGGCGCCATCGATGCCAAGACCAAGGAACTGATTGCCCTCGCCGTCGGTGTGGCCGCGCGCTGCGACGGCTGCATCGGCTTCCACACCAAGGCCCTGGCTCGCCTGGGTGCCACCACCGAGGAAGTGCATGAAGCGCTGGCTGTGGCTATCTACATGGGGGGAGGCCCCGTGGCCATGTATGCGGCCAATGCAGTGGCCGCGTTCAACGAGTTCACCCCATCCGTACCTGCATGAACAGGAATGCCAACATGATACCGACCGCTGATTTCGTGTCTACGCTGTTCCATGGCCAGAGCAACCCTGACAAAGTGACCGTTGCCCTGACCATGGCACTGAATGCTCAACTCAAAGGGCACACGGCCTGCCTGATCCTGATGGCAGAAGGTGTAGCACTGGGCTTGCCCGGCGCTGCCGACAACATCAACATCGGCCAGCCATTCGAGCCAGCTATCGACCTGCTGCGCCAGTACCTCGACGCTGGTGGCCGCGTGGCCATCTGCAAATCGTGCATGTTGCACAACGGCCTGAGCGCCGAGCAGATGGATACGCGCTTCGAAATCATTACCGCGTCGAACGTGGTCGACTTGCTGATGGGGGCCACGGGAACGCTACAAGTTGCTTAGCGCAGGCGGGATCAATTGACGCCCAATGCCAAAGGGACTGGCGACGCGGGAACGACGCGCAACGATGAACACCTGTTTCGCACACACCTATTTATCACGCAGAAAGGAGAGTACTCATGTCGAATCGATTCGAAGGAAAAACAGCACTGCTCACCGGCGCGGCCTCTGGCATCGGGAAGGCGGCAGCCGTCAAGCTAGCCACCGAAGGCGCGGCGGTTGTCGTCGCTGACCTGCACGAGCAAGCCGCTCTGGCGGTGGTGGACGAAATTACTGGGGCGGGCGGCAAGGCAGTCGCGTTCGGGGGGGACTTCACGTTACCCGCGGTGAATGAGGCCGCTGTGGCTTTCGCCATCGAAAAATTCGGGGCCTTGCATCTGGCGTTCAACAATGCGGGGATCATCGGGCCGCAAGGGCCGCTGCACGAAGTGGATATCGAGGCTTACAAGAAACTAATCGATATCAACCTTGATGCGGTCTTTTACGGTATGAAGTACGAGATTCCCGCAATTCTTGCTGCTGGTGGCGGGGCCATCGTCAATACATCTTCCATCTTGGGCCTCGTGGGTACGCCAGGCTATGTGCCGTATGTGACGGCGAAGCACGCGGTATCGGGTTTGACCAAAAGTGCAGCGCTGCAGTATTCCGCTCAGGGCGTTCGCATCAACTCCGTGCATCCTGGCTATATTGATACGCCGTTGCTTAACGAACTCAGCCGCGAGGAATACAACTCGCTCGTTGCGCTGCACCCCATCGGGCGTCTTGGTACGTCGGAAGATGTAGCCAATGTCGTGGCTTTCCTGCTTTCCGATGAGGCGGCTTTTGTGACGGGATCGCAATATACCGTCGATGGCGGCTATACAGCGCAGTAATGGCTTTGTGGGCGCTCAAATCGTAGTGCACGATCTCGGGCTGGAGAGTGTTGTTCCCTTGCCCACGCCTTGAAAGGGCAACCCCAGGCGGGGCGTAGTCCTTGCGGGCTACGCCCCGTGCACCCAAGCATGGATAGACCGATCGTTGGTATTCAACGGCATCAGTTCCGTGGGGCACTCTGCGACGTCCACAGCGCGACAAACGCCAACAGCACGCCCACCAGCGCATAGGGAATGCCAGGACCAAGCTCGTACAACAGACTGCCCGCCAACGGCCCGAGCACGATGCCCAAGCCCTGGGCAGCGCCGACCGATCCTGCTGCCGCACCTTGCTCCTGTGGCTCTACAGCATTTGCGGCCATCGCCGAGAAGGCCGGGAATACCCAGCCCATCCCCGCAGCGGCAAAGAAGAAACATACCATCAATGCCCATTGCGTCGACACCAGAGCCACTGCACCGAAGCCGACCGCACTGACCAAGGCACCGACACGGATCAGGCGTTGCGGCGTCCAGTGCAGCTTACGCACGATCAACTGGGCGGCGATCAGGCCAACGCCAACCAACGTCAACGCCAAACCCGCGGCCCGAGCAGCGGGTGCAGGCTCCAGTTGCAGTCGGTCGATGGCGAAGAATCCCACTGTGATCTGGCCAATGGCGACACTGAACATGGCAGCAAAGGCAACGATCATCGGCCGACGCAGCCGCGGATCGCTCAGGCGAAGGGCGGTGGAAGCCGCGCCGACTTTCTGCTCGTTACGCGGCAGCAGGCGCCACAGAATGACAAATGCCAAAAAAGGCAGCAGGGCTGTTACATAGAGCGGCAACCCCAAACCATACTGGGCCAGTGCGGCCGCGACGGCGGGCCCGACAACCAGACCGACGCCGTTGGCCGCACCGAGCGATGCCATGGTGCCAGCACGCTGATCAGGTGGCACGTGATCGGCCACCAGCGCCTGGCTGACCGCCGGAATTGCGGCAAAGAATCCACCGACTGCCCCACGGGTGATGAGTAGGCCGGCAAAAACCAGTCCTGCCGCGGGCAGTTCCTGCAACGATACGATCAGCAAAGCGCACATGGCCCAATAGGCGAGCATGAATCCGCCCACGCCCATCAGAAGTACCATTCGACGCCCACGCCGATCACTCAGTGCGCCCCAGGGGCGCGAAAACAACATCCATAGCACGCCGCCCACGGTGACCACTGCGCCAGCCTGCCAGGGTGCCAAATGCAGTGATCGCGCGATCGGCCCGATCAGCGACACAAACGCCATCATCGCCATGGTGCAGGTCATGTAGGCTGCCATCAGCGGCCTGATGTCGAGCCGGGCTCCGCTTGTGAATGCTTCACTCTCTGCGGCCGATATCGTATGGTCTTCAGTCATTTCGTTTTATCCACTGTGCCGTGGGCATGGCGAAGGTCCCTCTGAGGTCAAACCATGGGCTCAGTCATTGCCAGCAAAGTCAATACAATCGTCAGCGCAAGGGAAACCCCCACCAGCAATGCAGATCGACATGATGTGCAGAGCCTTGGCCAAACGCCGCTTCCACTTCCTGGCGTCGTCTTTTCGTGCTGTCGGCTGACGTTGTTGGATGTCAGGGCATTGGTCGTCCCTGATCGCCTCAAAGGTGTTCATACTGTGATTTCCGTCATCTAAGCTGTCGCGCGTACGCCCGGTTTCAGTACAAGTAGGTCGCGGTCAAGCCGACCGTGCGGCCGGGTGCCACTTGGGCGAAGTTGCCCGTAGCGCCATAGGAAAATCCGTAGGTTCGATAGTCCTCATCCGTCAGATTCTGGACATAGAGCATCAATTCCAGATTGCTGGTCGGATTCCATCCCAGACCGGCATCCACCAGCGTATAAGCCCCCTGGCGCAGCGTGTTGGCGCTGTCGAAATAATGCGAGCCGACACGACGCACGCTCAACTGGGGTCTTAGCACGGTATCGGCCACACGCACATTGCCTTTGGCCGCAAGCGTCAGCCCGTAGCGCGGAGCCATCGGCACATCATTGTGGTTGCAGCCGGTGCAGGCGCTGGAATCCTCGAAGCGGCGGAAGGTCGCGTCATTGATGAAGCCCCCGGCGCTCAGCGTCCATTGTCGAGTGACATCCCACTCGGTATTGAACTCCATGCCCACGGAGCGGGTGTCGCCCACGTTGCGCAGCGTCTGGTTGCCCATATCGCCATCGCCATAGAGCTGCACATCCTTGCTGTCCACGCGGTAGAGGGCAAGGCTGGCGCGCAGGTCGCGGCCAGAGTACCGCAGCCCGGCCTCGTAGCTGATCGAGCGCTCCCGGCCATAGCCCTCGGCGTCATCCACGCTCGACGGTGCCAGGTTGTACCCCAGCGGCTTGTAGCCCTGGGCCACATTGACGTAGCCACGCCAACTGGGAGCGAACTGGTAGCCTGCCGCAAGATGGCCCAGCCAGGTCGTCTGGTTGGCCGATGCCCGCCCCTGGAAGGCGCTGCCCATCATGTTGCCTTGGAAATGCGTTCTGGCCTCGTCGCGGCTGAAGCGCAGGCCGGCCGTCAGATCCGCCTTGGGCGTCAGATGCCAGGTCACGTCGCCATAGGCCGCCAGCGACTCGGTACGGTTGCTGGAGGAAGAGTCCGTTACGCGATAAAGACTGGGAAGCACCATGTCGAACTGGTAGCTGCGCGACATGTCCACTTCCTGCCGGTATAGACCGAACACCGCATCCCAGGCACGGGAAGACGCCTCCCCCGCCTCGCTCGGTCGCGTCGACAGGCGCACCTCCTGGGTGTTCTGTTTCCAGTGCTCCCCAAACTGCGGGAAATATGCATCCAACGGCCAATGACGTGCGGTATGGACTCGTTGACTGCTGGCGATGACATTCAGGCGCCAGAGGTCAAAATCATATTGGCCGTTGAGGGCGAAACTGTTCGCGCACCGCTTCTGGTAGAAATCCCGATAGGCCTCGGGCAGATTCGGCAAAACATACGCCTTGCGGGACTTGTAATCGTCAAACAGGGTATAGACCTCTTGGTCTCCCTTGGCGCAATCGCGGCCCGCGCTCAATCCCATCTCCCAGGGGCTGCCCGTTGGTGCCAGGCGCAACTTCACGTTGCCTGCTCGTGAGCGCACGCCCCCCAGCCTGTCGCTGCCAATGACATCGCTGCGAATATCCCCGTTGACGTCATTGCCCAGCAGGGAGACCGAGCCGTACAGCAAATCCTTGACCAGCGGCCCGGAACCCTCGGCCTGCAATTGATAACCATCGCGGCTCGATACGCCGGCACGGGCGGCAAACTGCGGCGTGTTGTCCGGCTTGTGGGTCACGATGTTGAGCACGCCGCCCTGGGCGCTCTTGCCGTACAGCGTGCCTTGCGGCCCCTTGAGCAACTCCACCTGCTCGACGCCCAACAGGGACTGGGCGGCAAAGGTTGGCAACTGCGGCACGCCATCCACATAAACGGTCAGCGCCGGGTTATAGAAATCCTGCGCCGACGTGACCCCACGCAGCGTGATGATCGGGAACAGGAAGGTGGCACTGTGCGACATGTACAGTTCCGGAAACACCCGGTCCAGCTCCAGCGTCGAACTCACCTGGGCGTCATCCAGCGTCAGGCGATCGGCCACATTGGCAGAGCCATTGAGTTGATCCAGAGTTTCCCCACGTTTGCTGGCCGACACCACGACCGGAGCCAGCGAATGAACGTCCTCTTTCCCATGCTCGGTATCCTGGGCCTGTGCGACACCCATACCCGTCAGCGCATGAAATGAGGCCAAAGCCAGTGGGAGCAGGCGCAATTTAAAGCGGTGCATTGTTCAATTTCCTAACGAGTCAAAATCTGCGTCATTGGCCACATGCCAGCTTTTCACGCTCTGCTGGGCCTGCCACATCCGCGCATAACGGCCATCCCGGGCCAGCAGCTCGGCATGCCGGCCGGCCTCGACCACCTGCCCGTCATCGACCAGCAGAATCTGGTCGGCGGCGGCGATGGTGGACAGGCGGTGAGCGATGACGATGACGGTGCGTTCGCGCACCAGCGCGTCGATGGCGGTCTGCACGGCGACTTCGCTCTCGGTGTCCAGTGCTGCGGTGGGCTCATCGAGGATCACGATAGGCGCATCCTTGAGCATGGCGCGCGCAATGCTGATGCGCTGGCGCTCGCCACCCGAAAGACGGCCACCGATATCCCCCACCCGCGTCTGGTACCCCTCGGGCAGGCGGGTGATGAACTCGTGGCAATGTGCGGCGCGGGCGGCGGCTTCGACCTCTTCGTCGGTCGCCTCGGGCCGGGCCATGCGGATGTTGGCCAGGATGCTGTCGTCAAACAGGTACACGTCCTGGAACACCACCGAAATCAGGCTGTTGAGCCTCTCCGGCGCGATGGCGCGGATATCCACACCGCCGATCGTCACTCGACCGGCCTGCGGGTCGGCATGACGCATCAGCAGGCGCGTTACCGTGGTCTTGCCGGAACCCGATGGACCGACCAGCGCCGTCAGGCTGTGTTCGGGCAACCGGGCATTGAAGTTTCTCAGGGTTGGTTCGCTGGACGAGGCATAGGCAAAGCACACGTCCTCGAAGGCGACGTCGAACTGTTCAGGCACCTGCGAGGGTATTTGCTGCGGCAACGGAGCAATGCCGAGCAGGACATCGATCTTGCCCAGCGCCGCCTCGATCAGGTCGATCACCTTGGCATACAGCACGAAGGTTGCCAGCGGTTCGCCAAAGCGCACCACGATTACCATCAGCGCCGCCAGTACCGCGATATCCAGCGAGCCCTGTACGACGAACAGAGCGCCCAGGAACACCACCAGCAGGATTGCCAGCTCCATCACCGTGGCCAGGATCAGGTTCGGCTTGGCGCCCTTGCGCTGACCGATGGTCTGGATCTTTTCCAGATGCCTGAAACTGGCCTGAAGATGTTCGGCCTTCTCGCCAGTGCAGCAGGCCGCGCGCAGTACCGGCAGGCCCTGGGCATATTCCAGGATGTCCGCGCTGGTGCGTTCGTTGGCTTCGGCCAGCATACGCATGCCGCGCCCGAAGGCCGGGCGCCGCCAGCGGTACAGCGGAATCAGCAGTGGGAACACCAGCAGCAGCACCACACCCATGCGCCAGTCGAAATACAGAGCCGCCAGCGCCACCGTGACGGGCGTGAGCAAGGCGCTCGCCATCATGTTGGCGATCGTCAGGATGTAGCTGAGCGTCTCGTCCACGTTCCCCAGCAAGGTTGCGTTGACACCACCGGCACGCTTGTCCTGCAGCATCTCCAGCGGAATGCGGCGCAGTTGCGCGCCCAGCTCGGAACGCAGTTCATGGGTGTTGCGCACCATGTCGCCACGGTAGTCAAAGCCCTGTGCCCACCAGCGAATCACCGTGCTGGCCAGCATCAGCACCGTCATCGCCAAGAGCCACGGCAACGCCGTCTGCCAATGGGCAATCGGAATTAACGCCTGGAAAAGCGGCATCAGGCACGCCAGCGCCAGGCCCTGCACAATGGCGGCCAGGGCCAGGCCGATCAAGCTGGCGCGCAGCCTGGAGGCGCGGCTGCGGGCGCTGGTCATCAATTGACGCCACGTCTCTCGCAGCGGCGTGATGCGCCGACCGGGTTCGGCAATGCTCATGCCCGTTCTCCCAACAGCGCCCAGTCCTGGGCCTTTTCATAGTTGTTCCACAGCCGCGCATACACGCCGCCTTGCGCCACCAGCGCATCGTGCCGGCCACGCTCGGCCAGCCGTCCCTGGTCGAACACCAGGATCTGGTCGGCATCGCGGATGGTCGAGAGCCGGTGCGCCACCATCAGTACCGTCTTGCCGCGCATCAGGTTCGAGAGCGCCGCCACTAGGGCCGCCTCGTTCTCAGGGTCGGCAAAGGCTGTAGCTTCATCCAGTACCAGGATCGGCCGATCCTGCAGAATCGCGCGGGCAATGGTGATGCGCTGGCGCTGGCCCCCGGAAAGGAAAATGCCGCGCTCGCCGACGGGCGTGTCATAGCCCTGCGGCAGCGCCGTGATGAAATCGTGCGCCTGGGCCGCCCTGGCGGCGGCGATCACCTCGTCCAGCGTCGCGCCGCCCAGCCCCAGGCGGATGTTGTTGGCAATGGTGTCGGCAAACAGAAAGGTATCTTGGAACACGAATGCCACCTGCTGCATCAGCGCCTCGGGCTGCATCTCGCGCACATCCACGCCGCCCACCAGGATGCGCCCGGCGCTCACGTCCCAAAAACGCGGGATCAAGCGCGCCACCGTCGTCTTGCCGGCGCCGGAAGGACCGACCAGCGCGGTCACGCTGCCCTGTGGCGCCCCAAAGCTCACATCCTGCAGTACCAACGGCCCGTCGGCCGTGTAGCGAAAATCCACTTGCTCGAACACCACGCTGGCATCCTTCGGCGTTCTGGCCTGTGTGGCGTCCGGCACGGGCAATGGCGGCTCGGCCATCACCTGGTGAATGCGGTGGATGCTCATCTGCGTCTTGGCCACCAGATGCTTGAGCGACATCAGCGGCAACAGCGATTCGGCCATGCCCGTGCCGACCAGCAGCACTGCCAGCCAGGTGGCCACGTCCAGCGTGCCGCGGCTGAGCAGCCAGCCGCCCAGCCAGACCAGCGCCGCCAGTGTAGGCAGCGGATTGAGGATGGCCATGGATAGGCGCGACGACACACCGGCCATCCGGTACCACTGCAACACCACGTCCATAAAGGCATCAAGGGCGCGCTGGTAGCGCTGGAACGTGGTCGTACCGGTATCGAAGGTGCGCACCACCGGCATGGCCTGCACGTACTCCACCACGGCCTTGCTCACACCCTCGCTAGCGGCGTGGTAACGCGGCATCATCTCACCGCTGCCGCGCATGGCCAGGGCCACCACCGCCATACCCACGGCCAGCACGGCGCTGGCGACCAGGGCCAGCCGCCAGTCCAGCGCCACCAGCAGCGCGAACGTCAGCACCGGCGAAACATAGGCGCGGGCATACAACGGCGTGCTGTCGGCCACGAACACATGCAGCGCCTTCACGTCGTCCATCAGCACCTTGGACAGCGCCCCGGCGCCGCTCTGCTGCACATAGCCCAGCGGCAGCCGCGCCAGGTGCTCGGACAGATCGGTGCGCAGCCGCGTCTCCAGGCGAAAGGCCGCATAGTGCGACTGGTTGAACGCATTGAGACGCAACACAAAGGCCAGCACGGTCAGCCCCGCCGCTAGCAGCAGTGGTGGCCAGGGCCACGGGCTCGGAGCGGCCAGCAGCGCATGCAC
>ERZ1032238.1-NODE-1-length-84879-cov-32.390243_pt1 | contig 84879 bp, 62 predicted proteins | sample MGYA00518736_ERZ1032238 | MGnify/ENA primary metagenome ERZ1032238 (study PRJEB33719, sample SAMN04261349) | wastewater metagenome | biome: periurban shantytown; feature: human; material: feces | host: Homo sapiens | place: Peru: Lima | collected 2012-01-15 ... | reverse complement strand
GGGCAGTCGGCCACCGGCGGCGGCGCGAATCGCGTCGAGCTTGCGGCCGCGCGGCACGGAGTGGAACCAGAGCGTCAGCTTGCCAGTCGCCTCGTCATAATCAAATCCGAAATTCAGCGGCACGATAGTCAGGCCCTCGGCATCCGCATAGGCCACTTCAACGATGTCGCAGGCGGCGATGATCGCGGCGATCCGCTCGGGATCGGCCACCTCGCGGTCCGCACGGCGCATCATGCGATGCTCGCCGGCGACCGTGTGCTCATCCTCACGCTTGGCGGGCTTGCGAGCGCCCGCGATATTCTCCATGCTCATGCCTGATCATCCCCATCCACAACCGCAATCCAGTCGCCGTAGCCTTCCTCGGCCATGCGCGAGCGCGGCACGAAGCGCAGGGCGGCGGAATTCATGCAGTAGCGCAGGCCGCCGCGGTCGGCCGGGCCGTCGGTGAACACGTGGCCCAAGTGAATCTGTGTGTCCGACGTGCGCACTTCGATGCGGTCGCGGCCCGGAATGCGGTGGTCCTCATGCTCGGTCAGCAAGTCACCGGCAATCGGGCGGGAGAACGCGGGCCAGCCGCAGCCGGAATCGAACTTGTCTTGCGACGAGAACAGCGGTTCGCCACTGACGATGTCCACGTAGATGCCGGGCTCAAACTCCTCGTCATACTCGTTGACGAACGGGCGCTCGGTAGCGGCGTTCTGCGTGACCGCGAACTGCTCAAGCGTCAGATCCCAGATGCGTTCCACGTACTTCTGACGGCGTTTTACGTTCGCGATTGCGGCGATCGGTACATGGCAGTAGCCGCCGGGGTTGTTCACCAGATAGTCCTGATGGTGTGCCTCGGCCGGGTAGAAGTTGCGCAGCGGTTCGACCAGTACGGCCGGGCGCTGCGGCTGGCGGTCGACCAGCTGCTCCAGAGCCGCCACATACACGGCGCGCTGCGTCTCGTCCGTGTAGAACATGCCGGTGCGGTACTGCCGGCCGCGGTCCTCGCCCTGCTGGTCCACGGAGAACGGGTCGATGACCTCCAGGAACAGCAATGTCAGCGTCCGCAGGCTGACCTGTGCCGGGTCAAACTCGACTTTCACGGTTTCGGCCGCATCGGTGCCGCCCGCGCATACCTGCTCGTAGGTCGGCAATTCGACGGTGGATTGCGCGTAGCCGACCGTGGTGTCCGTGACGCCGTCGACGTTCTGGAAGTAGCGCTCCAGCCCCCAGAAGCAGCCGCCGGCGAAGTATGCGGTTTGCGTATTTCCGTCATTGTGTTCGTTACGTTCGCTCATACGCCCCACGTTACTACGTCGAGGCGGCTCGCGATGCAGTCAACGACACCTCTGCACCGGCAAAACCGCTTTCGAGGGGCTGATTTGACCCCCGCCGGAGGTCTACTCCCGTTTCAAGGGGCTGGTCGGCCGCTAGACCGCATGTAAAAACCCATCCGCGCCAACGCCATTCCGCCGATTTTGGAGCGTGAATACTTCGACATCAGCCCCTCGAAACGGGAGTAGACCTCCGGGAGAGACCAAATCAGCCCCTCGAAACGGAGATAGCGCTTGCCGCGCCCTCCTTGTCAGGCTTTCTCCGTTCAAAGAGGTACATTCGGGCTTCTGCAGAATGCTATCTTCGTTCAAAGAGGCACCGAATACGGGAAACCCCGAGTACAAACGTTGTCATTGCAACGCTCATACTCGAGATTTCAGAGTTCAGGCACCTCTTTGAAGGCAGTTAGCTGTCCGCAAGGGGCCAAATGTACCTCTCTGAAAGCAGATACCCCGTCTCAGGCTCGAATCGGCTAACCTGCGTACCCGTGTGCGCGCCGTTCACGACCGCAGCGTACTGAGCATGCCGGCCACTTCGGCGGCCGTCACGCTGGGCACATAGGCGCGCACCACGGCGAGTCCGATCTTCGGCAACGCGGCCGGGTCCGGGTAGCACACGTAGACCGGCGCCTCGGTGGGCTGGAATTTGCGTTTGAAGTTGAACAACGAGTGGAAGCCGTAGGCGGGTTCCATCCAGTCGGCCACGATCTGCAGCGCGTGTTGGAGCACCTGCGTGCCTTCGCTGGCCGGTGCCCCGTCCTCCCCGGCGTTGTCCCGATCGGGATTCATGCCGGCCAGGGGCGCCGCGGACAGGCTCATGAACTCCACGGCGTGCGTGGGATCGGCTTCGCCCTCGTCACGCAGCCGCTCGGCCATGCGCGCGATCAGGAACTCCATGATGCCGTTGGGGCTGTCGGTGCGATGGCGCATGAAATCCAACGTCCAGCCGACGATGCGCCCTTCGCGCCAGGTCGGCAGCCAACTGGTGACGCCCAACACGCGCCCGTCCGCGTCGACGGCGTACAGCAGCCGCACACGCGGGTCGCGAAGCTCCTCGACGCCGCCGAGCGTGAACTTCATTTCCGGCAACGCCTTGAGCTGCGCCCACTCCTCGGAGATGTCCTCGATCTGTTCGCGCACGTCAAGCGACGCTTCCAGGAAGGTGGACTGCACGTCGGTCACGCCGTCGCGCTTGGCCTTGTTGATGGCGGTGCGCACGTCCTGCCATTTCTTGCCGGTCGTCTTCCAGCCGCGCGGGTCGACCACCATTTCGCTGCCGACCTCGATGGAGTTCCAGCCGGCTTCCAGCAACGCGTCGCGCTGTTCCCGATGCACGCCGTAGAACACCGGCGACAGCGAACGTTCCACGCAGTACTGGGTGAAACCGTTCAGATCGTCCATCCATTCCGCTGGATCGCCGAACGGTCCGGTGCAGGTCAGGGCGATGCCGTTGAGCACGCGATACGCCACGGCCGATCTGCCCGTGGGGGACAGCCAGTAGCTGTTGCCTTCCCATGTGGTCATGAAGCTCATCGATTCGCCGCCGGTTTCGACCAGACGTTCGGCGCGCGCCCGGGCTCGCTCGTTCGATTCGCTCACGTCGCCCATCCAGTGGATCACCACGGCCAGCACCACGATCCAGAACACCAGGCCGACGCCTTGGTACACGATCGAAGCCATCGGAGTGCGCGGCACGAACGACAGCTTCATATGGCTCAGGAAGCCTATGGGCAGGAACCGGCCCGGCAGTTCGGCCAGCAGCGACGAGGCGGTGGCGCGTGGCGAGAAGGTGGCGGGTTGGGCGATGCCGTATATCAGGTATATGGCGGCGCACGCCAGCCAGGCCAGCACGATGGCGCCGATGCCGCCGACCAGCCTGCGCCAGCCGATGCGAATCGGGAAGTGTTTCATTGCCGCCAGCAGGGCGACGGCGAACAGCAGCGGGGGCAGGACGTTCGCCACGCAGGCGACGATCGCGCCGTGCTGCAGCAGGGAGGCCATGCCGTCCGGCGCGAAGCTCAGCGGCACGACCAGATAGTAGGCGACGGCGATGGCCACCGTGAACAGGTTGATGGCCACGGTGCAGATGGCCGCGAACCGACGTCCGCGATACAGGCCCCACGCCAGCACCAAGGTCACGGCAGTGGGCAGCAGCGAGCGCAGCACCGCGCCGGGCATCGAGGCCCGCAGCAGATTGAACTGCAGGAAGCATCCGCCGTGCGTGTCACCAGCCAGGCATTTGGCCAGCATGCCGTTGTCGACGGAAACCGGGCTCATGAGCAGGCCGATCGTGCTGAGCGGGCCCGCATGGTTATGGGAGGTGATGGCGATGACCGGTCCCAGGGCCAGTACCACGGCGATGGCCGCGAATATGCGTCGTGCCTCGAAGGAGGTGCTGCGCAGCCAGTGCCATTCGGCTTCGACGTGCGCGGGCGGCCCGGCCATCACACGGCCGGCGGCATGGCCGATCAGCGCGGCGGCGAGGATGCAGTAGCCGCTGGGGTTGCCGCTGTAGAGCAACGTGACCAGGATCGCCACATAGCCGACGAGTCGGATGCGCCTGCGCCATAGGTGGCTGCAGAACGCGCTGGCCGCCATGAGCGCGCCGACCGGCAACACCAGCGGGCTCAATGCGAACCGCATGCGGGAGACGAACAGGGAGTCCTGGAACATCCATCCGGCCGCCGCGCACAGGGTCAGGCCCGCCAGCACGCCGCCGGCCGCGCAGGCGAGCGCGGTGACGATGGTGCGCACACGGCCGAGCCATGGTTCGGCTATCGACAGCATGACGAGCCACAGGACGGCGTCGACCATGAGTTGGATGACGCCGCGCGCCAGGAACAGCGAGCAGATGAGTTTGCCGGCGTTGAATGCGGCCATGCTGGTGCTGAGCCGCAGCGGAAACGCGAATCCGGCCATCGCGGCCACCAGCCACGCCGCCAGATTCAGCGCCACCAGCGCCGCCGTGGCGGTGACGGCCAACCGGTGGTCGTCCGCCCACTGCCGCACGTCACCGGCCAGTTCACGCCAGCTTTCCGCCGCATGGCTGGACCTTGCCGTATGCGGTTTGGTGGCTCGGGAGGTCGTGGTGGGCTTCGTCCGCGAGGGTTCCGCGTCCCGCAGAGGCCGCCGAGTCTGCGGCATGGCCGCCGGCCGCGCGTTCCCATGCTGTTGTTCTTCGCTCATTGCAACACCTCCACTTGTGGGTATTCCTCCAACGATTTCGTCATTTCGCCCAGCCCGGTTCGCGCGCCGAACCAGTCGAGACCGGGGTTCCAGACCGCCTGCACCGCATGCCAGTCATGGTCGGCACCGGGCACGACCAGTTCGGTGGTCTCCATGCCGGCCGCGCGCGCGGCCGCGGCGATGGTGCGCATGTTGGCGACCGACTTCCAATCCCCTTTGCCGGCGCCGGCGAACAGCGCCTGGCCGGCCGTGCCGGTGGCGGCGATGGCGTTGACCGGCACCTGCCCGTCGTAGGCCTTGCGGTCGCCGGCGAAATATCGCCGGACCATCGTCTCGACGCTGCCGTCGGTCGGCTCGAGCTCACCATCCACCGGCAGCATCGCGCCGTAGATGTCAGGGTGACGCGGCACCAGCTGCGTGGTGCAGGTGCCGCCTTGCGAGAACCCGCCCATCGCCCACATACGGGCCGACTTGGCTACCGGCAGCGTCGCCCTGGCCCAGTTCACCACGTCTTTGGTGAGGTAGGTTTCGGCGTTGCCTCGGGTGGTGTCGGCGCACAGGCTGTTGTGCATGGCCGAACCGTTCTGGTCGGGTGCGAGCACGATCGGCGCCAGCCCGTCGTGTTCGGCGGCGTAAGCGTTCATCGTGGCGGCGATGTTGCCGGCGTCGATGAGGCGACCGGGGCTGCCCGGCTGACCGGCGAGCAGCTCCATCACCGGCAGGGCCGGCGGGCGGTCGGACAGCGCGGCGGGCGGAAGGTAGACCATCGCCTTGCGCGCCTTGAACTTGGATTCGGTGTTCGGGATGGTGACGGCGAACACCTTGCCCGAGTCGGGCATGGACGGCAGAGCGCCCTTGCGCGCCTTGTCGCGCCACTCGCCGACGCTCATCGAGGCCTTGCGCACGGTGACCGAACCGAGCGGGGGGTATGGCGTATAGCCGACGAGACTGCCGATGGTCCGGTATTCGCCGTAGATCGAATCCACGCCAAGCGCGGTGGACGCCAGCACCAGCGGCACCAGCACGACGGCCAGCACGCGACGGGCTCCCCGTAACGTCACGGCGGCGGCCAGCACGAAGCCGAGGCCCGCGAAGCCTCCCGCGACGGTGAGGATCACCGGCCAGCCCAACGATACGCCGAACACCATGAACACGTCGGACATCAGCCATGTGGCCAGTAGTCCGCCCGCGCCGGCGAGCGCGGCGGCGGCCAGCGCGGCGGCCAGCGGATGCAAGTGACGACGTTGCGGCGTACGCAGGCCATGGGAAATAAACGTCTCTTCCGTCGAAGCTGCGGATGACGCCGTAGCAGCCGCGTTCGTAGGCTGGTTGGCCGGCTGGTTATCTGGGTCGACGGGCGATTGGGCCGACGATTCGCCGTCCGGCGCCAGGCCGCCCGGTGCCAGGCCGTCTGCTGCCGGGCCACGCTTCTTGCTCAATGCCAGCCCAACAATCAGTATGATTGCCGCGATCGCGGTCAGTCCGAACACGGTCCACGGCACGATTCCGCGGACCAGCGACAATTCCATGAACGTTTTCCAAACGGAGTTCTTCATCCTTCGCCCCCGCGCTCCAGGCTCCTCGTCTTGTAAGCTCACGCAACACTAGCGCGCGATTCATAGAGCGTCACTCAATTTCACAAAAATTGTCGCGAGTTCTCATGGTTTCCCCAGACTCCGTTCAGCTCCTGTTCACATCCGGCCTGGACGTCCACAGCTCAAGGCCAGTGTCGGCGCTGGATTAGCGGTGCGCAGGCTTGTCCCAGCTTTAGCCGGAAGCAGGGAATATGTTGGTGGATATGACTCACGCAAACGAACAACGTCCAGCAGCGACCGGCAATGTCGCCGATAACGTGTCTGACGCCCCTACTGACCCCGCGACGAGCGCGGCGGCAAGGCCCACGACCGGCACGGCTGATGGCACAACAGCCACAAACGCCGCGGCCAGTTCAACAGCAAAACCCGCAGCCAGCACCTCTTGGACCAGGGAAACCAACCCACGTCGAGCACTGTTGACGATTATCGTCACGGTGGTGGTTGTGGTGGCCATCGTACTGGGGCTCGGATTCTTCGTGAACTGGGGATTGGCGGCCCTTTCGGTGATCATTATGATTCCGGGGGCGATTTCGCTGGCCGTTCTCGCCAAGCACCCTGAATCCACCGGCGGGCGCAGCATGTTCGGCATCTCCGATCCGAATACGCTGCTTGACCCGATTCGCCGCCCGTCCGAGCGCCGCGGCGAGTAAGTTGCTGCTGCCCATCGGGCGGTAATTTACCCATGGGGCGGTAAAAGGCCCATGGGGCGGTTTGAAGAAATTGTGAAACGGCAGAATAAAGCCATTTTGGGATACCGCCCCATGAGGGTTTTACCGCCCCATGGGATTATTACCGCCCCATGAGCAAAGCCACCCCGCTATTTGCGCGCACTGACCAAGTAATTGAGCACCGATCCGGCGGCCACCAGCAGCGCGCCACACCAAAACGGCAGCGACAGCGCCAAACCCAGCAGCACCGCACTGGCCCCGGTGGACAGCACCGGCGTGGCATAGGACGCAATAGCCAGCCGCTCCATAGACCCATGCAGAATGCCATAGCCCCAGCAGGCATAACCGCCGCCAATCGCCGCCGCGGCAATCAACACAAACAGCCATGCGACCAGACTCGGCGGCTCGGCCGGCCACCCCTGCCCGGACGCGAAGTGGATAATCCACAACGCCACGGCCACGCAGGGGAAGAACAATGAAGTGCCGTCCACCCCATGACTCATGGCTGGCGTGAACACCGCGTACACCGACCAAGCGAGCGCGCCCGCGAACGCCAGCGCATAGGGCAAAGGGTTGGCGGCGATATGCTGCACGGCCGCATGCCAGTCGAGCCCGGAATTACCGCCGACCGCCAGCACCACGCCGGCAGTGGCCACAATCGCGCCCGGCAGCACCTTGACGACCGCGTGCTTGCGATGGGATACGCCCGCCGACAGCAGCACCATCATCGTGGGCCACAGATAGTTGACCAGGCTCACTTCCACCGAGGATGCGTCGGTAGAGGCCAGACCCAGCGAGAGGGATATCGACGATTCGTAAAATACGAACAACAGGCCGCCGATAATCAAGTATTTCTTGGGGAACTCGCGAATCGGGGCCGGGTGCCGGAACATCAGCAGCAGGATGCCGCCGACCGTGTAGATCAGGGCCGAACCAAGCGTGGCACCGAAGTTTTCGGAGACGATGCGCACGGTGCCGGCCATGAAGCTCCACAGCAGGATCGCCATCAGGCCGATGGTCGTGGCGCGCGCGGATACGACGTGGCCGCCGGAACGGCTTGCCGCCGGGGCCGGCGTGCCGCTTGCGTTCTGTGCGCCGTTCGCCATATGTCCGCCTCTCTTGCCTCGTTTCGAAGGCATTCTACTCATCGGATGTGTACAGCTGCAGAACGGCACACGACCGGCGCGCGAACAGGGTGGGGTTCGGTGATTGAAACAGCAAAATGCCGGGTAGGGTAAATCCCTACTCGGCATTTGCATTGGCTATGTTTCCCGCCGTCTGTCAGGTTAGTCGGCGTTGAAAGCGTAGGGCAGGCGGCGTGGGAAGCATGGTTTGGTTACGATTTATCTCTCCCCCACCCGCTTCGCGGGAGCTCCCTCGTCAGAGGGGGCAAAGCTACTCGAAGCGGGACTTCGGGACGAATCAAGTATCGTCAGCCCTCAATCGCGATTTGGTGCTTGGACTCGACTTGCGGCTGGGCCTGCATCTTCGGAACCTGGATGCACAGCGTGCCGTTCCGGTAGCTGGCGTGGATGTCGGACTCCTTCACGTCCTCGCCAACGTAGAAACTACGCGAGCAGGAGCCCATGTAGCGTTCGCGACGCAGCCACTTGCCCGAATCGGACGCGCAAGCGCACTTGCTGTCGGAAGCCTCGCCCTCAGCGGCCGGAGCCTTGTCCTCATGCTCGCTGCAACGCGAGGCGGACACGGTCAGATAGCCGTTGTTGAGCTCAAGGTTGATATCTTCCTTCTTAAAGCCAGGCATATCGATGTCGACGTCGTAACCCTTGTCGGTCTCTCGCACATCGGTGGTCATCATGTTGGCAGGCATTGCGGCACTCATCGTGTTGTTCGTGTTGCGCCAACCCTCAAAGAACGGATCATCGAACAGATCCGAGAACATCGTGTCATTCATCAAAGCCGGAAACATTGCCATAATCGGTACTCCTTGATTAGGAGAGAATCGGCTTGGATGCCGGCCGCCAACCCGTATCGCGGGGCTAGCAGCGGTTATCGTGGCCGGTTCCGGAACCCTCCCGGGCTCTCAACCTTTAACCTTCACTTCACCCAATTCCCGAGCGCGGCAATCATTCCGGGATTATGCCCACAGAGAAATTACGGCGGGGAATGGTTGCCGGTAAAGCCGGCCGAGCCGAGCGCCGTGACCACCCTCAGCCAGTCTTACGGCTGCCAGCTCCCGCCAGCGGGAGCATATATACGCACACCAGTAGGCGTACTCATATACCTCTGCCAACGGGAGCATGCTGGCGCGCGAACGGCTCACATCTGCTGGGCGTTTTCGAGCAAGGCGTTTTTGAGGTCGGACTCGATTTGGCGCATCTTGACCTGGGCGGCCTCGCGGTTGGCCTTGCCTTCCTTCTGGATCTGCACGGTCTCCTTCAGGGTGGCGATGAGTTCGGCGTTGATCTTCTCCAGCGTGTCGATTTCCACCACGGAACGCTGGTTGGCCTTTTCCGCGTCCACCGCACCCTTGTGCAGGGCGGCCGCGTTACGCGCCAGCAGCTTGTTGGTCACATCGTCGGCCTTGTTCTGCAGGTCGAGGGCCTTGCGCTGGTTGGACAGGCCCAGCGCGATCACCATCTGGCTCTTCCACACCGGAATCGTGGTGGAGATGGTGGTGTCGATCTTGTCCACGATGGTCTGGTCCGCGTTCTGGATGATTTTGATCTGCGGCGCGGTCTGCAAGGTGACCACGCTGATGCGGTCGAGGTCGTCGAGTCGCTTGGCAAAACGGTCGAGCTTGGACTTGAAGTCCTTCAGCACTTGCGCCTGCATGGCGTCGCCACTGGCGGCGGCCTCGGCCTCCAGCGCTGGCAGCTGGTTGGCGTTGAAGTCGGCGAGCGCCTTCTTGCCGGCCAGTACGGTCATTTTCAGCTCGCGGTATTGCTGGGCGTTCTGCGTGTACATCGTGTCGTACATGGAGATGTCGGCCACGAGTTTGGCTTGCGCGGATTCGAGACGCACGATGATTTCGTCGATTTGCGCGTCGACTTTCTGATAGCGGCGGCGCAGCTTATCCACGCTGACGGCCACCTGGCCGATGATCGGAATGGTGCGGAAGCCGCCGAGGTCAGCCTCGTCAATGGTGACCAGCATGGTGTTCAGTAGTTCGCCCGCCTCGCCGGTGTCTTTGGAGCGGGTGTCGGAGAGGATTTCGTCGGCGAAGGTGGAGGTGGCGCGCTGGGCGTCCTTGCCGTAGCTGGATTCGATGCCGTCGCGAGTGAAGTCGATCTGGCCGGCCATCTGGTTGACCGTGGCCTGGTCGGCTTCGGACAATTTGGCGATCTGCTGGTCCGGGGTCAGGGCCGCGGCGGCTTGGGCTTCGGCGGCGGTGGGGACGAGGGTGGTGTTGGGGGCGGCTTGGTTGGTGTTGAGTAACGGGTTGGTGATGGGGGTTGCGGAGCTTTTGGTGAGGTCTGCGAGGGTGATGTTTTGGGGCATTCTGGTTCCTTTTTTGATAGTTATGTTTGGGTCTCCCCTCCCACCCGGCTTTGCCGGGAGCCCGAACGCAATTAAGGACGGCTTACAGCCGATTTCTTATTTGCTCGCTCTCGCTCGCCTTCGTCTACAAACAGCCCACTGGGCTGTTTGCTATACGACTCAGCTCGTCAGAGGGGGTTAATAAAAACACCGATTGGGGGCTGGCAAAAGAGTTATTGCGTGGATTGGAGGGTGGCGATGAGTTGTTGCATGGCGTCGTTGTTGGGCAGTTCGGATACGGCGGGGATCTGGTCGAGCGTGCCGGGCACGCCGAATCGGCTGATCGAATCGGTGCCGGCGAAGTTGGCCGCGCGGAAGCCGTGGCGCTCCCACGCCAGCTTCTGCACCGCCGGTGTTTTCAACAGGTTCAGCAGTGTGCCGCCTTTCTCGTCCAAGGCCATCAGCGTGTGGGTGCTCCACACGGTCGGCGTCGGGTAGACGATGACCACGTCGTCCTTGATCTGCTTGAACGCATCCGGTTGGTTCACGGCCAAATCAAGCAGCTGCGATTCGTAGCCCACCATCATCGGCTTGGAGCCCACGCCCAAGGTCAGGAACTGGTTGAACGAATCCTCGGAAAGAGGTCTCCATCCAACCGGATTTGGCGAAGATGGAGGCGATGATCTTGCCGTCGCGCGCCACCGAATCGACCGTGGCCGGCTGCCCGCCATTGAGCACCGTGGCGAGCAGCGCCGCGTATTCGTTGCCTGAGTTCGACTTCACCGGATCGGTCGAGTCGATGCGGAACTGCCCGTAGCCTGCCGTGTATCCGACGTCGGCCCAGGTTGTGTTGGCGACCATCGCGTCCACGGCTTTGGCCATATCCATGTGGTACGCGCCCGAATCGTCCTTGGTCATAAGTCCGCCGTTCACGAGCCCGTCCGCCACGGCCTTGTGCGTGTACAGCACAATCGGTGAGTTGAAGACGATGTCGCTTTGGGTGGCCTTGACGCCTTTCGCATTGCCGTATTCGACGGCCGCGCGCGAGGAGGGGAACAGGTAATCCATGCCTTTCCGGTCCGCATCCATCATGGCCAGCGATCCGGCCTTGCGATAGTCGATGGCGATGCCTTGCTTGGCGGCAAGCGCCTTGAACTTGGCGTCATCGAACAGGCCGATTTTCTCGCCGCCCAGGTAGCCGGTGATGCTCACCTGTTCGGTCGGTTCGGCCGGCGCTGGTTGCGATTGCCGCCACACCAGCGTGCCGCAGACCACGCCCACTGCCGCAAGCAGGGCGATCAGTCCGATGATTTTTGATTTGGAGAGTTTCATTGTGCGTCCGTTTTCTGGTCCGACTGGTGAGCCGGGCCCTGACTGGGTGCATGCCGTCCTTCATCGGCAGCCGAGGAAGGCACAGGCGAAGGTGCGACGTCGTCGTATCCATCCATGCGGGCCAACCGTTGGATGGCGTCGGAGTCGGCCGTAATGCCCAACGTCTTGGCGCTTACCGCCCGGCTGAGTTCGCCGGCGGCGGTCTGTTCGAGCACTTGCAGCGCCTCGATGGTTTCGATTCGTGCCGTGGCTATCTGATCGCGTGCGCCGGAACTTTCCACGTCCACGTAGGAGCGCAACAGTTTCTCGGTCTGCTCGCCGTACACGGTGATGTAGTGGCGCAACGTCGGGTAGGCGGAGGTGTCTCGGGTCACGTATTGCACTAAATCTTTGGTAGCGGCGATGAAGTCATTGGCTTCGGCTTTGACGGCTGGGTCACGTACTTGCTTGGTGAGCATGGCGATTGAGCTGAGTCGAGCGTTCGCCGCGTCGATCGTATCGGCGGCCTTCTGACCGTTGGGCAGGGCGGAAACCAGCATTTTGCCGATGCGTCGCTCCGGCTCGGTGAGCGTGGAGGCGGCGATATACCCGAGTGCGGCCAGCACCACGGCCACGATCAGGCCGGGCACTCCGCCGCCGGCCAGCCCGAAGCCGAGCCCGGCGAGCAGCAGTCCGACAACGAATCCACAGATTACCTGGAGCATCAGTTGAAGCCCTTGACTTGGCGGAAGACGGCGGCGAGGTCGCCGGAGCGGCCGTCGAATACCTTGGCGTTGCTCAGGGTGGCGAGAGACTTCAGCTGGCTGGGATCGGCGTCGCCGAACATGATGGAGAAGATCGGCAGATCACGGCCACGCGACTTATAGGCGCTTTCGAATTCGTCCTGATGATCGGAGTTGGAGCGGCCGTCGGTCATGAGCACGATGGCGGTGGTGTATTGCGAGGCTTCCGACTCGCTGGGCAGCTCGTCGAGCGCGCTCAGCAGGCCTTCATAGATATCGGTGCCGCCGCTGGCATCGGTGGCATCGGCCTCATGCAGCAGGTCGCTGGTGCTTGTGCCAGTGGCCTTGACCGGGCGGTGGGCCTCGGTTTCAAACGGGATGAGAATGTTCACGTCGCCGCTGGCGGGCTCGATGTACGACTTCTTGGCCTGGTCCGGGTCGAGCGCCGCGTTCAGGCCTTTGACCACGCCGTTCTTGCCCTCTCCAGACATCGAACCGGAGTAATCGACCACCCAAATGGTCCAGCTGGGTTTCCTGAGCGCGGTCTGGTAGACGTTGAGCGCGCTGTCGATCACCGTGGCGGCGGGTAGCGGGATGGTTTTCAGCGCGGAGGCGTCCGTATTCACGCCCCACTCGGCGCGGAAGGACTGCTTGACCTGACTGTCCGTGGCGTAGGCGAGTGTGCCGCCGAGCCCGGTGCGGCGGCCGGCGCGCTCGAACTCGAGTTTGGCGTCTTTGGAGCCGAGCGCTTTGGAGAAGGAAGCGAACGCGGACTTCAGTTTCTGGCTGCGATCCACGTAGCCGAACGGCGAATCGGAGACGGCGATGCCGTCGGACGGGTAGACGGTGAGCAGCGGGTCGTGGCCGTCCTTGTCCAAGGCCTTGTCGGCCTGGATGACCAGCGATTCGTAGTTGACCATCGCGTCGAAACGGTCGGGATTGGCCACGACCATGTCTTTAAGCCAGTCCGACGAGCCGGAGGAACGGTCCACGCCGGACAGCAGCTTGGTGACCGAGGTCTTCAGTTGGTCGTCGGCCAGATCGGATTCAGTCAACGGGCCATCGCCACCACGCAGCGCTGTCATGAAGGCCAGGTAGGCGGAGGCGCCGGAGTTCGACTGGGTGGCGGAGGTCATCGAGAACGTGAGTTTGCCGTCGCTGACCGCGGCGAGGATGTCCGCGGTGGAGACGGGCTTGGTGGCGCCGGAGTCGTCAGCCCAGCCGAGTTTGACGGCCTTGGATTTGGCGATGCCGAACACGATCGGCGTGGTGGAGGTGCTGGCCGCGTCTTTGACGATGTGCTTGGCGTCTCCCATCGAAATCCACATCGAAGAAGCGGGCCAGACGGCGTCGTAATTCTGGCCGCCGGCCTTGAGCGCGTTCATAATCTCCAGCGAACCCATGTAGTGCATCGTCACGGCTACGTTGGATTGGTCGGCCGCTTTCTGGATGGCAGTGGCGACTTCCTTGTTTTCGGAGCCGGAGGCAATGCTCAGGGTGGCGGTCGGTTTGCCGCCGGACGGCTGGAAGGTCTGCGTGGTGGCGGACGCGCCGTTGCCGTCCGCTGTGCCGTCATCGGAATTATTGAACGCCGTGCAACCGGTCAACGCGAGCGCGCCGGCGCATACCGCGGCCGCAACCACGGCGGCGCGGCGACGGAGAGAAGACATTATGCCCATAATTCCATTGTTCTCCCGCCACCTAAAGCGGGCCGGGCCACAAGGTGACCGCACGGTGAACAATGAATGAAGAGCTACATCAGTACGCGGCGCTGGCGATCATGGGATCGTCGTAGAAGCCGAGGATCTTTTCGAGGTAGGGCTTGTAGGTGCTGTTGGGCATGGAGAAGATTTCGTGGCGCGATTCGGGGAAGCGCACGATGTTCGCCTCGCCGCCGCCGTCCTTGACCAGTTGGACGAAACGATTCTGCGGCTTATTGAGTACCCACACGTCTCGGCCGGCCTGGAAGAGCAGCACCGGCGTCTCCACTTCGGCGCAGGCGGACGGGTTCAGCACGGCCCGGTTGAGCTTCAACGCCTGGCGCACCCATTCGAACGCCGCGCAGTAGGTCTGGTATTCGCGGTTCTCGCAACGCAGCTTGAAGTACCAGCGTTCACGCGCCTCGGAAGCGCCCTCGTTGCCTTCCATCGAGAACTCCGGCGTGAAGTCCGACTGCCCGAACACACGCTTCTTGCCGAAGCCGAGTCCGCACAGCGCGCCGACCAGCACACGGGCCACGCCCAGCGGCATGCCGGTGGCGGGGGCGACCATCGGGGCGGAGAGCACCGCTTTGTCGAACAGGGTGGGGTATCGCTCCAACACGGCCGCGCCAATGCCGCCGCCCATCGAATGGCAGAACAGGTTCAGCGGCATGCCGGCTGCGTACTGCTGGCCGATGGTTTCGGCGAAGCCGGCCAGATCGGCCACGTAGCGCTGCCAGTCATCAATCCACACCATGCAGCGGTTGTCCACGTCGCGCACGGACTTGCCGTGGCCGCGATGCTCGAGTACACACACCGAGTAGCCGGCGAGCAGGAAGTACCAGACGAGCTCGTCGTACTTCTCGGCGAACTCGGTGAAACCGTGGCTGATGACGATGGCCCCGCGGAAGGTGGCGGTGGCGCCTTGCTCGTGAATCGCGTCGAATTTGGCGGAGTCGTAGCACAGGTAGTGCAGCTGGCCCGCGCGGCCGCCGGTGTCCATAATGCCGGACAGCGGCTCGACCCCGGCCGAACGTTCGGCGGCGGACGGATCGAACCAGCCCTCCTCGCGGCATTGTTCGAGCGCGGGCAGCACCACGTCGGCCATCATTTCGGCGTACTTGTTTTCGTCGATCATCGTCACCTGCATGGTTCCCATCTTAGGACAAGCCTCACGCCGCTGACCGCACAGGCGCGTAGGTTGTGAGGTATGAGCGAAACCAATGATGTCAATGACGCAATCAAGCATTTCCCACGCCTCAGGGCGCGCACGCTGCGGTTCGGCTGCGGCGCACCGCGCTCCGCACAGACCGTGGGCGACGGCTCGCGGGCCCTGTTCCTGCGCTCCGACGGCCCCGAGGATCTGGTGACCGCACTGTGGCTAAGCTGGTTCGACGAGTCCGGCGAACACCATGAGACCAAGCTGGCCGATCCGCGCGAACTGCTTGGCGCAACCGCCGACAGCGAGGACGTGCCGGCCGAGGAGAAGGCCCGCCGCGAGCGTGCGCGCGAAGGCGGCACCGGCATCGTCAGCTACTCCGCAGACGATGACGGCAATCGCATCGTGTTCACCATCAACGGCCGCCTGTTCCTGACCGAGATCGCCTGGAATGACGAGACCGGCGCACCCGAGCCGCACACCCGTGAACTGGCCGGCGAATGGCTCGATGAGGACCCGGAGATGTACACGCCGGTGCTGAACCCGCGCATCGCCCCGGATGGCGAGCATGTGCTGTACACCACGGGCAGCTACCTGATGCTGGTCGATATCGGCGGCGAGCTGGGTGACCGCATCACCGCGGTCTACGGCGTGAGCGTGGAGGATGAGGACGGCAATCCGGCCGAAAACACGTGGAAAATCGGTCTGGCCGAGTTCGTGGCCGGCGAGGAGATGGACCGTTACGACGGTTTCTGGTGGGCCCCGGATTCGCAGCATGTGCTGTTCGAATCCTTCGACACCGCCGACGAGCCGACCTGGTACATCAGCGATCCGGCCGACCCCGAGAAGCCGGCCGCCGGCCGTCGCTACCCGCGCGCGCTGACCCGCAACGCCGACGTGTACCTGACCGTGATCACGCTGGCGTTCGATGAGAACGACCGGTACGCGGGCATCACCGGCAACGCCGATGTGGATTGGGATCGCGAGGCGTACGAGTATGTGGCCGCCGTGAGCTGGCGTCGCGGCCACGATCCGCTGGTGCTGGTGCAGAACCGCCGCCAGACCCGCGACCAGGTGCTCGAGGTGGCGGTCGCGGCGGATGGGGCCGCGCTGGGCGCCACGCGTGTGCTTGAGGAGCACGCGAACGAGCAGTGGATCGACTTGGTTCACGGCACGCCCGCCTACACGCCGGATGATCGTCTGGTGTGCTCGCTCAACGATATGGCCACGGATACCAACCGTCTGACGGTGGACGGCCGACCGTTCACGCCGGCTGGCTGGAACGTGCGCACGGTGCTCGCCGTGACCGACGAGGATGTGCTGGCCGTGGTGCAGCGTGCGCCCGAAATCGCGACCGAGGTGCCGCGCGCCTGGGCCGGCTCGGGTGCCGCTTCGGATGCCGAGTCTCTGTTCGGCGGCCATGACGCCCGCAGCTTCGATGTGGTGAGCATGGGATATGACGGCTCGGTCGCGCCGATCACGACCGAGCCCGGTCAGTGGACGGCCTCACGCGGCGCACGCGGCATGGTGGTGTCTGGGCGCGATATGCGTTCCGCCCGCGCCCGGATGCGGCACATCGTCACGCGACGCGCCGTCGGCGGCGTCACCGATGCCGTCATCGCCGCCAACACCAGCGATGCCGCCAACACCACCGACATCACCGCCGCCGACATCACCAGCACCGCCGCGGAACCCGGGTTCACGCCGAACGTCACGTTCACGCGGCTGGGCGAGCACCGGTTGTACACGGCGATCATCGCGCCGAGCCCGTCCAGCCCGTACGCCCATGCCGACAAACTGCCGGTGCTGATGAAGCCGTACGGCGGGCCCGGCTTCCAGCAGGTCGTCGCCTCCCAGTCCTTCTACTGGGAGGGCCAGTGGTGGGCCGACCAGGGCTTCCTGGTGGTCACGGCGGACGGCCGTGGCACCACAGGCCGCGGCCCGGCCTGGGATCGCGCAATCTTCGAGAACATGAAGGGCGTGACGCTGGCCGATCAGATCGAAGCCGTCAACGCCCTTCCCGAGGCCGTCTCCAGGCTCAACGCCGATGGGCGCAGGCCCGGCGTTCCCGCACCGGACCTCGACAAGGTGTGTATGATCGGCTGGTCGTACGGCGGCTTCCTGTCCGCACTGGCCGTGCTGGACGCGCCGAACGTGTTCAAGGCCGCGTGCGCCGGCGCCCCGCCCACCGACTGGACGCTGTACGACACGCATTACACCGAGCGCTATCTGGGCCTCGACCCGGATGTCTACTACCGCAACGGCATCGTGCAGGACGCACCGAAACTCGAGCGCCCGCTTATGCTGATCCACGGTTTCGCCGACGACAACGTCACCATCGCCCATAGCCTGCGCCTCTCGCAAGCCCTGATGGCGGCGGGTCGCCCGCACACCTTCCTGCCGTTGACGGGCATCACCCATATGACCAACGACGAGACCGTAGCCGAAAACCTGCTCACCCTCCAGCGCGACTTCCTGCGCGACGCCCTGGCCTGACCGGCCCCGGGAGCGCCGTGGGCCGTGACGTCCGCGGCACGCCCGGGGCCCGCGCCCACACGGCATGCGGAAAAACGGCGCAGGTGGTGCGCCGCACCCATTTCCGCCCTGAATTTTTGGATATTTTTGGATATTTTGCACCCATCGTCATGTGAAAGACCGGTTTTTTGCCTCATATTCCCATCACCGCGTAGGATGGGTGAGGATTAGAAAGGGAGGACTATGAGCGTTCTCGACCGTTTTGAAAAAAGCGTGGAGGGTGCAGTCAACGGAGTATTCGCCAAGTTTGGCTCCAAAGACCTGCAGCCTGTCGATCTTTCCAGCGCCTTGGAGCGCGAGATTGACGCCGAGGCCATGCCCGTGGGCCGTGACCGCACGGTGGCCCCGAATGAATACCGTTTCAAGCTCAGTACTCCTGACTTCGACCGTATCGAGGCATGGGGTAGCGAGACCCTGGCCAACGAACTGGCCGATAACCTCACCGAGTACGCGAAGAGCCAGCATTACGCCTTCGTGGGCCCGGTGATCGTGATCTTCGAGGAAGACCTTGACCTGTCCAAGGGCAACTTCAACCTCACCTCCGAATCCGTGCAGGGCAATGCCGTGCCGGTCACCACCGATGCGCAGACCGAGGACAGCCCGGTGCTCGAGGTGAACGGCAACCAGTACCTGCTCACCAAAGACAAGACGGTAATCGGCCGCGGTTCCGGCTGCGATATCGTCATCGACGATCCGGGCATCTCCCGCAAGCACCTGGAAATCGACATCACGGATAACGGCGTGATCGCCCGCGACCTGGGTTCGACCAACGGCACGTACGTGGAGGGCCACCAAGTGCCCGCCGCCACGCTGCTCGATGGCAACACCATCACCATCGGCCGTACCCGCATCCTGTACTGGGCCTCCGCCCAAGCCCAGGAGTAATCGAGCACACGCCCGAAAGTCGTCCACTTATGACCGAACTGACATTCGCCCTGCTCAAGTATGGATTCCTGATCCTGCTGTGGATATTCATCTGGCTGGCCGTGCGTTCGCTGCGCAAGGACATCGAGACGTTCAGTCCGCGACCTTCGCGCGCGCGTCGCCGTCGTGAGCGTGAAGTGCATAAGGCCAAGGCCGAAACGCCACAGGCAGCTGCGCCGCGCCCGCATCGCCGGCCCAGCGCTTCCGCGTCGTCCGTCGCCTCGGCGCAGCCTACCCTGTTGGTCATCATCGATGGTCCGCTTGCCGGCAGCTCCGTGCCGCTGGCCGAAGCCGACATCGCGCTTGGCCGCGCCGCCTCGAACACCGTGGTGCTCGATGACGAATTCGTGTCTTCCCACCATGCCCGCGTCTACCGTGACACGCGCTCCGGGCAGTGGGCCATTGAAGACCTGAACTCCACCAATGGCACCGTGGTCAACCAGCAGCGCATCAACCGCCCCACCATCCTGCCCGCTCGTATTCCTGTGCGCATCGGCGCCACCACCTTCGAACTGAGGTAGCCGCATGCCAAAATCCGCCGCTTCACAACCGCTGTTCCTGTATTCCACCACGGTGTCCGATGTGGGCACTGTGCGCGCGAACAATCAGGATTCCTCCTTCGCCGGCGAGCATCTCATCGCCATGTGCGACGGCATGGGCGGTCACGCCGGCGGCGATACGGCATCCTCCATCGCCATCCGGTCACTGGCCCACATCGAGCAGGACGACACCGGCGGCAACGTCGAGACGATCTCCCGCATGATGGAAACCTCCGTTATGGCCGCGCATGACGCCATCGTCGGCAAGGCCAAGCGCGAACGCAAGCTTGCCGGCATGGGCACCACCGTTACCGCAGTGGCATTGGTGGCCGGCTACTGGGTCACCGCCCATATCGGCGATTCGCGCGCCTACCTGCTGCGCGACGGACACCTGAGCCGCATCACGTGCGACCACAGCTACGTGCAACACCTCATCAACACCGGTCGTATCACCCCGTCCGAAGCCAAGAACCACCCGCAGCGCAACGTCGTGATGCGCGTGCTTGGCGACTTTGACATTGACCCGCGCCCGGATATTTCGATTCGCCGAGCCCACCCCGCCGACCGTTGGCTGCTGTGCTCGGACGGCCTGTGCGGTGTGCTGGAAGATTCCACCATCGAAGAGACGATGACCACGCTGTCCGATCAGGGCGAATGCGCGCAGCGTCTGGTGCAGATGGCACTGCGGGCAGGCAGCACCGATAATGTCACGGCCGTTATTGCGGATGCCACGTTGGCGTTGGATGCCGATGCGTTCGATCTGCCGCACCAAACGCCGTTGGTCGGCGGTGCCGCCAGCCGTAATCTTGAGCCGATCGCCGACATCGTCAACGAGCCGGTGGCTACCGCGCCCGCGCTGCGTGAGGATGATTCCCCCGCCCAGCGCGCCGCAGCATTGATTCAGCCCGCCAGCGCGCACGAGACGGAGGCCGCGCAAACCACGGCCGAACCGTCGTCCACACGCGTGGTGCAGCCGTCCACCGTCCGCGAGGAGACCGGTGAACGAGCCAATCCCGATACCGGTGAGATTCCGGTGGTGCAAAAGCCGGATGGGCGACTGTCCGCCGACCCCAACGACCCGGATGTGGCCAAAGCCATCCGCGATGAGCAGATCGAGCAGAAGAAGGCCACGCGCACCAAGAAGCGCCGCAATAAGCTTGCGGTGATTATTACCTGCATTCTTGCCGTGCTGGCCTTGGCCGGCGCTGGCTGGGGCGTGTACACGTGGAGCCAGACGCACTACTACGTGGGAGATAGCAACGGCACCGTGGCCATTTATCGTGGCGTGCCGACCAATCTCTTTGGACTTGAGCTTTCGCACGAAGTGCAGACCACCAATATCGCCACCGCGGACCTGCCTCAGACATGGCGTGACCAGCTGAGCCAAGGCATCACAGTCGGTTCGTTGGACGAAGCGCAGTCGCATGTGGGTATCATCCGCACCGAAATGCGCAAACTGGCCAAGCAGCAGGAAGCCAACGCCGCCAAGAAGGCCGAGGCGTCCAATTCCCTGGACAGTTCCAAAGACAGTTCCCAGAGCGATTCCAAGGACAGCACCAAGGATTCGTCCAGCCAGTCCGGTTCGTCAAGCTCATCTGATTCCTCGGATAAATCCGGTATCGGAGCGGCCGACAACGCGGCCACGGGGGATTCTCAATGATCGCTACCCGTCTACGTCAGATTTCCTTGTTGCTGATTGCCATGGCGATCAGCGCGTTGGCGTTCATCCAGATGTTCCAACGCACCGCCGGCGAATTCCCTATGCAATACGCCGGCATGCTGGCATTGGTCGTAGTGCTGTTTCTGGTGCTGTGGTGGCTGATTGTGCGCTTCCAGCCGTACGCCAGCCAGTCGATTCTGCCTTGCGTGCTACTGCTGACCGCCACCGGCGTGACCATGATCGCCCGCATCGACCAGAGCGAAGGTTGGGCGGTGGCCCAACGCCAGCTGGTGTGGCTGTGCATCGCCATCGTGCTTTCCGCGCTGCTCATCATCTTCCTGAAGGACTACCGCGTGCTACGACGCTTCTCCTATGTGTCGATGGTGGTGGGCCTGGTGCTGCTGCTCGCCCCGATGCTGCCGTTCATCGGCATGGAGGTGAACGGCGCGCGCATCTGGATCAGGATTCCGGGATTGGGCCAGTTCCAGCCGGGCGAGTTCGCCAAACTGTTCCTCGCGTTCTTCTTCGCTGCCTACCTGTTCGATCATCGCGACCAGCTGGCCGTGGGCGGTAAGAAGATGCTCGGTCTGCAGCTGCCGCGTATCAAGGATCTCGGCCCGATCATCGTGGTGTGGATCGCCTCGATGGGCGTGCTCGTCATGCAGCATGATCTGGGCACCTCGCTTATGTTCTTCGCCATGTTCGTGGCCATGCTGTACACGGCCACCGGCCGTAAAAGCTGGATCATCATCGGTCTGATCGCGTTCGCCGCGGGTGCCGTGCTGGCCGCAGGCATGTTCAGCCACGTGGGTCAGCGCATCGACGCCTGGCTGCACCCGTTCAGCAACGAGCAATACAACAAGACCCCCGGCGGCTCCTGGCAGCTGGTCACCGGCATTTTCGGCCTGGCATCAGGCGGCATGCTCGGCACCGGTCTCGGCCAAGGCCATCCTTCGCTCGTTACGTTCGCGAACTCCGATTTCATCTACGCCTCTCTGGGCGAGGAACTCGGTCTGATGGGCGTCCTGGCCATTTTGATGCTCTACCTGCTCATCATTGCCTCCGGCTTCATCACCGCCATGAAAATCAAGGATGGCTTCGGCAAGCTGCTCGCTTCCGGACTGGTGTTCACCATGGCCTTCCAAGTGTTCACCGTGGTCGGCGGCATCACGCTGGTGATTCCTCTGACCGGTCTGACCCTGCCCTATATGGCGGCCGGCGGCTCCAGTCTGATCGCCAACTATATTCTCGCGACCCTGCTCATCATCATCTCGAACTCGGCCAATGCGCCCGAGCCGGAGCTGACCTCGGATACGTTCCAGTACGAGGCTTTGGCCGTGCTGCGCAACAAGGAGCTTGAGGCCCGAGCCCGCGCCACTGAGCCGATCGTTCAGCCTCGCAGCGCGTCGGCTACGGCGTCGCAGTCCGAGGCGGAATCGTTTGACGACCCCATTGTGGACATCACCAAGCACGCGCCAGACACACTTGAGGCACCCGAAGTGCCCGCAATTGTGACCTCTGCGGGCTCTGCTGCGGCCCCCATCGCCGAGCCCATTGTGGATGCCACCACTCCGGCGTATGCCGGCGCCGATGAACCGTACACGCCTACCGGTACGATTCCCCCGCTTCCTCCCGTTAACGGAGGCACTCGCGTATGAACAAATATCTTCGTCAGCTTTTCACCGCCGTGGTCGCGCTGTTCGTGATTCTCGGCCTGTCGTCCACCATCATCATGGCGGTACGGGCCAACGCGCTGAACAACGATCCGCGCAACGCCCGTTCGCTGTACCACCAGCTCGGTGCCTACCGCGGTGCCATTCTGGCCTCGGACGGCACGGTCATGGCCAAATCCGAACCGGTCAACGACGCGTTCAAATACCTGCGCACCTATTCCAACGGTCCGCTGTATGCTCCGGTCACCGGCTTCTTCTCCATCAACCAGACCGCCGATCGCGGTCTGGAAGCCTCCCGCAGCATGCTGCTCAACGGTGAGGCCAATTCATTGATCTGGCAGCGGGCCAAGGCCATGCTCACCGGCGCTACGAATCAGGGCGCGTCCATCGAAACCTCCATCGACCCCAAGCTGCAGCAGGTTGCCTACGATCAGCTCGGTACGCGCGATGGTGCGGCGGTGGCCATCGAAGTCAACACCGGCCGTATCCTCGCCATGGTGAGCACGCCCAGCTACGATCCGAACAAACTGGCGACCCATGACGCCAAAGCCGCGTCTCAGGCCTACAACGAACTCTCTGCGGGCCAAAATAGCCCGCTAATCAACCGCGCCACCTCGCAGCTGTACCCGCCAGGGTCCACGTTCAAGACCATCGTCGCCTCGGCTGCGCTGGAAACCGGCGATTATCAGACGGACACGAAGATTCCTGCAGGCTCCAGCTATACCTTGCCGGGAACCGCCACACAGCTGCCGAACGCCGAGGCACAGGCCGATGGCGTCAACGGACAGATCTCCCTGCAAGAGGCCGTCGCATGGTCGTCCAACACCGCTTTCGCCCAGCTTGGCGTGAAACTCGGCGCGAGCAAGGTTTCGGACATGGCCACCAAGCTCGGGTTCGGCAGCACCATCACCATTGACGGCACCGAATCCACGGGCACCCCGATGACGGCCACCGCGTCCACATTCCCCTCTGATCCGACCGACGACAAGCTTGCGCTGGCATCCATCGGCCAAGGCGACACCACGGCCACGCCGTTGCAGATGGCGATGGTCGCGCAGGCAATCGCCAACAATGGCAAACTGATGCAGCCCACGCTGGTCGATCGTGTGCGCGCCGCCGATCTCACCGTACTTTCGCAGACCAAACCGCAAACCATGGCCAACGCGTTCAGCAAGGATTCCGCAGACAAGCTCACCACGATGATGGAGAGCGTGGTGACCGAGGCCAATCCGCAGCTGGCCATCGACGGCATCAAGGTGGCGGCCAAAACCGGTACCGCACAAATCGGTACCGACAACTCTGCCATCGACGGCTGGGTGATCGGTTTCGCGCCGGCGGACAATCCGCAAATCGCCGTCGCGGTGTTGGTGCATAACACAGATGTATACGGTTCGCTCGCCGCTGGCCCGATCATGCGCGCGATGATGCAGGAGGCTTTGCAGCAGTGAAACTTATCGAAGGACAGCTTATTCACCGCCGATATCGTCTTGATTCGCGTCTTGCGCAAGGCGGTATGGGCGAGGTCTGGAAAGGCTACGATATTCAGCTCGGCCGTGAAGTGGCCATCAAGGCGCTGCGCTCGGACGTGACCAACGCCGAGGCCAAGCTGCGCCGCCTGCGTGCCGAAGCCCATAATTCCGCCAATCTGGCGCACCCGAACATCGCTGCGTTGTTCGAATACTACGAGCATGACGGCATCGGCTTTCTGATTATGGAATACGTCCCTTCGAAATCGTTGGCGGATCTGTTCCATAGCAAGGGCGCGATGGATCCCATCGAACTGCTGCCCATTCTGATTCAGACCGCGCGAGGCCTATTCGTGGCCCACTCGCACGGCGTGATTCATCGTGACGTCAAGCCGGCCAACATCATGGTTTCCGACACCGGCGAAGTGAAGATCACCGATTTCGGCGTGAGCTACTCCACCGGCCAAGGCCAGATCACCCAGGACGGCATGGTGGTGGGCACCGCACAATACATCTCCCCCGAGCAGGCGCAGGGCCAGCAGGCCACGCCGCAATCGGACATCTATTCACTGGGCGTAGTGGCGTACGAGGGCCTTGCCGGGCATCGTCCGTTCACCGGCACCACTCCGGTCGATATCGCCGCAGCGCACGTGAACAATCCCGTGCCTCCACTGCCGAACTCGGTGGACGTCCAGTTACGCGAATTTGTCATGTCGATGCTGGCCAAGGACCCGTTGGATCGCCCGAAAGACGCGCTGGTGGTGTCCCGTACGCTGGCACGCATCGAACGCCGTCTGCTGGATCAGCAGACCGAAATGGCCGACACCACCATGGCCACGTCCGGCAATCGACTGCCGCGCCGAGTGACCAGCACGCCACGCATTGTTTTGGAGGCCACGGCCTCAAGATTGGGAGGGAATAAGCAATGAGCACCAGTATGCCCACCGCATTGGCCGGCGGACGCTACCAGCTTGGCCAGCTCATCGGTCGTGGCGGCATGGCCGAGGTCCACGTGGCTCTTGACACCCGTCTGGGCCGTACCGTGGCCGTGAAAATCATGCGCGCCGATCTGGCCAACGACGACATCTTCCTGGCCCGTTTCCGCCGCGAAGCACACGCCGTGGCCCAGATGAACAACCCGAACATCGTGAACATCTACGATTCGGGCGAAGAACTGGTTTCTTCCGAAAGCGGCGATACCGAGCGTTTGCCGTACATCGTCATGGAATACGTCAGGGGCCAGACCCTGCGCGACATCATCAAGGTCAACGGCGCACTCAGCCAGCGCGACTGCGAACAGGTGATGTTGGGCGTGCTTAACGCGCTCGACTATTCGCATCGCATGGGCATTATCCACCGCGATATCAAGCCCGGCAACATCATGATTTCCGAGCAGGGCGTGGTCAAGGTCATGGACTTCGGCATCGCCCGCGCTCTGGACGATTCCGCAACCACCATGACCCAGTCGCAGGGCGTGGTGGGCACCGCACAGTACCTTTCTCCCGAGCAGGCGCGCGGCGAGACCGTCGACATGCGTTCCGACCTGTATTCCGCCGGCTGCGTGCTCTACGAGATGCTTACCGGGCGCCCGCCGTTTACCGGCGATTCCGCTGTGGCCATCGCCTACCAGCATGTCTCCGAAGTCGCCACGCCGCCATCCGCCGTGGTGCCGGGGCTGCCGAAGATGTGGGATTCAATCTGCGCCAAGGCCATGGCCAAGGACCGCCAGAACCGCTACGCCACGGCCTCCGAATTCAAGACCGACATCCTGACCTACATGAACGGCGGCGTGCCGGTGGCGGCCGCGTTCAACCCATTGACGGACCTGTCGAATATGAAGGCCCGCAAGGAAGCCGAACGTGATTTGCCCACCACGCCGGTGGAACCGCAGCAGCAGCCCACCCAGGCATTCAACCCGGTGACCGGTCAGTTCGAGCAGATTCCACCGGCCAATGGTGCCAACTCAGCGGCGTTGCAGTCCCGTGCGCAGCAGCGTGCGGCGGCGGCCAAGGCCAAGAAGCGCAAGAAGATCATCATCGGTTCGGCGATCGCGGCGATTGTCGCGGTGCTCGTCATTGTGGGCATCATGTTCGCCATGAACGGCTCCGGCAACAAGTCCTCTGAAGACACCGTCACCATCCCTGAAGTGTGCAACGCTTCCACGTCCAAGGACAACATCAAGCTCAAGCTTGAGAGATTGGGCTTGAAGATGACCGAAAAGCAAGACACCGACTCCACCGAGCCGGAAGGCACCTGCACCAAGATGAGCCCGGACGCCGGCTCCAAGGTGGCCAGGGGATCTGCCGTGAAGGTGTGGTTCTCCGCAGGCCCGCAGTCCACTCAGGTTCCGGATGTCAAGGAGCGCAGCCAGGAAGAGGCGCGCAGCATTCTGGAAAGCGCCGGGTTCAAGGTGAACGCCACCGTCAAAACCGAAGACAGCGCCGACATCGCCAAGGATATGGTGACGAGAACCGATCCTGCCGCCGGTCAGTCGGTTCCCAAGGGCACCACCATCACCATATATGTTTCTTCCGGCATGACCACCGTACCGAGCAATTTGGTCGGTCAGTCGAAGGACAGCGTGCTACAGCAGTATGAGGGCAAGTTCAGCTTCACCGTGGAGCAGGAAAGCTCCGATACGGTGGAGGCCGGTCTGATTACCCGCGTAAGCCCCGATTCGGGCTCTTCCATCGCGCAGGGCGGGTTCATCACCATCTGGGTGTCCACGGGCAAGGAAAAGGTCGCTGTACCGAATATCACCGCTGGCACTGACTACGCCACCGCCGAACTCATGCTCAAGGCCGTGGGCCTCAAGGCTCAGGCCAGTGGCCCAACCGACAGCACCGCTGTGGTAGTCAGCATCAATCCTGGCGCTGGCAGCCAAGTAGATGCGGGATCGACCGTCACCATTACCACGAAGGCCGGCAGCACCGGAGGCGACACCGGTACCGGAGACGGTGGCAACGGCAACGGTGCCAACAACGGCAACGGGGGGCGGAACCCGTGAGTGAGTGAGCGCCGGGCGTGTGTGTTGCGCATACGCAACGCACATAGCGCAACACATGCGCAACGTAAACACGCAACGCAATCACACAACGCAAAGGGGAGGGGCTTCTGCATCCCTCCCCTTTGCTGTATAAAGAGCTATCCCAGCGCAACATTCCCGGGAAAGCGTCGCCGCGCGCGGAAAAGCTACTTCGTAACCTTGGGCTGAAGGCCGGCGGACTTGGCCACGGCGTTGTCTTGGCCGCAGACCTTAAGCCAGTTGGCCAGCAGACGGTAGCCGTCCTGGGTCATCACGGATTCGGGATGGAATTGCACGGCGTACATCGGCTTGCCCTTGACCTTGATGCCCTGAATAATGTGGTCGCCCTGCGTCCACGCGGTAACCACCAGCGTATCCGGCACCGAATCGGGCTCGACGGCCAACGAATGGTAGCGGGTGGCGGTCATGGGGTTGGCCACGCCCTCGAAAATCTCGTCATCGATATGTTCCACCAAGCTGGTCTTGCCATGCATGATGGTGGGCGCATGGCCCACAGTGCAGCCATACACCTCGGCGAGCGCCTGCAAGCCCAGGCACACACCAAACATCGGCACGCCGCTGGCCGCGCACAGGCGAATCATATCCTCACTGGCACCGGATTCGGCCGGAGCGCCAGGGCCGGGAGAAATCAGCACGCCATCGTAACCGTCCAGTACACCCGGCGCGGCTGGGTCGATAGCGTCGTTACGCACCACATCAACAGTGGCGCCAAGGGTTTGCAGATAGCCTACGATCGTGTAGACGAAGGAATCGTAGTTATCCACCACCAAAATATGCGCGGAATCGGTCATAGGGCTCTCCTTGAGGGACGTGTACTGCAAGCCATAGTACTAGGCTGCCGTCAGCTCACTGCCACGAAGTTCGACATCTGCTGTAGGAATGGGATATTGGCGGCGGCCCAAGGGAATCCCCACTGGAACAGCGCCGCGGCGGCTGCGAACAGCAGCAGAGCCAGCAGCAGCCATCGAATCGGTGCCACGCCGGGCTGCAGACGCAACAGTCCGCCATAGATGCTGGCATCCGGGCGGCGACGCTCGCCCGCGCGAATCTCGCGCAGCACCGGCCAGCGCCATGCCACCGCAGCGGCGATGAACAGAACCAGCCACACTACCAGCGCGCCGAATACCACCTTGTCCAGCGAGCCAATGCGGGAAGCGATCGAGGGGGTTTCGGTGGTGGAGAACTTCACTGCACCGGACGAATCAGTAGTAGCCAGCTCTTTGGGCACGCCATCAGACACTTTGGCCCAGTACGCCAACTCACCATAGCTGATCCATCGATGGGTGGGGGTGGAGTATTTCGGCTCACAGGTAGTCAGTGTGATCATGCGTTTGGTGGGATTGGCAGTGGAGTCTTCCGGATTGGGCGCGATCACATACACGTCCGTGGGCAGCACAATCTCGTACCGGGTGTAGTGGTAGACGTACCAGTAATCCTTGGTACGAACGATGATGGGATCGCCTTCCTGCAACTTGTCCACATCGCCCAACGGCTGCCCGTAGCCGTTGCGGTGGCCGGCGACGGCGAAGTTGCCGACCTGCCCCGGCATCTGGGTGGTGTCGTAATGGCCCAGACCGTGGCGATTGAGCTGCTCGAGCGTGGTGCCTTCCACGATGTTGCGATGCCATTGGGAGCCGAAGCGCGGAATGTAGATCTGCGCAATCAAGTCGCCATATTTCGCGTCTTTCGGCTGTACTGGAGCATCACCCTCCTGGGCTTTGGCGATGGTGACCGTTCCCCCGTTGTTGCTGGGGTCGCTCCAGTCGACGGACTGGGTGGTTTCGTTCTGGGCTCGCTCCGCCTCGACACCGGTCCACCACATCTGCCAGACGATGTACAGGGCGCAAATCACGGCAGCGGTAATCAGCAGTTCGGCGCAGATGCCGAGTGCCTGCCAGATCAGGCTCCGCTGGGGCGAAGACGCGCCGCGTACTGCGGCACGACGGGACCTTGCCCTGCTGGCATTGGCCGGGTCTGCCGCCATTCGTGCGGCGTCGTCCTCGGGGAAGGGCTGTACGTCCGACACGGACGCGAGATCAATGGGCGCCGGTGCGCCGCTGTTGTGCCTGCCGTGTCTCATTGCTGAGTCTGCTCCTCATCTGTGGTCTTTGACGTATCGACCGTGGCATATTTCAACTGCTGCAGCAAGGCGGCGGTAGCGGGGAACTGAAGGCCCTCGGCATTCTCCACCTTGTAGCCAATGCCAAACGCGGTCACATATTGCTTAAGAATGGTAATGGCTTCGGAGTCGTTCAACGCTGCGCGAAGTCTTTGTGGGTCACCAATCGCGGAAATGGTGAATGGCGGCGAGTATTTCTTACCGTGCAACGACAGCACGTTGCCGGAACAGATGACCGCCGAATTGAACAGCACCCGCTGATCCATAATCATCAGCGCATCGGCACCGCCGGCCCACAAGGCATTCACCACCGATTCGACGTCCTGCTGATGAATCACGTAATCGTTGATATTGGCGGTCGTGCCATTGTTGTTGACGGCGTTCTCCCATAACGGAGAATCATCCAGCGTTACCGTTACGCCGCTGCCGCTGAGCGCGGGCAGCATCAGGCTGGAATCCACATTGCTGGAGTCCTTGCCTTGGTTCTGCGTGCTGTCAGTACCGTCGGTGCCATCGGCCTTGAGCGCGTCCGTAAGATTGGCGACCTGTTTGGTCAGATCGCTGACGTCCTGCTGCAGCTGGTTGGCCTCGTCCACGCCTTGCTCCACCAGATCGGCCGTATCGTTGGTGGCGGCAACCGTACGATTGACCCTCACGTTGGTGCTCAGCAGAAAACCGGTCAAGGCAATGACGACGAATACCGCGACACCACCCCATAGGGAGTGCCGTGCGCCGTGCTTACCTACATGTCTGGCCATGAATTTCCTGTCTTCTTGCCGACTCTGGTCGCCGCTTTCGAGTGTAGCCACTATTATGACTTTTAGCCTATTGAATGGAGACTATGCTGATGGCTGACGAAGAGCTGCACGAAACCGACTCGAACAACCAGAAGGACTGGCAGAGCGAGACCTCATCCAGCACCGCTGCTGACGAGACCGCCAACAAAGACACCGAGCAGAACGCAGAGAACGCTTCTGCCGAGGAAGACGCGGCTTACGGCGTGAATATGGAGCAGGTGCAGGCCGTGCTCAACGCCACTGCCGATAAGGCCACGCTGACCCCGCAGATGCAGCGCATGATGAACCGTCAGGCGGAGAACACCAAGCGTGTTGAAGAAACCATTAAGGGCACCAAGTCGAACCCGCGTTGGTTCGTGCCGCTGTTCTGCGCGTTTATGATCATCGGCCTGATTTGGTGTGTGGTGTACTACCTCTCCCCGTCCGGCTCCTGGCCGATTCCGAACATCGGCGCGTGGAACCTGGGTATCGGCTTCGCCCTGATCATGATCGGATTCCTGATGACGATGGGATGGCGCTGAGTTCCGACTTGTTGCGCTTATCTATCGGTAGATCGTTTTTTCTATCGTTAGGTTGTTCTTAGTTCTTATGCGAAAGGCCGACCTCCCGTATGCGGAGGCCGGCCTTTTTCGTGCCTTCACCTGTTCATCCACAGCTATCCACCACTTATCCACGACTTATCCACTACGTTATCCACAGCCTGTGGATGAATTACACCCATGTGGTTTTCCACCGAATGTGGAAAACCATGTGGATAAGTGGTGGATAAGCGGCGTTTCTCGGTGTATATCTCGTGCATAACTTTGGCTTGGCATACATCGCCACAGCGAGGGAACAGTTATACACCCGAGTTATCCACTGCAACAAACCCAGCAATGACGCGGCATTCCTAACTTATCCACATAAGTTATCCACAATCTTATGCACTTTTCTACACACTTGTGCACAAGTCACCATTGTGGATAACTCATTATCGTGGATAACTCGTCATTGCGCGCATCTCATTACTGTGGATACCTTCATTACTGTGGATACCTTCATACAGCGCATGCCCACTCACCGAATGACGATATCCACATCACCACTTTCCGTACAGACACTGATGCCGGGCACTGCATGTTCCGCAATACCCGGCATCAATCGTTTTTACAGCCGTATCAAGCCATATCAGTGCAGGGAGCCGAAACTCATCCACCCGTAAGGATTGGCCATATTGCACAACAGAATCAACACAACGACCAGCACCACCATGGCCCAGCCGTAAACCTGCATACGCCATTTCAGGCTTTTACCTCGCCACGCCGGCACACCACCCACCAGCAGCCATGTGAGTATTCCACCCACTACAAAGCCGCCGACATGCGCCTGCCACGCCACGCCACCGACCACGAACGGCAAAGCGAAGTTCACCGCCATCCAGATCAACATGGAGCGGATATCGGCGCCGATACGGCGATATACCACCAGCAATGATGCAAACAGGCCAAATAAGGCTCCAGAAGCCCCATAGGCTGCCATCTGCCAGCCGATGCCTCCCGGAGCCACCGCAGCCCACACCATAAGTCCCAGAGAGCCGCCAAGGCCGGAAATCACATACAGTCCCAAGAACCGCCAGTGGCCGATCATTCGTTCCAGCACTGGGCCCACGGAATACAGGGCGATCATGTTGAACAGGATATGCAATAGCGAGTTCGGCGCATGCAGGAACATCGAGGTGATGAGCGTCCACGGCTCAGCCACCAGTCTGACCGGAGCCGCCATGCCGAGGTACATCAACCAAGCCCTCAGGCCCGGGGCAATAAATCCCAGCAATACCTCCAGTAGCCACACTGCCACGCACGCAACAATCAGCGCCCAGGTCATCACCGGACCACCGCGCTCCCACTGGTATCGAATCTCCCGCTGTGTAGGAATATGCATGCAATCCACTGTATCGAAGGTCTCGGATGCGTTCCACGCGCCGCGAAGATGCTGAGCCGACCGAGGGCATGCGGGCGTGGATGAATCGCCCACGAATGTCATTCCACCCAATCGTCACAAACAGTGGCCTAGAATAGGGAGCAGAGTCGGTCTGAATGGGCATACCGACCAGACGATCCCTAGGGAAAGGAGCCGTCATGGAGAACAAGTCTTCTAACGGTTGGAAGTTCTTCGCGCTGCTGTTCGGCGGATTGCTCGCCGCGCTTGTCGGCCTGTACATCTACAAGCAGCAGAACCCAGATTACGATCCGTGGGAGGAGCCGTGGGAGAACAGCTCCTCGCCGGTCGACCTGGGTCTGAACAAGGCCGAGGATGAGGCCGATGACGAGGCGGAAGCCGCCCCGGCCGAAGCCTGATAGCACAGTTTTTCAACGCAAAAGGGCCCTGTATCCAACCCGCGTGGTTGGATACAGGGCCCTTTTGCGTCTCTCAACAGGAACCTGGCTCCCCCTCTCTGAGGGAGGGGGAGCCAGAATGTTCGTGAACTCAGTCGGCCAGAGGAGCAGTGTACCAGATGTGCGGAGCCGTTAAGCGGGAAGCCCGGTGGGCTTCCCGTAGGCGACGCCGAGCGGCGACAGCCGCGAGGTAGAAACCAGCACGTAGCTGGCGCGCTGCTCCGGCGGCCGTCAGGCCAGAGGAGCAGTGTGCCAGATACGTTCCAAATAGTCTTCCATGGAGCGGTCGGAGCTGAAGTAGCCGGAGTTGGCCACGTTGAGCAGGGCCTTGCGGTTCCATTCGAGCTCATCGGCGTAGAGGGCCTCGATCTCGGACTGGATGCCCATGTAGGCGGAGAAGTCGGCCAGGGTCATGAACCAGTCCTTGGTCAGCCAGTCGGCCACGAGCGGGGAGTAGGCGTTGCGGTCGCCGTTGGAGAAGGTGCCGTCGGCCACCAGATCGATGGCCTGCTTCAGGCGCGGATCGGCCTCGTAGTAGGAGGCGGGATTGTAGCCCTCGGCGTACTTCTTCTCGACCTCGTCGACGGTCATGCCGAACAGGAAGAAGTTCTCGGCGCCGACGCGCTCACGGATCTCGACGTTCGCGCCGTCCAGCGTACCCACGGTCAGGGCGCCGTTCAGAGCGAACTTCATGTTGCCGGTACCGGAAGCTTCCTTGCCGGCCTGGGAGATCTGCTCGTCAAGCTCGGTGGCCGGGATGAGGTTCTGAGCCATCTCGACGTTGTAGTTCGGCAGCATGTGGACGGCGAGCTTGCCCTTGACGGCCGGATCGCTGCTGATCACGCGGGAAACGTTGTTGATCAGCTCGATGGTCATCTTGGCCAGGTAGTAGCCCGGAGCGGCCTTGGCACCGAAGAACACGGTGCGCGGAGTGATGTCCTCGGCCTTGACCTTGCCGGACTTGATGTCGGCGTAGGTGGAGATCACGGCGAGAATCTTCAGAGACTGGCGCTTGTACTCGTGCAGACGCTTGACCATGGTGTTGAACAGGGTGTTCTCGTCGATATCGATGCCGTAGTGGTCCTTGGCGAAGCCCACGAATGCGTGCTTGTTGGCCTTCTTGACGGCGGCGAACTTCTTGACGAACTCATCGTCCTTGGCCAGCGGCTCGAGGCCCTTGAGCAGTTCCAGATCGGCGACCCACTTGTCGGTGCCCAGGCCCTCGGTGATGAGGTCGGACAGGCGCGGGTTGGCGAGCTTGACGAAGCGACGCGGGGTCACGCCGTTGGTCACGTTGGTGAACTTGTCCGGGTAGACGTCGGAGAAGTTCTTCAGAGTGACGTCCTTCAGCAGCTGGGAGTGCAGCTCGGCCACGCCGTTGACGTGGGAGCCGCCGTAGGTGGCCAGGTAGGCCATGCGCACGGCGTCGCCGGTGTAGATGGCCATGTCCTTGATGGTGTCGGCGGCAACGCCCTTGGCCTTGAGCTCGGCCTCGAACTGCTCGTTGATCTTCTCGATGATCTCAAGGTGACGCGGCAGCAGCTCGCCGATCAGGCTGGCCGGCCAGACCTCAAGGGCCTCCGGCAGCAGGGTGTGGCAGGTGTAGTTGAAGGTCTTGGTGGTGATGGACCACGCGGTATCCCAGTCGTAGCCGTACTCATCGATGAGGATGCGCATGAGCTCGGGGATGCCGATCACCGGGTGGGTGTCGTTGAGCTGGAAGACGATCTTGTTCGGGAAGGTCGTCAGGTCCGGCTTGTCCTGGCCCGGGTAGAAGACGCGGATGGCGTCGTGCAGGGATGCGGAGACGAAGAAGTACTGCTGCTCGAGGCGCAGTTCCTTACCGACCTTGGTGGAGTCTTCCGGGTAGAGAATCTTGGAGATGTTCTCGGCCTTGACCTGCGGGGCCACGGCGTCCATGTACTCGGAACGGTTGAAGGCGAGCAGATCGAACTCGTCGTAGCTCTTGGCGGTCCACAGGCGCAGGGTGTTCACGCGGCCGGACTTGTAGCCGGGAACCATGTAGTCCACCGGCACGGCGCGCACGGACCATGCGGGCTGCCAGGTCTTGGTGCCGTCGGCGTTCTCGACGACCTTGCCACCGAAGGAGACCTTCTGATCACGGTTGTAGTCGGTGTGACCCCACGGCTCTTCGTTGGCCAGCCAGTAGTCCGGGGTTTCGACCTGCTTGCCGTTCTCGTCGAACTTCTGCTTGAAGATGCCGTACTTGTACTGGATGCCGTAGCCGAAGGCCGGCACGCCGAGGGAGGCGAGGGAGTCGATGAAGCAGGCGGCCAGACGGCCGAGGCCACCGTTGCCGAGGCCCGGCTCGTATTCGGCGTCCACGATGTCCTTCGGCTTGAAGCCAAGGGCTTCCACAGCCTTGTCGAACTGGTCGGTCAGGCCAGCGTTCAGCAGTGCGTTCTCCAGCTGCTTACCCATCAAGAACTCGGCGGACAGGTAGCCGACGGCCTTGGTGTTGCCGTTGACGGTGTCGGCCTGGGTCTTGAACCAGGAGTCGGCAAGGTGGTTGCGCACGGCCTTGGATGCGGCGACATACACGTCAGCAGGGGTGGCCTGCTCGGCGGTGACGTTTTGAGTGTATTTCAGTTGTTCACGAATCTCGTCGGCGAATTGTTCCGCCGTGACGGGAGACTTCGGTGCGGTGATTTCGGTCATTCTGACTTTCCTTCCGGGATAAGTGCCCGTGTTTATTATGCCGCGCGATAGGTATCGTCGCATAGACGTAAGCATGAACTCTCCATAACGACGATGGCGGAGCGTTCTTGCATACGTTCTCATTGAGAGCGTATCACATATCTCACGGTTCCGCATCCTACAGTATGCCATCGTTTGCATACCTTGCGGTTTCGCGTGCCGGTGCCATGATGGAGCATATGGCAGTAATTCTCGAAAAAGACTTGAAACGAGGGCACGACGCACTGGTGCAATGGCGTGCCGCAGCCCTGGAACTGGCCGACAACACACCACATCGCCTGACCACCTCCCCCGTTCTGCCGCGCCCGGTGTGGGCGATGGCTGTGCGCTACTCGCTGTTCCTGCTGGAGCGGCGCGCGCCCGGCCCTGGCGTGGAGGTGCGCGTTGCGCCGTGGGGTGCGGTCAAAATCCTGGACGGCCCGGAATCGGACCCGCACAACCTCACTCCACCGGACGTCATCGAACTGGAGCCCGAGGTCTGGCTACGGCTGGCCTGCGGCATCACCACGTGGGCAGAGGAAAAGGACGCCGGCCACATCAGCGCGGTCGGAGAGCGCGACGATCTGAGCGACCTGCTGCCGCTGTAAATCGTCGGATGCCCGGTATCGGATGCCCCTTTATCAGAACTGTGCGATGCCCCAGCGCTGGATGGGTGGATCCAGAGGTCAACGTGGCACTCGATGTATTCTCCAACAGGCCATCGCGCACCGAAAACAGCACGACGATACACAGCAGCGCGATCGGAAGCACGTGGGCATACGGTCCGCCGAATGCCGGAGCGTTTGCCCCGTTAACCCCATGGCCGCTCGTCTTCGGCGCATTGCCGAACAGCATCACCGCTGCCGCCGCCACCGCCGAGAGCACCACACCGGACGCACCCCAGATCAGCATGAGCGTACGGCGATCATACCGGTCCTGAATCACGCCGCCGGCAAGGCCCAGCACCGTCTGCACCACCACGCAGATGCTTTCCGTCGTGGTGGCGGCGGCAGAGGATCCTGTCGTGGCGAGCATGATCAGCGGCACCGCGAACGCGATCAGGCTGGCACCGACCGCGCCGGACGTGTCCGCAGCCAGCCACCATCCGTAATCAGTTCCCCGCCATAATTCCGTATCACTTGCCATCGTTGCCCTCCCTGGGATTGGTCCTTATGGACGCCACCATAGGGAGCCGCCGCCGAGCCGAACACCCGCAATCCTCGGTTATGGGGACATGGCTGCGGTCGTCGTCCTCATTTGTGAGGACAGGGCACAATCAGCGCCGGACGCCGGACATCGCAGCTTCTGCCCCATCAGCCCCGCACGCACGGGATACGCACATAGATCATCCACGTGCCATCATCCGAACGGGTGGTCAATTCACCGCCCAACTCCTGCACACGGGTGCGATGCATGGCCAGCCCACGCCCCGACCGCTCCTGCGCGGACAGGCCATTCTGCGCGTCGGCATCGTCACGGATATCGTTGGTCTCGCGAATCTCAATCCATTCGGGAGACAGGGTGACGAACAGCAGGTAGGAATCATCTCCCGCCGGTGCATGGCGGCGGATATTCGTGCCGATCTCCGTCATCAGCGACAGCGCCTCGGCCGCCGCCTCGGGGTCCACGACCATGGCGATGCCGTTGACCGCGGCCGTCCCCCGATAGCCCTGCGCCTCCAGAAACTCCTCGGTATCGGTGATCTGCGCCTTCACACGCGTGACGAAGGATTGCGGCATGCCCGCTGTGGATTGCGTACGGTCATCGCCACCGGCGTTCTCGGGCACGGCATTGTCAACCACCTCATTCGCAATCGCTGGACAGCTCCCGGCGCCTACCGGGTCACGAGCCAGGGCGGATTCTTTCGTCGGCGAATCAACCTGCCCTGATTCTGCAGTCGCCACCTCAGATGTCCCGGTGCCACCGACCGGCAAGGACTCGTCCCGGAAGCCGGCGTCCATTCCGCTCTGCTCGGTCAGAAAATCGATGATGCCATGCACTTCCGCAAAGGCACGTTGGCTGCGATCCAGCACGCGCTGCCAGTCGCCACCATCGATGCCGGCTGGCGCGGCCAGATTATTCCGGGCGATGGTCGAGATATACGTCAGATCGTTGGACAGCGTGTCGTGCAGTTCGATCGCGAGCTGGTTGCCGTGGCGCAGATCGGCCAGCGCCGATTCCATCTGCTCGTTTTCGTTCTCCTGATTCACCACGCGCTTGCGCCAGCGCAACGCAATGCCCAGTAATACCAGCAGCACGCTTGCCGTCAACGCCGCCGACGCCGTGACCAGCCACGACCCGGTCACCGCATAGACGATGGCCGCCACCGCAAGCACACCGATCGGGCCGAACATCGCCAGCGGATGATTGAGTTCTATATCGATATCAATCTGATGATGCTTCTTGCCGTCGGCGTGACCCTACGAATACGACGAATGCCGCGAAATGATAATCGGACGTTTCACCGGCCCGCTCCCCTTATGCGCCTTGCGCTTCTTCTACCGTGTCCCCACACACCCATCGGCGCCTTCATCAGTGCAGGTTCATGCGAATCCATGCGCCGATAAGTTCCTTGAGATTGCCGGCGCCGAGCTTGTCGGCCGCACGCATCAGATGCGTGCGCACGGTGGTTTCGGTGATGGACAGTTCGGCGGCGATCTGCGGCATAGTCCGGCCGCGGGACCACAGTTCCGCAACCTCCACTCACGCGCGCTCAGACGGTTGTCCTTCTCGGCCTTGATGCGCGCGGACGCAACGGCCGCGGTCTCGAACCGCACGTCGCCACCATCGCCCCATATTTTGCCGGTCTGCACCTGGCGGATAGCCACGGCCTGCAATCGCACATCATCGTTCTTGCTCATGATGCCCTGTGCGCCGGCCCGGGCCATCTCCTGGGCATGTCGGCCCACAATCGAGGCGGTAATGGCCAGTATCGCCGTGGTCGCGTTTTCCCTGCGGATTGCACGCACCACATCCGGACCATTGATGTCGTTCATCGCGATATCGGCCAATAGCACAGCAGGCGGGTGTTTGGTGGCCGTGCACAGCTGAATGGCTTTGCTGCCTTCGCTCACCGGCGGCAACAATTCGAAGTCTGGCAGGGCCTTCGACAAAAATCGACTGTAATGCCATCAGGGCCATGCGGTCGTTGTCCATGATGAGCATGGTGGGCCTTGGCCCATCCTGCCCGCTGATATCCGGCATATGCCTACGTGCGCTCAGCTCTTCTTGGGCTTGAGCGCGGAAGGCATGGGCATCGGAATCGGCTTACGGGGAGCCGGTTTCGGTACATTGACCGCCTTCTTGGGTGCCGATGCGGGGAATTCTCCACTGGTCGCCTTGGCTGCCGCTTCGGCTGCCCACTTGGCGTACTCGTCGAGGTCGTCCTCCTGCGCGGCGGGAGCTGCCTCGGCGGCACCGGAAGCGTGGTCGTCAGCAGCGGAATCCACATCCTTGTCCGCATACTGGTCATCCATGTCGGCGAACGGGTCAGGAGAGCCCGTTCCCGGCTCCTGCTCGCTTAGCTCTTTTGCCAGCTCATCGTAATCGGTATCGGTGGTCAGGTACTTGAGCTTTCGGGCAATTTTCTGCTGTTTTGCTTTTTGACGTCCGCGGCCCATCTGACCCCCTGCGATTACTGTGCTGTTCGATTCATCAACAATAGAGAGTACCACTAATAGTGGCTTGTTCGTTGTCGGCTCACACTTTTACCATAAAAAGCGTTTATCTGAGCCCTATTTAAAGGATTTTCGCATGACCGACGAGCAGCAACTGACAGCGGCAGGCAATGAGATGAGCGCGAGCTTCCTCGCGGCCAAAAAGCGTTCGGACGAAACGCTCGCCAAGCTGGAGGCCAAGCCGTCGTCCTTCACCATGTTGACCGGCGACCGTCCGACCGGCCGGCTGCACCTCGGCCACTACTTCGGCTCGATCCGTGAGCGTGTCGCCATGCAGGAGCGCGGCGTCAACACGAACATCATCATCGCCGACTACCAGGTGATCACCGACCGCGACACCACCGAGCACATCCAAGACAACGTGCTGAACCTGGTGCTCGACTACATGGCCGCCGGCATCGATCCGAACAAGACCATGATGTTCACCCACTCCGCCGTGCCGGCCGAGAACCAGCTGCTGCTGCCGTTCCTGTCCCTGGTCACCGAGGCTGAGCTGCACCGTAACCCGACCGTGAAGTCCGAGATGGAGGCGTCCGGCCACGCGTTGACCGGCCTGCTGCTCACCTACCCGGTGCACCAGGCGTGCGACATCCTCTTCTGCAAGGCCAATGTCGTGCCGATCGGCAAGGACAACCTGCCGCACGTGGAAATCACGCGCACCATCGCCCGCCGTTTCAACGAGCGTTACGCCAAGAAGAACCCGGTGTTCCCGGAGCCGGCCGCCATTCTGTCTGAGGCACCGGAGATTCCGGGTCTCGACGGCCGCAAGATGAGCAAGTCGTACGGCAACTCCATCATGCTGGGCGCCACCGCCGAGGAAACCGCCAAGCTCATCAAGAAGAGCCCGACCGATTCCGAGCGCCGCATCACCTTCGACCCGGTTGCCCGCCCGCAGGTCTCCGCCCTGCTGACCACCGCCGGCCTGGTGACCGGCCGCGACCCGAAGGACATCGCCAAGGAGATCGGTGATTCCGGTGCCGGCGCACTCAAGGCATACGTCATCGAATCAGTCAACGAGTTCCTGGCCCCGCACCGCGAGCGCCGCGCCGAGCTGGCCAAGGACATGGATTCCATTCGTGACATCCTGCACGACGGCAACAAGCGCGCCAACGCCATCGCCGAGGAGACCCTCGACCAGGTGCGCGAGGCCATGGGCATGAAGTACTGATTTTCCCGCCGCTCGTAGCAAGACGCCGTGTCAGCCCCAACTGGGCAACTGACACGGCGTTTTTTGTATTGCTGCGTCTGCTGTGTCCTATCTTCACTTCGAGGGGCGGATTTCTTGTTTTCCGGAGGTCTATCTCCGCTTCGAGGGGCTGTTGCTCAAGTAGGCGAGGCACAAAAACGGCGGAATGACGTTGGCGTGAATGGGATTTTATCTGAGATTGAGCGCATGACCAGCCCCTTGAAACGGAGATAGACCTCCGGAAAGGCTCAAATCCGCCCCTTGAAACGGAGAATCAAGCGTTAGTAACTCTCAATTCAAAAAACACAACATGTTTTCCGTGCAACGCGGCTATCAAGACGGACCTCTGGTCACTTCATGCCGATGGCTTGCATCAATACGTACGCTCCCCGCACAGCAATGTCATTACGACGTGTTGCGGCATAGCGCGCATGGCTTCCGGAGTATCGGCGGCGTATGGGTCGGCGTCCAACAACACCATATCGGCCGGGTCGCCGGATGCAAGGCGGTCACGGCCAGTGGCGGTCGAGGCTGCCAGCGAGGTGCGCACATCGAGGCACTGCTCGGGCTGGAACGGCTCGCGGTCAGAGCTTTCGGAGCCGAACACGGCGGCGGAAATGGCCAGCCACGGGTCCAGCGGGGCCACGGGCGCATCCGAGCCCATGCGCAGCGTGGTACCGGCGTCGTGGAGGGCCCTGAACGGATAAGGGATACCGGCCGGGTTGGCCCAGAAACGGGTGATGACGTCGCGGTCATCCATGGCGTGCTGCGGCTGGATGCTGGCCGTGAGCCCCAGCTCGGCGAAACGCGGGATATCGACGGGTTTGAGCATCTGTGCGTGCTCGATCGATCCATGTGCGTGCGTGGCGGCGACTGCGTTGAGCGCAATGGTGTTCGCTTCGTCGCCAATAGCGTGGCAGGCGATGTCGAAGCCATGCTCGGTGGCTAGGCGCATATAGTCTTCGATTTGCTGCGGCGTGTAGCTCAGCGTGCCATACGTCGGCGGCTCGATGCCCGAATACGGCGTGGAGCAGTAGGCGGAGCGGGTGTTGAGCGATCCGTCCGAGATGAGCTTCATGGCGCCCACATGGCCGAGCCCGGCGCTGCCCGGCAGTGGGTTGCCGGTATGCCAACCCGCGTCAATGGCGGCTTGCAACCGCTCGGGGTATACACCAGCGTCCACGCGCAAACCGTTAATGCCGGCCGCGAAACGATTGGTCCATGTATCGATGTTTTCGGCCATTTCATAATCGCGGATGCCCACCACGCCCTTGCTTGCGGCGTCCTGTTCGGCCTCGCGCAGCAGACGGTCAGTCTCTTCAGCAGCGCCCGGCACCTTGTCGAAGGCGGTGTAGGCGTTGAACCATTCGAGTTCACCGACCAGACCGGATTCGTCCACATGTACGCCAAGCCTGCGGGCCGCGGCGGAGTTCACCCATCCGCAGTGCATGTCCGCGCTGGAGAGGGCCACCGGCTGTTCGCCGGTCACGGCGTCAATTGCAGCCAGTGTGGGCTGCTCGTCGTCGGCCCACAGCGAGTGACGGAATCGCATGCCCACCACGAAGGCATCTGGGTCAAGCGTGCCGGCGGCGCGGCGCTCATCCAGATGACGGCGCAACATGTCCATCGCTTCGGCGGCGGAACGGGCATTGATGAGGTCCAGTCGGCCCAGCGTCTTAGCCCATTGCGTGAAGTGCGTGTGGCAGTCCCACAGGCCGGGAATAACCCACAGGCCGTCGGCGTCGATGGTGGTTTCGTCAGCAGGTGCGGAGGCCGACGTTGGGATTGAGACGCTGCCAGAAGCAATGGCATTCGTCGCGTATGCCAACGATGTCGTATGCGCCTTAGTCTGCATCGTGCCGTCCGAAGCCGAGACCGTTCCAGCAGGGCCGACAGACGCAACAACCCCATCGCGAAGCACCACATCCACGCGGTCCTGAGACCCCGGAACACCGGCATTGACAATACGCACCAAGCTACTCATACCCGCCATCATGCCACCTTTGCATGAACGCCATGGAGATTCGTTCAAGCTGAATCGCGCCGTCGGCGGCGATTCCCGCTGGCTGCCTGCAAACCCCTACGTTCCATGTAATTGCGGGATGGCCTGCAACTGCGATGAACACCCATAGTTTATCCACCGACTTATCCACATTTATCCACCGAAAAATTGGGGCGGTAGACAAGGCCGGTAGCCGGACTCTACACTGCGAGGACAAAGCGAACATCACGAAGGGGTGATCATCATGGGTAGCTCAACGGCATTGACCGAGCTGACAATGCAGAAGTATCAACGAATGCAGACGTGCGCAGATGTTCAACGACGAAGCGCATGGCGCCCACCCTATGCCCTGACAACAGCGTTGGAGCTTTTGTCAATTGAAGTACCCCGCATATCAAGCAAACACAGAGGCCTTGCAACTACAACCATTGTTGCGGTTCCACACGCCAATGACAAACGGCACATTGTGGGGGTCAAAGTGGTTGTATGGCCTTTCCCACTAGACACGGTCATAATCGAGGGACAATTCACATGCACTTCACCAGCTTGCACATGGGCCATGTTCTCCGCGTATCTCGAACTTGAAGAACTCATCGTTCTCGCTGATTCCATGATGCGACGAGATCGAAGGCTCTGCAGAACAACCATCGACGCCCTTTCTCTGTATCTCGATGAGGCCGAGGCCCAGGTGCGAGCCGACAAAGAGAATGGAGCCAATTCGTATTTGTTCCGCGGGTATAACAAATGCCGTCGCGCCCTGCTTTTGGCGCGCGCGGGCACAGATTCCTCCATGGAAACACGAACTCGTTTGGTTCTCTTGAAATACGGTCTGGATTGCCCGCAGGTGAATTATCCAATATTCGTAGGAAACAACACCAGACCCATATATCTCGATCTTGCATACCCTGAATTCAAGGTATGCATCGAATACGAAGGCTCTCATCATGCCGGGCAATGGCTGAATGACGCGAGACGCCGCCAGATGATCGAAGACGCTGGCTGGAAGTACATTCAAGTCACCAAATTAGATATTGGCAACGAAGCGGGAGAAGAGGCCCTTGCCCGAAGGGTTGCCGAAAGGATACAGGAGGTTACGGGCAAAACGGTCCAGCTCACGATGCGGCAAACCACCCAGCAAATTAGCGATGTCCGAAAGCTACGCCGTATTCCGCTGTACAAACGGCTGAAATTCGAGCCTCTGCTGCCGATTATTCCGACGACGCAGGAATAATAAGCCCGGTAGAGTCAGTCCGCACCGTCCGCACCGCGCTACGGTATTCAAAACCCATTTCAAGGGGCTGATTTGGCCTCCGCCGGAGGTCTACTTCCGTTTCAAGGGGCTGATCATCCGCTAGACCACGTGTATCAATGCCCTTACGCCAACGCCATTCCGCCGTTTTGGAGCCGCGTCTACTCAGGCATCAGCCCCTTGAAACGGAAGTAGACCTCTCCAGAACGTCAAATCAGCCCCTCGAAGTCCGTTTTGGCCTCAATGGTTCCTGCCGAACCACAAAAAAACCACTCCTCTGCCATACGAGGCGACCGCACAGCAGGCACGTGTCATTTGCCGCTGCGGACCTCGGACTCCATGGCTTCCATGGGCTCGTCGACGAGCACGGTGCCGGACGGCAGGGTGCCGGGCAGCGGATCGTCCATGTAGTGGTCGAACTCGTAGAGCATACGCTCGTTCGGTTTGGCGGTCAGCAACGAAACCACCACGATGAACAGCAGCGAAATGATGAACGCCGGCAGCAGCTCATAGATGGCGAATACGCCGCCCAAGGGCTTGACGAGGTTGTGCCAGATCAGCACGGCCGCCGTGCCGGACAGCATGCCGGCCACGGCGCCGGCCTTGTTGGCGCGACGCCAGTATAGCGAGCACAGCATCAACGGGCCGAATGAGGCGCCAAGCCCGGCCCACGCGTAAGACACCACCTGGAAGATCGACGAGTTCTGGTCGTATGCCACCAGAATACCGAACAGGAACATGACCACCAGCGTGACCCTGGCCACGATCATGACCTGCTTGTCGGTGGCCTTGCGGTGCAGCAGCCCGCGGAAGATGTTCTCGCCCATGGCCGAAGCGCCGATGATCAGATACGAGGAGCTGGAGCTCATCGAGGCCGCGAAAATGCCGGAGACCACCACGCCGCACATGAAGCTCGGCAGCAGGGTCTGCGCCAGCACGATGAAAATGGTTTCCGCATCGGTGGAGGTCAGCAGTTCGGTGGGCATCATCGCGCGCCCCACCAAGCCGATGCACACCGCGCAACCCAGCGAAATCACGCACCAGGAGGTGGCGATGATTCGGGACTTGCGCACTTCTTCCACGCTGCGGATGGACAGGAAGCGCACCAGCACCTGCGGCATACCGAAGTAACCCAGGCCCCACGCCAGCATGGAGATGATGGTGATGCTGCCGTAGTCGGAGGGCGCGCCGAACACGGCCTTGCCCGCCTCGACGAGCTGCTGGCCGGTGGCCGGGTCCAGCTTGGGCGCGGCCACCTGCGTGCCGGACAGGTAGCCGGGGATGGCACGCAGGAATTCCACGGTGTTGTCGATGCCGCCCGCGCTGGCCACGGTGCCGATGAACACCACCGCGAGCGCGAAGAACATGAGCATGCCTTGAATGAAGTCGGTCATCACCACGGACAAGTAGCCGCCCACCACGGTGTAGACGAACACGACCACCGCGCCGATGATCATCATGACGTGGTAGTCGAAACCGAACAACGTGGCGAACAGCTTGCCCACGGTCACGAAGCAGCTGCCCACGTACACGCTGAAGAACACCAGGATGATCACGGCCGCGATGGTGGAGACCACGCCCTTCTTGTCATGGAAACGCTTGGCGAAGAAGTCAGGAATGGTGATGGCATCGCCGGCCACTACCGAGTAGCGGCGCAGTCGCCGGGCCACAAGCTTCCAGTTGAGATAGGTGCCGAGCGCCAGGCCGATGGCGGTCCACATCGGGTCGGCCGCGCCGGTGAAGTAGGCCAGGCCCGGCAGGCCCATCAGCAGCCAGCCGCTCATGTCGGAGGCTTCGGCGCTCAGGGCCGTGAGCCACGGCCCCACGCCGCGCCCGCCCGCAAAGTATTCCTTGGAAGAGGAGTTGGAGCGTTTGGAGTAGATGAATCCGATGGACAGCATGGCCGCAAAATAGATGACCATGGCCAGCAGAATCCAGAAATCGTTGGCCAACTGCGACACCTCCCCAATCATGACGCCAAGCGGCTACCGCCATGGCAGAACTATGTGCTGATATGCGTGCTGATATGCGATTGACGCCGGAGCGGCGTCATACAGACCGTCACAGCCGTGAATACGGCCGCAACGCACTTCGCCTGATGGTAGTGGATACAAGGGCTCAAGCACCTTCCACCGTTTCCATACTGAGACGCTGTTTTATCCGAGCTCCCCACCTGAGGGGAGCCAAGATGACGGTCAGATGTCGTAGCGCCAGGACTTGTCGGTCACCACGCGGGCCATCGCCAAACCGATCGGCAGACAGATAATCACCATGAACGCACGGAACGCCCAGTCCAGCGCATTCATGGTCTGGAAGCTGCCGAGGTACCACATGGCACGGTACATATACAGACCGGGCACCATGATCACGATCGACGGCACGGTCAGGCAGATGCGCGGGTAGCCGAGGTGCGGCGGTAGCCAGCCACGTCGCACGGATGAACGCCACGCCGATGCCAGAATGCCCGCCAGGAACGCGCCGATGAAGGTAGCCATCTCGGGTGCCACGTTGAAGTCTTGCAATTCCAAGCGCAGCGTGTCCGTGATCGCACCGATCAGGGCGGCGGCCAGGCACATGCGCTGCGGCGAATTGAACAGCACGGAGAAGCCCCACACGCCGACGAACGCCGCCACGAACCGCAGCAATCCGTTGACCCACGGGTCAAGCCCCAGCGGTTCAAAGCCTTCCGGGTGCAGGTGCACCATCACGGCCACGGCCCAGCCTGCCAGCGTGGCCATCAGGATGATGCACAGCACGTACGCCACGCGCTGGATGCCCGAGGGGAAGTCGATTTTCGCCATGTCGAGTCCGCCGGTGATGAGCGGGAAACCGGGGATCACGAACAGCATGGCGCCAATGTAGGCCGTATCGTGCGAGAGCGCGACTGGGTCGAAAATGCCGATGAGTCGCAGGGTGCCGGTGCAGGCGAGCGCCGCCGCGGCCACGCACACAAAGGTGACGAAGAACTGGTTCAGATGGTATGCAAACAGCCGGCGACGCATCCACTGGCCAAGGCCCGCGCCCACGAACGCACCGATCATGTCGTATGGGCCGCCGCCGAGCAGGAACACGAAGGCCGCGCAGGCCAGGGCGGAGGCCAGACCGGAGAACCACGGCTTGTACAGCGGCTTGCGGCGCTCAATCAGATCGAGTCGCTCGTGCGCCTGCCGCACGGTGATACCGCCCTTGGCCTTCTCTTCGTCGGAGCGCTCGTTGAAGTGTTCGGCGTATTCCTTGGGCACGCGATTCTTGCGCTTCGTACTGCTTGCAGCAGGGCTTTCGGCGGTTGCGCCGTTCGCCGCCGCGTCCTCAGCGCCCGCCTCGGCATTCGCCGCGTTCGCCGATTCAACCGACTCATTGGAGTCACCGGTAAACACTTCGGCATCGTCATAGGCCTTCTCTTCGGCCGCTTTGTCTTCGACCGGAGTGACTTCCGCGCTGTCCGCCAAAAGTCGGTGGGCTTCTCCATTGTCATCATCCAAGGACTTAGCCACGGAGGTCACGAGTACCTTGGTTTTCAACGCAAGATCCAGCGCCTCGTCCACGCTGCCGTTGGCCGCCTCAGCCTCGGCCTTGGCACGTTCGCGCAGGCGCTTGGCCAGATCGGCCGAATACTGCGAAGCGTCACGTTCGTCCAAATGCTTGACCACGCCATCGGACAGTTGCGAATCGACGTGATACATCGACCCCTTGCCGAGATTCACGGAGAACCAGTCGGCGAAATGTTCCAGCAGCCAGATACGTTCGGTGTTCACGCCGGTGGTCGGCAAATCCACGACTTCGGTGATGCGGTTACGACCATCCGTGCAGGTGGCCTCGATATCCGTCAGGTTCACGTCGGCGCGTACGTGCACGCCCAGCGGGTAGGCGATGCGGTGCATCATTTCACGCACGCGGAAGGAGCCGGTGCCGGCTCCCAGGTCCAGCATGCCGACTCGTACAATCACGCTGGCTTTGGCGGCGATACCGGCGTCCACCACCGGTTTTTCCCAATCGCGCGCAATATCTTCCATGTCCAGCGGAATGGAGTGGGTGTGGAATTTACGTACAGCCGTTGCGCCTTTCGCTTCGGGCGCACTTTTTTTCTTCTGTTCGCTCACATCCCTCATTACTACTCCCTGCCTCCCCCGCCAGCAATCGTAAGGTGCTCAAATCTTCCGCGAATCGGACAGTGTCTCATATGCTGTCCGATATTCGGTCTCTATAGGTGGACAACTTGGCGCACTATATGGACTCCGTAACGCAAATAGCGATTTCGCGGGGATACACTATTGCCCACACAACAACCACGTTGAATATGGGCTGTGGGCTCGCAACGACTGGCCTCAACAACTGCGGAGGAGCCGCAGACGACCGGTAGACCGAGCAACCTGTTATTCGGCAAAGGAGGTTATATGGCAACACCTGAAGAACAGATCATTCCCGCTGATGCCGCCATCGTCACTACCGGGACCGGCCGAAAGGGCCCGGAGGAGCATGATCTTCCCGAAAGCCTGAAGTACGACATGGATCTGTGTCTTGAGATCCTGCGTAACGTACTGGGCGAATACAACCCCGAACTGCTGTCTACGTTCGACACCGTGCGTCATTACGCGGTGGAGGCCAGCGCCGAGCATTTCGCCGAGCTGAAGGATCCGAACCCCGACCAGGATGGCCTGAAGGAGGCCGTGAACGTCATCGACAACATGACGCTGCACGACGCCCAGCTGCTGGCCCGCGCATTCGCCACGTATTTCCATCTGGCAAACCTGTCCGAGGAGAACTACCGTGTTTCCGTGCTCCACGAGCGCGAGAACAACGTGTCCGTTGACCAGGCGGTCGACCCGATCAACGAGCTCACCGTCGCCTACCACCAGCTCATCAATGAGACTGGCCCGGCCAAGGCCAAGGAACTGCTCAACCAGCTCGAATTCCACCCCGTCTTCACGGCGCACCCCACTGAGGCCCGTCGTAAGGCCGTGGAAGGCAAGATCCGCCGCGTTTCCGAATTGCTTGAGGAGTACAAGCGCCTCGGCGGCTCGGACAAGAAGGAATGCCTGCGCCGTCTCTACAACGAGATCGACGCCCTGTTCCGCACCTCTCCGATTGCGCTGAAGAAGCCGACCCCGGTTGAGGAAGCGGACACGATTCTCGACATCTTCGACAACACGCTGTTCAACACCATCCCCAAGGTTTACCGTCGCTTCGACGACTGGGTCCTGGGCGATAAGGCCGGTCTCGTCGAACCTGTCTGCCCCGCGTTCTTCCACCCGGGCAGCTGGATTGGCTCCGACCGTGACGGTAACCCGAACGTCACCGCCAAGGTGAGCCGCGCTGTGGCCCGCAAGTTCTCCGATCACGTGATCGCCGCTCTTGAGCAAGCCACCCGCACCGTGGGCCGCAACCTCACGATGGAAGCCGAGACCACGCCGCCAAGCGCCGAGCTCAAGAGCCTGTGGAGCCACCAGAAGGAAATGAGCGAGCGCCTGACCGACAAGGCCGCCCTGATCTCCACCAAGGAGATGCACCGCGCGGTCATGCTGGTGATGGCCGATCGTCTGCATTACACCATCGAGCGCGATGCCGACCTCATGTACCACTCCTGCGACGACTTCCTCGCCGATCTCAAGGTGGTGCAGCGTTCGCTGGCCGAGGCTGGCGCCAAGCGCTCCGCTTACGGCCCGTTGCAGGATCTGATTTGGCAGACCGAGACCTTCGGCTTCCACATGGTGGAGATGGAGTTCCGTCAGCACTCCGTGGTGCACGCCCGCGCCCTTGCGGATATCCGCGAGCACGGCCTGCACGGCGAGCGCGGCGAACTGCAGCCGATGACGCACGAGGTGCTCGACACCTTCCGCGCCCTCGGTGCCATCCAGAAGCGCAACGGCCTCAAGGCCGCCCGCCGCTACATCATCTCCTTCACCAAGAGCGCCCAGAACATCAAGGATGTCTACGAGCTCAACCGCTTGGCCTTCTCCCACCCGGAGGACGTGCCCACCATCGACGTGATCCCGCTGTTCGAGCAGCTTGAGGATCTGCAGAACTCGGTGGACGTGCTCGAGGAAATGATCAAGATCCCCGAGGTTCAGGCTCGCCTGAAGGCCACCGGCAACAAGCTCGAGGTCATGCTCGGCTACTCCGATTCCTCGAAGGACGCCGGCCCGACTTCCGCCACGCTGGCCCTGCACTCCGCTCAGGAACGCATCGCCAAGTGGGCCGAATCGCACGACATCGATCTGACCCTGTTCCATGGCCGCGGCGGTGCCGTCGGTCGTGGTGGCGGCCCCGCCAACCGTGCGGTGCTCGCCCAGCCGGTCGGTTCCGTCAAGTGCCGCTTCAAGCTCACCGAGCAGGGCGAGGTCATCTTCGCCCGCTACGGCAACCCGGTGCTAGCCATCCGCCACGTCGAGTCCGTGGCTGCGGCGACCCTGCTGCAGTCCGCGCCGAGCGTGGAGAAGCGCAACACCGACATGACCGAGAAGTACGCCGACATGGCTGCTCAGCTCGACGAGGCCGCGCACAACCGCTTCCTCGACCTGCTGAACACCGATGGCTTCGCCCCGTGGTTCTCGATCGTCACGCCGCTGACCGAAATCGGTCTGCTGCCGATTGGCTCCCGCCCGGCCAAGCGCGGCCTTGGCGCCAAGTCCCTAGACGATTTGCGTACGATTCCGTGGATCTTCTCCTGGGCTCAGGCACGCATCAACCTGGCCGCTTGGTACGGCCTCGGTACCGCATGCGAGAAGTTCGGCGATCTGGAGACCATGCGTCAGGCCTACGAGGAATGGCCGCTGTTCTCCACGTTCATCGACAACATCGAGATGTCCATCGCCAAGACGGACGAGCGCATCGCCAAGATGTACCTCGCCCTCGGCGACCGCGAGGACCTCAATGAGAAGGTGCTCAACGAGATGGAGCTCACCCGCAAGTGGGTTCTGGCCATCGTGGGCGACAAGTGGCCGCTGCAGCACCGTCACGTGCTCGGCCAGGCCATCCGCATCCGCTCCCCGTACGTGGACGCACTGTCCGTCACTCAGGTGCTGGCGCTCAAGTCGCTGCGCAAGAAGGTGGACAAGGAAGAGCTCTCGCAAAGCCAGCAGGCAGGATTCATCTATCTGATCCTCTGCACCGTTTCAGGTGTTGCTGCCGGCCTGCAGAACACAGGCTGATCTACACACCAGCGCATATGGGGAAGCCCCGCTCACATCGAGCGGGGCTTCCCCGTTTTGTGTGCATCTTTCATCATCTTGCAATAATTCTTACATGTAAACAGAGAGTTCTTGCATGTAAGAATTATTGCAAGGTGATGAAAGAACTTACTTTCACGCGTACCAATCATTCCAACACGTATCGGGATGACGGTCCATTCCCCTCGCGGCGCAACTTGCCCGCATCCTCTAGCTTCTTCAACAACCGGTATGCACTGATATAGCTCAGGCCAAACAAATCCATGACATCCGCCGTAGTGACGACACCATCATTTTTTTCGGCGAACTCCAGAACAAGGCCACTGCGCCGGGTGGCATCGATGTCACGCTGGCGCACGTAAGACGCCAGCCCCTCTGAACGTTTGTACACTCGGGCACTCAGCATATACGAACGAGAGCTCCCGCTACCGATCCCCTCTACCAAACCAGCTTCCACCAGATTCTCAACAGCGGACACGATGCGTCGATGCTCCAAATGAGAAAAATCGCACAATTGGACCACGGTAAGCCTACGATGCTCACGCAGCAGCGAGAGCACAATCAGTGACCAGACCGGCAATGGCGCCCCACGTCGACGTTCCTCGTCGCCAATCATGGTTACGAATGCCTCGTCAGGTACCACGCGGCGCAAGAACAAGATAACTTCCTCAGCACTGGACTGTGAATAATCCGGGAAAGAACCACCCGCCGCAATCGACCCGGCATAGATGGTATCCACACCTCGCCCGGTACGTTCAACATATCCGGCAGCTTTCAAAATCAGAGCAAGCTGCGGATTACGGGAACGCGGTTGTGCAGTAAGCAGGTTATCTTCGGAAACACCCTCTATGAATCCTCCGGGGTTGGCTATGGTCAACCCATCCTCATCAACCAGGAACCTCACCGAACCCATTCGTGCATAATCGCGATGGCAGAAAGCGTTAATCATTGCCTCACGGAATGCCCCTCGATCGAAGTCTGGCAGATCGACCCGAATCAAGCCGCTCATGACTTCGTGGCTGGGATTCCACGGCTCCATCAGCTCGCCTACACGATCAAACATATCCACCAAGGGCAACACGAACGGATCCATATTGACCTTTGGAGACATGCCTTTCATCACTTGAAAAACAGCCGATGCGGCTGGAACCGATCGATGAATAGCATCAACCGAACCAATGGTGAGCAGACCAGCAACAGATGGCTGCAATCCATACGGGCCATCAACAACCAGTTCAAGTGCCCGATCGAAATCCTCATCAGTAAAAGACAACAACGAGTTTTGCGCATTGGCACTGCGAATATGGCTTCTCAACTTGTTCCGTGAGTCTGGATTCAAATCGTCCAACCGAGCCTCTGGTGCAGGTTGCGCGCTGAAATCGTAGAACCGTTGCTGAGATAAACGGCTAATGAATTGGGAAACAAACAGCGGAACGACCTCAGGCGAGCCGTCTGCTTTCAGCCGGCGCTGCAATGTCTTCCCTTGACTGGTAGACACGATTTGCTGACTGTTACCCACCTCAATACTGACTATCGGCACCTCGTTCTCATACAAGAGCGCCACGCGAGCGGGAAGCTGCGGAACAGTCTTATTGAAAATTAGTACCGCAAGTCCATTGATATTGCGATGCTCGTCACATACGCCGGTCACAGTGCCATCGTCTTCAATACCGAGATACAGTGTGCCGCCTTCGGTATTGGCTAGAGCCACTACGGTGTCAACAATTTCATCATGCGATTGAGGACGCTTCTGCTCGCTCTTGAACTCAACTGTCAAACTTTCTTTAGTCGGCAACATGAGCATCCCCTTTCACCATCTTGCAATAATTCTTACATGTTAACAGAGAGTTCTTACATGTAAGAATTATTGCAAGATGGTGAAAGGGGTAAAGAGCAATCCATCCTGTCATCTCCAGCAACTTAAATCCGATCATCGCTGCTTTCGGCATATCTGATATCAGCCGCTGGTGCCAGTCCAATCACCCAATTGAAGCTCAACACGGCCAAAGACTCTACGCCGCAGTGGATTCGCGCTCGATGAGCTTATAGCCCACATTCACGGTCTGCGGGAAGAATTCATCGTCCGGGTTCTCGATACGCCGCATAAGCAAGGTCAGCGCGGTATCCGCCATGCCCTTGAAATCCGTGGCCACGGTGGTCAGCATTGGCACGCTGTACGCACCCTGGCTCAGGCCGTCGAAGCCGATAACGCGCACATCGCCCGGCACGCTCACGCCATCATCCGCCAGACCACGCAGAATACCGAGCGCAATACCGTCGTTCAGGCAGTACAGACCGTCGTACTTGCACTTGCCTTTCTTAGCCAAGCCGCGCCCGGCCTCGATACCGCCGTCAATCGACCACGAGGATTTGATGTAATCGCGGCGCTCGTCAAACGGCAGTCCGGCCGCGAGAATCGTCTCCTTGGCGGCCCGCATACGAATATCACGTGAGCCGGGAATGATGTTGGGATTGTTGGGATCGCGATTGTCGCCGACGATGCCGATGCGCGCACAGCCGCGCGTAATAAGATGCTGGACCGCCGCCCGTGAGCCGGCGTCGCTCGGCGCGTTCACGGTGTCGATGGGCAGGCTGGTGTCGTAGTTTTCCAGCATGACGGCCGGGTGCCGCTTCAGGATATCGACCGCACGTGGCGCATTGATGGCGATGATGCCATCCGAAAACGTGTACGACAGATCGTTGTCGTCGGTAAGATACCGGGACAGTTCGATGAGCATGTGCGAGCCGCGCTTGTGCACTTCCTCAGCCACGCACATGGCCAGATGGGAGGAATAGTCGCCCTCGATGCCCGAGGTAAGGAAGGTGATGGTATCGGACCGCCCAGAACGCAGGGACCGGCCAGACAGGTTGATTTTGTAGCCGAGTTTGCGGGCGGCGTCACGCACGCGCTGCATGGTTTCGGGCTTGACGTAATCTTTGCTTCGCAGGGCCGCGGAGGCGGTGGTGGCGGTCACTCCGGCCAGTTCGCCGACATCCTTTAAGGTCACCATCGTTATCGTCTCCGCATATCACGAACCTCATCGATAAGATACATCGTATCGCTTCGCTAACCGACCGACTGCGTTGCCACATCCGAAGGACGCATCCCCCCACCCGCATCGACAACGAGACCGAAACCATCGACCGTTGCGCCGCCCGATACCTGATGGATGCCATCGACGGGCATCCACATCATGGTGTCGATTATGTGCCTTGCCGCCTGATCCAGCGCGAATCGACGCTGCCGCTGGATTGATGCTTGCGGCTCTTATCCGAAGAGCCGCACAAGTCGTCGTTTCTCACAGTCAGCACTATACGCTCACTAACGAGGCGCGACCGTCAGATCATAGTTGCCAACGGAATCGCCATCCGCTTCATCTGGCACGCTCTCGGAAGAAACCACCGGAATCACATACGAATGGAATTCCGGCGTTTGTCCGGCAATCCTCTGTTCAAGCAGATCCACAATAGTGGCAGCCATCTCCTCATACGGCTGTATCACCGTAGGAAGCGGCGGATATGCGATCTTATAGACGAACGAGCCATCATAACCAAATACAAATAGGTCATCCGGAATGCGACGCCCTCGCGAAAGCGCCTCACGCTGGACCGCGAGTGCAACCAGATCGGCCGCGAAGATGCCATCCACGTCCGGGTACTGATCGAGGAACATTTTGGCGGTTTGCAGGTAGGACGAGAATTCAAACTGGTTGAGTCGCAACTCATAGGTAAAGCATTCGACACCGTGGTCACGCATCTGTTTGGCAAACACCTTATGCCGTTGCGCGGAAGGAGACAGCACCTTCGAGTAGCCTACAAACTGCACCACTTTCTTACAGCCATGCTTCAAAAACGCCTCGGCCGCGATATGTCCGCCCTGCGCATGGTCTGCATGCACCACCGGAATGTCATCGGCCAGGGAACGGTCCAGGGATATGATCGGCAAACCGATGCCGGAGTAATCGATGTCCACGGAATGGCTGCCCACGATAATGCCATCGACCTTGTTGGCGGTAAGCATATCCAGGTATTTGCGCTCTTTTGCCGGGGAATGCATGGTGTCGCACAGAATCATCTTGTATCCGCGACGATCCAGTTCGTCCTCGATGCGGGAAGCCATGGTGGCAAAGAACGGCTGCACCACATCGGGGATGACCAATCCGACAAAATTAGTGCGCTTGGTGGTCAGGCTTCGCGCAATCTGATTGGGTTGGTAGTGCAGCAGGTCTATGGCATCCTGAATGGCGCTCTTGGTTTTTTCCGACATATAGCCGCGTTCGTTGAGATAGCGCGACACCGTGTTCTTGGATACTCCCGCTACCCGCGCAACGTCCGTTATCGTGGCCATGAGTTTTTTCCCCCGTTATAGCAATTGGCGGCGGACGATTCCCTACAAGTCTAATAGGGAAACGCCCGCCGCCTATGGACAAGCCCCTAGGGTCTGAGCGCGTACCCCCGGATATCGGCAAGCGCGGCATCGCCGCCATGCGGCTCGACCGCGATCTCATTGCAGGTCGCAGGAGCGAACACGTTCAGGGAATGCACCACACGGCCTCCGTTGATGAAGATCTCCAGCGAACTGGTGTCGCCGATCACTTCCACTTCCATTCGGGGGCTTCCGGCGACCATCAGCGGGCTATGGGTCTTCCCCTTGCTCCACCCATCGGAATCGTTGCGGTCGACGCTCATCTCGGCATGCTCCAAGTCAAATGTGCATACCGTGCGTTTGCCTTCACCGCATCGGAGCAGCAGGTCCACCTGCTTCGCTCGCGTGGCCTCAAGGTCAAGCGCAAAGGAAAGATCGAAATGCACGCCGTCTCCGGCCCGGACGACATGCCTCTGCCCGTCGCGCACGGTCACGTTTTCCTCGGCGCTCATGTCCGCACGCAGCCGATCAAGCTCCGCCACAGGACGGAACGACAGCGTCAGGTCATCGTTCAATATGACCTCGCGCGGCACCGAAAGCGATCCGCACCATCCCTGCTGGTATGTCGGGCCCCAGTCTTTCCAGAATGGCATCCAATCCCAGCCGTTGGCCCAGCCAACGGCAATCCGACGTCCCTGGGCATCCACGAACGTCTGCGGCGCATAGAAATCGAAGCCCCAGTCGGATTCACCGGTCACCGTGTAGACAAAGCGGCCCGTGGCATAGTCGATATCGCCAACGAAATACACCGTGGTACGCTCGCCGGCACCCATGGGCGAGCATAGGAACACCCATTTGTCTTTCAGCGGGAAGAAGTCCGGGCACTCCCACATGTATCCCCACTCGCCACGGGACTCGTGCATGACGTTAAGGAACTCCCAATCAAGAAGATTCTCGGATCGGTACAAGAGAGCTTGCGCCTTGCCGTCGCGCTGCGCGCCGACCACCATGTAGTACAGCCCTTCATGCTCCCACATCTTGGGGTCGCGGAAGTAATCCGTGGGAACACCGCTGGGGGCCTCGATCACGGGATTGCCCTCGTACTTGGTAAAGTGCACACCGTCTTCGCTGATGGCTATGTTCTGTGTCTGCACAAAGCCATTGCCATGGTTGGCGGTGCCGGTGTACGCCACGTACAGCTTGCCGTCCTTCTCGATGGCGCTGCCCGAGAAGCATCCGCCCTGGGGGTGGTCGTCGTATGGCTCGCTGGGCGCCAACGCCATCGGCAACTGGGTCCAGTGCAGCAGGTCGTCGCTGACCGCATGGCCCCAATGCATCTTTCCCCAGAACCCGCTATACGGGTTGAACTGGTAGAAGAAATGGTACTGGCCCCGGTAATAGATCAGACCATTGGGGTCGTTGATCCAGCCGCACGGCCCCATAAGATGATAGGTTTGGCGCATACTGGCCTGTGCTACCTCGGGGGCGTGTTCGGCGATATAGGTCGAGGCCGTATCGATGGCCTGCTGCATGGACTTTGTTGTCATGGGAACTCTCCTTGGTCCCTTAATGGTTAGGGTTATGTCGCCTTACTGCTTCGCGTCGAATTCTTCGCGAAGCTTCTTGGCGAATTGCGTGTTCAGCTCGGACTCGCGACGGGCTTTGTCTTCCTTGATGCGGAACTGTTCATCGCGCGCGGGCTTGTATTCCTTCCACCGTGCCGCATATGCCTCGCGGGCGGAACGCTGCTCATCGGTCAGCTCAGGCTGAGGCAGCACACGTTCCGGAAGCTGCGGCACTACCGGCAACCGGTCCTCGACCGGGGCAATGGTCAGCGGAGTCGCCGTGGGCAATGTCTGATACCAGTAAGCCGTGGAACTCCAATCATCGGACAGGTGATTGGCGTGCCCATGCTCGATCGTGACTTTGAGATGCTTCTCGAAACGCACCGGGTCCGTGATGTGGAATCGATACGAAACCTGGAAGCCATCCGTATCTCCCTCATGGACGATGGTGCCGAAGAACGGATAGGCATTACGCTGCATGCCCCATGCATGGTTGAAGTAATCCTCGGTGCCGGTGCCATTGAGCGAGGGATACTCCTCCCCGTCGATGAAGAACATGTCGTTGCCCTCACCCCACCAGCTGCCCTGGAAATGCTTGACGGTGAGATTGCAGCCCACGTAATGACCGGTGCCTTCAACGTCCAGCACGGTGTAGTTGTGCTCGCCCTTGAAGTTGGTGACGTTGTTGACCTCCGGGCTGTTGACCTGCAGGTCGGGACCCCAGCCGTCGCACGGGTTCTCACGATGCCATGCCGCATGGAAGTAAGCGGTGTCCTCGGGCAGCGGCTCGGCATACATTTCATAATCAATGTTGAAGTAGAGAATGAACGGCAGCTCGTTCTCGTTGATGATCTCGATCTTCGCCTTCTTGTTGAAGGGCATCGGGAAGTAGCACGAGACCGAGCAGGGAGCCCCGTAACGGCCTGCCTCTTCCGGCTTCAGCGATACGTTGAACGGCAACGATGAGAAGTTGCCCGGATAGCTGTTGCCGATGCAGAAGAAATCACCGAACGGGCATAGCACGCTTGGCGTATCCTCGTCATCCCAGGTGATTCGAATGAGCGCCTTGCGGTAATAGAACGGATCATAGTCGTCCCAGATCACGCCAAGCGCGGGATGGATCTCCATTACGGGAGCGGCAGAGGCCTGCGCGACCGGATCGAGAATGGAGGGTGCAGCAACCCTGCGGCAGCTGGAGGTCATCCACATATGCGTGATGCAGCCCGGACCTTCGATTTCTCCAAGCGTGATGGTCTCACCGGCGGGCACTTCCCAGTAGTCTTGGTTCTTGCCCCGCTGATCCCAGCTGGCAAGTCGACCATTGCGAGCATGGTGGACGCTCGTCAGGTCTTTGAACATTCCCGAGATTGCACTCATGGTGTTCTCCTTTGTTATTGATTTTGTTGTTTTTTTGGGGGGGTATCGATAGCGACGAATGTCAGCCCTTGACCGCGCCGGCGACCATGCCGCCGACGATCTTCTTCTGGAACAATCCGTAGAAGATGAGTTCAGGGATGATGATCATCACCGATGAAGCGACTATGCCGCCGTAATCCACGGTGTAAGTGCCCTTGAAGAAGCTGGCTCCCATGGACAGCGTATAGTCGGCCTGATTGCGCAGCATCACGGAAGCGTACGGGTATTCGTTCCAGATGTAGAGCACGTTGAAAATCACCACGGTAGCGATCACCGGCTTGGTCATGGGCAGGATCACCCGGAACATCAGATCCCATATCGAACAGCCGTCGATGACGGCGGCCTCGTCGATCTCCGCGGGAAGCGCTTTGAGATAACCGACGAACAGCAGCGTGTTGAAGGAAATCGATGAGGCGACATACGGCATGATCAACGCCCATTGCTCCTTGAGCCCGAAGAACATGTTGATCTTGTAGACCGGGAACAGGAGGATGAACGGAGTCACGCTCAGGCCGGCAATGAGGAAGGCGTACACCGCCTTGGTCAGGCCGGGGCGCTTGTACGTCATGCGGGCCAGAGCGAAGGAGCTGAAGAAAGTGATGGTCAGCTCGATGATCAGGGAGACCACGCACACCACGAACGTATTGAGATACAGCCTCGGATAGTTCAGCGTTTTCAAGGCATTGCGGTAATTGTCCCAATTCAACGCCTTAGGCCAGCTCAATGGGTCGGACATGATTTCGGCGTTCGACTTGAACGACATCATGAGCATCCACAGGAGCGGGAACACCATCAGGACGGTGATCACCACCATAAGAATGGTGAACCATGTTTTTGCACGTTTCGACATCATGGCCGATCAGCCCCTTTCCTTGGAGCACAGGAAGTAGATTCCGGTGATTGCCAGCGACACGAGGAAGGTCACGGTGGCGATGGACATGCCATAGCCGTACTCGCCGGACTGGAAGGCCATCGAGTAGCTGTAGGTGACCAACGTCTCTGACATATGGTTGGGTCCACCGCCGGTAGTCTGCTGCACGATCTCGAAGATCTTGAAGATTCCGGTGATGATCAGCACAACCACGGTGGAAATGGTCGAGCGCATCATCGGTATGGTCACATGGATCGTGCGCTGCCAGGCATTGGCGCCATCCACGCGCACGGCTTCCATCACTTCTTCCGGGATCATTTTGAGTCCCGCTATGAAGATGGTGGTCAGGTAGCCAAGCTGCTGCCAGAAATAGATGAACGCGATCGAATACGGAGACAGCGTCGTTCCGCCAATCCACTGCTGGGCCAGGTCTCCCGCGCCGATGGCCCGCAGGACGCCATTGATCACGCCGATCTTCGGGTCGAGAATGTACACCCAGATGATGCCCACGATAATCGGAGCGATAATGGCCGGCGAGAACACCAGCGCCTTGGACGTATCGGCAAATGCCAGTTTGTTGTTGAGCAGCAGCGCCAACAGGAACGAAAGCACCAGGAGCAGCACCGACGCCACCACGAAGATGATGGCGGTATTGGCCAGAGATTTCCAGAAGATATCATCTTTGACTAGCCGCACGTAGTTGTCGATTCCATTGAAACGAGCTTTGCCGATACCTGAGTATTTGGTGAAACTGTAGGCCACTGCAATGCCGATAGGCAAAATGATGAACACTACATACACCGCAAGCGTGGGGATCAGAAACCCTACCTTATAGCGCGTTTTGCTAAGCCAATGCATTACGGCACACTTTCCGCGAAGAAAACAATGTGATGATTAAGACAACGGCATGGCCGGCCGGTTGCGAGACCGGCCACACCCATCGAGGAGGGAGATATGCGTTACTTCGAGTTGGCCAGCGCCTCATCCATCTTGGCGACGGCATCGGCCGGAGTATGGGTTCCCTGCATGACGCCGAAGAGCCCGTCATACAACGATGCCTGCACCGAGGAGGGCACCGTCAGATCAGGAGCGGCGGTAGGCGACTTCCACCCATTGCCCAGGGCCTCGACCATGGCATTCATCGCGTACTTGTCCGGAGACGGGGCAAGACCGTCATAACTGGTGGCCGGGAACATGGAGTTCTTATAAGACAGTTCAGCGGCATCCTTGCTGTAGTAGAACTTGAGGAAGGCATAGGTCGCCTCCTTGACGGCATCGTTGTCGGCAACGGTAGCCGGAACTGCGATAGGCGCGGAAGGCACCTTCATATCGATTTCCTGATCGGCCGAGGAATCCGTGAACTTCGGCCCCCACCAGAATCCGATGCGATCGCCGATGTTCTTATCGAATTCAGCGCAATCCCATTGGCCGGTACCGAACATCGCGGCTTTGCCATCATCGAACTGCTGCTTGGCATCGAAGTATTCGATGGTGGACATATTCTCCGGGAACGCACCGGCATCGGCCAACTCCTTGATCCTGTCGAAGGCCTTGGCCAGCTCCGCATCGGAGAATGTCTCCTTACCGTCGAGGATGGACGCGATGTCATCTCCCCAGCCATAACGAGATAGCCAAATGTTGAATTCCCACATGGCATACGAGCTGTTCTTGGAACCGATCGACAGCGGAGTGACCCCGCTGTCCTTGAGCTTGGCGACCATGTCAAGGAACTCGTCGTATGTGGTGTCGTCGGTCGGATAATCGACGCCGGCCTTATCGAAAACATCCTTGTTGTAGAAGATGCCCTGCACATTGCTCTGGTACGGCAATCCATACTGGACCCCGTTGTCGTCCTGGAACGCGGCCTCGGAACCATTCAGCGCATCTTTGACATCGCTGTTCTGATCAAGAAAATCCGTAAGATCCATGAGCACACCGGCTTCATTGAATTCGGTGACCTGTGACCCCTCGACCCAGAAGACCTGCGGCAAGGTGCCGTCAGAGGCGGCGAGCTTCATGTTCTTGGCATGCGATTCGGTGTCAGCGGCAACGAACTCGACCTTGTACTTGCCCTTGTTGGCTTTGTTGAATGCTTCAACGATGTCATTGGTCGCCGGCTCCTGCTTGGCGGGGTTAGCCACATTGATGCCGAATTTGATGACGGTGGCGCCGCTGTCGTCCTTGGTGACCTCCGTGCCGGACCCACCGCAACCGGCAAGCGTGCCGACAACGGTCAACGCCGCGACGCCCGCACCGATGACGGACATCGCCCGACTCTTCATAATATGCTGAGTCATGGTGCTCCTTTGCTCCAATTTCCAGTTTTCCTTTTCCCTTGCGACCACGGCCGCACACACCGTTCCGAAAACCTGTTAACCGAGTAACATAGTACATGCATTTCAACACTTTCACTATGTCGTCGATTGTTTTTTAATAAATCCAGAAATGGCTTCATTTCAGTCTTTATTTGTTTTCACACCGCTGCGTTGAACTCAACATAACACCGTGGTATCCCATGTGTCAACCGGTTAACACATTGCGTGTTGCATACGGCAAACGAGCCCGGAGGCTTCCCTTTTTTCACCTCCGGTTTTCCTTATGCCTCACCGACCTAAGTCCATAAGAATTCAAGGCGATATTCACGCTTCAGGCCTGCACCGATGTTGGCGGGCACGTACTATGCGCGAATACTCGCTAATATGGCAATCAGCAGTCCGCTGATAATGGAGGTTTCATGGCTCAGTCAGACTTTGAACAGGAATCGACCGCGAACGCAACGTGGAGCCGCATGCTGCAAGGCAACCGGCGCTTTGCCGAGGGCAAGCCCGACCACCCATGGCAGGACAAGGAGACCCGCCAGACGCTGCTTGATGGCCAGAACCCGGATGCCGCGGTGCTCTCCTGCTCGGACTCGCGCGTACCTCCGGAAATCATTTTTGATCAGGGCCTGGGCGACCTGTTCACCGTGCGCACCGCCGGGCAACTCATCGATAGCGCGGTTATCGCCTCGCTGGAGTACGCGGTCAAGAAACTGCACGTCAGCCTGATCTGTGTGCTCGGTCACGAGCACTGCGGCGCAATCGAGGCCGCCGAGCAGGAGCTGGACGACCTGATGCACACCATCACTTCCGAAGCCGACGGCTCACTGGAGGCCGCGGATGCGATGGACGACCTCGACGAGCACATCGCCGCCGCCGAATCGATTATTCTGCGCCAGGCCGGCATGTCCGTCTGGCAGGCGCGCGAAGCCGAGCTCGACGCGCATGAAGACATCGAGCGCGTACACGTGGCCCACACCATCGAGACGCTGGTGGAACAATCCCCCATCATTCAGCAGGCATTGGCTGCCGACCAGCTGATGATCGTCGGCGCCCGTTACCAGCTCGACACCGGCAAGGTCGAGGTGCTGAGTTTCTGACCATCAGTCAGACCCCGTTCACTGGGGGTAATGCGGTCGTAGTACATCTGTGTGCAGAGAGATCGAAGAACACGGAAGTCTGAACCAATGCCACCTGCCCTTACTATTCACTACGGATCCGCCACCTATACCCCCAATCCTGCACGTGCCACGACCATCGGGCGTGCGCCGGATTACGATTTGGTGATTCACAACCCGTACGTATCTCACCATCATGCTCGCGTCACCTTTACCGACGATGGTTGGCTCTTGGAAGACACGGGTAGTGCAAACGGACTGTCCATCAACGGCATTCGCACCACTTCCGTACTGCTGCTGAACAGCACCAAAGTGACGCTGGCACAAGGTGCCACCATCGTCTGCATCGTCGGAACCAGCGGGCCGTCCACGCCGGCACAGCCCCCGCGACGCCCTGCGGCAAACGTGGCCCAGCCTGCGCTACCGCCGGCACCATCAGCGCAACCGGCACAACCCACGCAACTCGCGCCGCAACAGGCACGCCCAGTAGTGCAACCCACACCACCAGCACCGCAACCGGCACAACCGGTACAACCGCAACCAACGCCAGCCCCGCTGGCCCCGCACCGCGTATCCCCGGCCCTCGCGCACCTGCAACAGCAACCCCGCCCAACAGCAGTGGCACCGACGGCAGTATCGCCAGTGCCGGTATCACCCGCATCACCATCTCCGTCTCCCTGCGCATCCCCTTCCCCATCGAATGCCGCCGGCACCGTTCTGGCAGGCAGCACGCAAGCGGTAAGGCTCGAATCCCAACTCACCACCAACCGCGTGCACGGGTCCTTCAGCCCCGAGCACGACACCACAGGCGTCATCGGCCGCGATACCGCCTGCCTGATTCGCATCAACGATTATCTGGTCTCCCGCAAACACTGCTCGCTGGAAACCACCAGCAGCGGCATCCTGCTCACTGACCTGAACTCCGCCAACGGCACTTACGTCAACGGCCGCCGCGTCGCGAAGATCTGGCTGCGGGAAGACGACGTCGTCACCGTCGGCAACACCGACCTGATCGTGCATGAAGGCGTGCTGTGCGACCGCACGCCGTTTGTCAGCAACGACGCGGTTATCGCCGAAAACATCGGACTGACCGTGGGCAAAGGCACCCGGCTGCTTGACGGCATCAACGCCGTATTCGCCAAGGGCACGCTCACCGCCGTAATCGGACCTTCCGGCGCCGGCAAATCAACATTCACCTCCATCGTCGCCGGGCTCAACAGCCCCACGGACGGGCGCGTGCTGTTTGATGGATACGACGTGCATCAGAACATCGAACTGTTGCGCAGCCGTATCGGATTCGTGCCGCAGGACGACGTGGTGCACCGCAAGCTCTCTGTGGACGCGGCGCTCGAATACGCCGCCAAGCTGCGCCTGCCCGGCTCAACCAAGGCCGAGCGCGCCGAAATCATCGACAACGTGCTCAATGAGCTGGAACTCACGTCTCGCCGTAAGAATCGCATTGACAGACTGTCCGGCGGCCAACGCAAGCGCGTGTCCACCGCTATCGAGCTACTCACCGAACCCGAACTGCTGATTCTCGACGAACCGACCTCGGGCCTCGACCCGGCGCTGGATCTTACGGTGATGACCATGTTGCGCCAACTGGCGGATGCCGGCCGCGTGGTTATCGTGGTCACCCATTCACTGTCATATATCAACAAGTTGTGCGATAACGTGCTCATGCTCGCTCCCGGCGGCCATCCGGCATTCTTCGGCACCGTGCAGGAGATGAGCCAGGCGTTCAACGGCAAGGAATGGGCCGACATCTTCAACGATGTCGCCGAATCTCCGGAACAGGTGTATTCGATTACTGATTCACGCCAGCGCACCATGCAGGCCGAGTCCACCATCACGCGGCACACCGAGCATGAGAAACCGGCAAAGCCATTCCGCATCAAACAGACCATCACTCTGGTGATTCGTCAGCTGCATTTGATCATCGCCGACCCCGGATTGCTGATCTTCCTGCTGTTGCTGCCATTGCTCCTAGGACTGCTGTCGCTGGTTGTGCCCGGTTCTCATGGCTTGGGTGAGCCCGATTTCAAAGACGCCGCCACCGAGCCGAACCAGCTGCTTGTGCTCGTCATACTGGGTGCCTGTTTTATGGGATCGGCTTTGTCCGTGCGAGACATCGTCTCCGAGCGAGCGATTTACGGCCGCGAGCGCGCGGTGGGTTTGTCGCCCACGTCATACACCGCCTCGAAACTCATCGTGATGGGTTTGCAGACCTTGTTGCAGGCGGCGATTCTGACCACTGCGGTCAGCCTCGGCAAGCCCGGCCCGGACCATGGTGTGGTCACTGATTCCGGCATACCCGAACTGGTGTTGGCGATTTGGCTGACTGCGTGGACTTCCGCATTGTTGGGCGAAGTCGGCTCGGCGTTGGTGAAGTCGGGAGAACAGACGATGCCATTGCTGGTGGTGCTGGTCATGGCCCAGTTGGTGTTCTCCGGCGGCATGATTCCGGTCACCGGCCGCGACAGCCTCGAGCTGGTCAGCATGATCTTCCCCGGACGTTGGGGCTTCTCCGCCGCCGCCTCGGATATCGGGCTCAACGATCTGCTGTATGGCCCCACCAAGGTGCCGATGTTCAAAAAGGATGATCTGTGGGAGCACACCACGGATCAGTTCTGGTTCAACATTGGCATTCTGGGGATTATGGTAGTCGTCTTCACCATTGTGCTGCGTATTTGCGTCAGCAATGCCGTGGCCAAGATGCGTCGGCGCTCATAGAACTGGATCGAAACTAGCCCGCAACCGGCTTACTTCATTCATTAGGTCAATTATGCGTTCATTTGGTCACTGCACTCCAACACTGACCATTGAAATGCCGCCATTCCAACGCCTCACCATGCCGACAACCCACCAAATGAACGCGCAACCTACCAAATGAATGAACCCAGCCCTATATTTGGTGCTACAACGACTGCAAATACTGCCCCAAATGCGGCACCGCAAATTCCAGCTGCCCATGACCTGCCGGGCGGATGAGTTTGTCCTTGATAAGAACCGCCCGGTACTTGCTCACCCAGCTTCGACTTCTGCGCGTACGATCCGCAATATCACCCACCTGCGTGGGATTTGGCGAATCCTTGGCCATAGCCGCGAGAAACAGCCTCTCTGCACTAGTAATGCCGTCCAGCGCTGGAGCGCATACGGCATCGTCGAAGGCGAGCAGCGCATCGGAAACACCGGTCGACACGTCGTCCGCGGTAATGACATTTGAACCTCGACGTTGTGTGGATTGCCACATGTAGTAGCCAACAAGCTGCACCATGTACGGGTATCCTTCAGACTGGCGAGCGGCTTCAAGCGCATCTTCCCCACTGATGGTCTTGCCGGAATCCGCAACTGTTTCCAGGAACGCATTCTTGACGTCTGGAAGCGGCACGTTATCCAATTCGCGGCGTAGCGCACGGCGCAGGAATGTGGTTACCTCGTTATCCAGCAAATCGTTGATCATATATGGCAAGCCAGCAAACACGATGGCAACGCCCTTCTTATCCTCATCAGGCGTATCACTTTCATCGGCATCCGTAATGACGTGCTGCACGGCTGTAGCAATAGCCACCAAATCATCATGCGAGGCCGCTTGCGTCTCATCGATAGTGATGAGAATGCCCTTCCCCTTGCCGAGTTTCTTACTGCCCAGCCAGCACACCCCAATTTGACGTGCCGCTCCCCTAGAGTTGAAGCCATGTCACTTGGTTTGAACATCCTCCTGATTTTTGTATTTCTCGTTATCGGTTCCGTGTTCTCCGGCACCGAGTTGGCATTGGTCTCTCTGCGCGGCTCGCAGATCGAGCAAATGGAGCAGGAGGACGCTCGCGGCGCCAAAGTCGCCAAAATCGCACGTGACCCGAACACCTTCCTCTCCACCGTGCAAATCGGCGTGACGCTCTCCGGCTTCCTGTCCGCCTCGTTCGGTGCCTCCTCCATCGCCCCCTACCTGATTCCGGTGGTCGAAAGCTGGGGCGTGCACCCCGGCATCGCCGGCGGCCTGGTGAACATCATCCTGACCCTCATCATCTCCTACTGCTCCATCGTGATCTCCGAGATGGTGCCCAAGCGCATCGCCATGCAGCGCACCGAGCAGATCGCGCGCGCCGTGGTGCCCGCCATCGACGCGTTCGCCACAATCTGCCGCCCGATCATCTGGCTCATCGGCAAGAACACGAACGGCATCGTCCGCCTGCTCGGCTTCGACCCGCAGCAGACCGAGTCCGAGGTGTCCGACGACGAGCTGCGCGTGCTGGTCAGCTCCAACACCAACCTTTCCAAGGACGAACGCACGATTCTGGACGATGTGTTCGATGCGTCCGAAACCATCGTCGCCGAGGTGATGCGCCCGCGTGCCGACGTGGTCTTCATCGAGGGCGACCAGCCCCTGGCCGAGGCCGCCGCGTTCGTACGCGACCAGCCGTACTCCCGTTACCCGGTGACCGGCAAGGATTTCGACGACGTGATCGGCTTCGTGCATGTGCGCGATCTGCTGGACGTGCGCGATCCGAACGCCAAGATCGTGCGCGATGTGGTGCGCGAAGGCATCTCCCTGCCCGGCACCTCCAAGCTGCTGCCGAGCCTGGAACTGCTGCGTAAGCGCGGCATCCATCTGGCCGTGGTCATCGACGAATACGGCGGCACGGACGGCATCGTGACGCTTGAGGATATGACCGAGGAGCTTGTGGGCGATATTCGCGATGAGTACGATCTGCCCAGCGAGAAGGGCGGCGAACGCACCACCCGCACCGCGTTCGTCAATGGCGTGGCCACGATCGAGGCCAGCATGACCATTGAGGACTTCGCCGAACTGACCGGCATCGAATTGGAGGACGGCCCGTACGAGACGGTCGCCGGCTACTTCCTGTCCAAGACCGGCAAGATGGGTGCGGTGGGCGACGTGCTGCATTCCGACGACGGCTACAACATGGTCATCACCAAGGTGGATGGCCGCCGCATCGAAACCATCGAAGTCCGCAAAGCCGGTGCCCCGGACCATGCGCCACTGCCGGAGGAACCCCAAACCGACGACGCCAACTAACCGCGTTTTGCAAAAACTCTCACTGAGCCGCTGCCAGTGAGAGTTTTTTGCAATTGGTCCTAATAGTCACGTGATATTCACCACCTATTTGTTCGGCCCGGAGCAGAACCGCAAATCGTAGAATTGAAGAGCAACGTTCCACCGATAGAAAGAAGGAACATTATGACACTTGCGTTTGTTGTGCCGGGCCTTGATGAAGCGGCCAGTGAGAAGGCCATCGCCATCCTACAGAACCGACTGAGCCAGGAGCAGGAGGCTGCTCTGGTCCTGAAGCACGCACACTGGAATGTGACCGGCCCGAACTTCATCGCCGTTCACGAGATGCTTGACCCCGAGGTCGAGGCCGTGCTGGCTCAGGCCGACGAGACCGCCGAGCGCATCGCCACTCTGGGCGGCACCCCGGACGGCCGCGCGGACGCCATCGTGCGCAACCGCACGTGGAAGTCGTTCGACGCCGAGGGCCGCGTGGGCACCGAGGAGTATCTCAAGGCGCTGATCGAGTACTATGACGCCTTCATCGCCGACGACCGCAAGGCCATCGCCGAGCTGGACGAGCTGGATGTGATCAGCTCCAACATCATCCAGGACCACGTGCAGGAACTCGAAAAGTTCCAGTGGTTCATGCGCTCTCACCTGGCATAAGTAAAAGCAGTATTCCGTGGCTCCCCTCAAAGAGGGGAGCCACTTTCGTCTCACGTGAAATAGAGAGTCTCCACATACATAAGTTGGAAAAGTGTATAAAACTCCCCATTTTGAGGTTGGAAAACGTAGCCAAAACCGCATTCTTATGGTTGGAAAAGTGTAAAATATGCGCTATAGACAGTTGGAAAACGTGCCCAGCATAGATGCAAGGCCTACAAATGACTGGAGATTCTCATGCTGCGAAGAAAAATCGAGACACAGCTGGAAGCTTGGAGATCCGCGCCGAAACGCACTGCACTGCTGGTCACCGGAGCCCGTCAGATTGGCAAAACCTATATCATCAGGCACTTTGCCCAACAGCATTACGACCATATCGCCGAGCTCAATTTCATCGAGAACCCTGACCTCGTTGCATTATTCGATCGGCCCCGCGATGCCAAAAACCTACTGATGAGGCTGGAACTGGCCGTAAATACGCCATTAGTACCCGGCAAAACCCTGATTTTCTTTGACGAGGTCCAGCGTTGCAAGGAAATGGTCACCGCAATTAAGTTCCTTGTAGATGATGGTCGGTTCGATTACGCGCTTTCCGGCTCGCTACTTGGAGTCGAGCTCGAAGATATACGCTCGGTACCGGTCGGGTACCTGACCGAGCTGGATATGTATCCACTGGATTTCCAAGAGTTCTGCTGGTCGCAGCATATCGGCAACGACGTATTCGATATGCTTGCCGAATGCTTTGCCAAGCACCAGGAAGTGGATGAGTTCATCCATCAACAGCTCATGGAGCTATACTCCAAATATCTGGTCATCGGCGGCATGCCTGCCGCAGTCGACTCGTTCGTGGCAAACGGCAGCGTTGCGGACGTGCGCACTATACAAGAGAACATAAAGCGTGAATATCGCCGCGATATCAGCCAATACGCGCGCAAAGAAGACCGGCTGCATATCCGCGCTATCTACGATTTGGTGCCCAGCGAGTTAAATAACCCAAACAAGCGCTTTACCTTCGCCAAAATCGAAAAGAACATGAGATTCCAATCGGTTGCTTCCGATTTCGATTGGCTGGTCAATGCGGATGTAGCCGTCGCCGCGTACAACGTGGACGAACCGTGCACACCGTTGGAGATGAGCAAGGAACGTAACCTCTTCAAACTCTTTTACAACGACGTGGGTCTGCTTACCGGCTCGTTTCTCAAGAAAACCGCGCTCGACGTGCTCGATGGCAACCCTGATATCAACTACGGTTCAATCTATGAAAATGCGGTGGCCCAAGAGCTACGCGCTCACGGATTTGACCTGTACTACTACAACAGTAAGAAGCTTGGCGAGCTCGATTTCCTCATCCAAGACCGCAACGATCACGTGCTGCCGATTGAGGTGAAGTCCGGCAAATCCTACAAACGCCATCGCGCAATGGACAACGTGCTCGCCCACCCTGAATACCATCTCAATACAGGCTATGTGCTTGGCCCGTGCAACGTCTCAGTCGAAGGGAATGTAACCTACCTGCCTGTATACATGGCCGGCATGTTCCATAACGAATGACGGGCCGCACACTTAGTCAACAAGTACAGGCCGGTCAGATGGTTCGGACTGGTCAGAGGGCCCGCTCTGATCAGTTAGGTCGGTCTGAACGGACTGGCTGGGCTGGTCGGCCTGAGTAGCCCGTTTGGACCGATCCGGTTCGCCCTTGCTGGCCTTCACACTGCTTCAGCTCCAGCTGAAGTTCGCTGATGCGCCGTTCGAGTTCGTCGATGCGCCGCACTTGTGGCGAAGTGAGACTGAGGGGAGCCTACAAAATGCTCACAGGCCGAGGGCACCGGCCACGGCCATGGCCTCGTGTTCGGGATCGGCCTGGCCGATGTGTACGTTGACGTGAATTTCGTCATCGCCCGGCTCTTCGAGAATGTCGGACTGGGATTGCAGCATGCTCGGCTTCATGAAGTGGCCTTGGCGGTGGGAAAGGCGTTCCATCACCTCGTCGAATGTGCCCTGCATGTAGACGAACACCACGCCTTGACGGCGCAGCTTGTCGCGGTAGATCTTCTTCAACGCCGAGCAGGTGACCACGGCGGGCTCGCCGGCGGCCACGCGCTCGTCGATCCACGCGGCGATGGTGCCGAGCCAAGGCCAGCGGTCTTCGTCGGTGAGCGGGTGTCCGGCGGCCATCGAGATGGTGGCGCATTCGGACCATGCGAACGAATTCGATCAGGCCATCAGCCACATCGCCGGCACTGAAGCCTGACCTGTCATCGTCACAGCACCACGCGGCGGTTGAGGTCGCGGCGTAGCGTCTTCCAGCCGGGTAGGTAGGCGGTCATGCGGCGTTGGAATCCGGCGCCGTGGCCGCTTTCCCACAGATGCGTCATCTCATGGACCAAGACGTATTCCAGGAATTGCGGTTCCATCACTCCCAATTGAAGGTTCAGACGGATGCGGCCGGTTCGCGGCGTGCACGATCCCCAGCGCGAGGCCATGACCCGTAGCGTGATATGTGTGGGCTGCCGGCCGATGACCGGCCCCCACTTGGCCAGCAGCTGTGGCAACGCGGCGTTGATCGCGGCCGCCGCTTGTCGTTTGCGTTCGTCGGTCCAGATTTGGGAGCGGTCAAAATACGGTTGGACATTCGTACCGGCTTGGCCTGGCCTGGCGTCACCAATTCCCGGACGACTGATATCACCGGTTTTCGGACGACCGGCAACGCCTCCATCATGGCCGCTGGCACCAGCTACGCCACGACCTCCGTTCTCGAAGCCGGCACCCTCGTTCAATGCCATGATGGAGCGCCGTTGCGCCTCAGCCATGCGCTGCTGCTGGGCAAGAATCCACGAATGTCGCTCTTTGACGAAATCCGCGATACGACTCTCGCTCATCCGCATCGGTGCGGAGATTTCGACGCGGCCGCTCGGCGGTTTGATGCGCAAATACAGGTTTTTGATGGGTTTGCGCGTCAGGTGCAGATGGATGCCGTCAATGTCCAACGACTGCCCGGCGGCAGCGGACCGAACGGATTTCGGCGCACCGGACTTCGGAGCGGTGGATTGACGACGGCGATAAGGCATGCAAGTCATTCTTGCACAACGGCGGACAACAAGCGGCACACAATGCCGCCCCTCACGAATCGGCAACCGCCCCTTACCCCCACGCGCACGCCCTGTCCGACTATGTGAGATCCCGTATCACGAATCGCGAGGAACCGGACCCTGTGCACATGCAGTCGCTGATTGCTCTGTACAGATACACAAAGGTCGAAGCAGACATGCATATCTGCTTCGACCTCAGCCAGTTCATTACGATGGTCAACTTCTCAGCAACACTTCATTCAACACGCCAACGACAGAATCCGGCAACACAGACTCCGCCGAGGTCGGGCTCACCATTGTACGACAGCGTCCACGGGACATGACTATTGCCATTGCCCGCAAAACACTTGACCTGATCAAAGGACGGCCTGTTGATATTCCTCACGAAAGTGCACCCCTGCAGCTGCTGATCCGCAACTCAACTGCAGCACCACGTATAACCAGCCATTTCTGATATGCAGGCGGATGATGGTTATTGCGCTCAACTCAGTCGCTGCTCTCAAAACAACCGTAACCATCACAGCAAAAGTCGCACCAGGCACCGAACCGGAAACTCGTTTCCCAGCACCAACATCCATTTCACGGCCGTCTTGCAGTCGATGCCAACGGCTTCCGCAACGGCCGACTCGTTACTTTCATCAATCACCCGTCACCTGGCGTTACGCTCTGCCTGTCTCTCTGCCTCAAAATCACGCTTATCCGAAACCGTCCACTTGCCTGCACATGTGCCCCGGTTAGTGCGGGCATTCGGAGGTAAGCGTGGCCCTGGCACTGGCACAAGATGGTGAGCAAATTGTCATGCTGCGAGAGTGCGGGCCATGACAAGCGGCATATCTTACCGTTCCCCGCGCATCACCGCGGCCAGCGAGCGCACACGCGGCAGCGCGAACACCTCGTCGCTGTGCACCACATGCCCCGCGCCGTCGGCCAGCGGCACACGCCAGTTCGAATACTCCCAGCTGGTGCCGGGCTGATTCTGGCTGCGCCGTTCGCCCACGCCGTCCACCAGCGCCGCCTGCTTCAGGTACGAGGGCGTGTCACGCAGCATCGCATGCATCGCCTCGACCACACGCTGCTCGTTGCCCTCCACGTCCGCAGCCTCCGCGGCGGTCAGGTACCCGGACTCGACCAACCGCGCCATCATCGCATCGCGTTCGGCGCGCGCGGAGGCGGCGAACGCCTCCACCGGCTCGCTCAACAATCCCAGCCGTTCGCGCAGCTCGACATGCTCAAAGCGCAGGTATCCGGCGGTCGGCGGCAGGTCGTGTGTGGTGACGGAGGCGAGCGCCTGACGCCGATACTCGCTGGCCGGCTTATACGGGTCGCCGGCGTTCGGTGAATCATTCACGCGCGAGAACCACTCCACGTCGGTGCCGAGCACACCATGGTCAGCGAGCACGCGGCGCACATAATCCGGCACCGTGCCCAGATCCTCGCCGATCACCATGCCGCCCACGCGCGTCGCCTCGATCGCCAGTACGCCGAGCATCGCCTCATGGTTGTACTTCACGTACGCGCCGTTCTTCGCGCCGAGGCCCTGCGGGATCCACCACAGACGGAACAGTCCGAGCACGTGGTCGATGCGCACGGCGCCGGCATGGGCGAACATCGCGTGCACCATCTCGCGATACACGGCGTACCCGGTCTCCTCCAGGTGACGCGGATTGAACGGCGGCTGTCCCCAGTCCTGCCCCTGCTGGTTGTAGAAGTCAGGCGGGCAGCCGACGGTCACGCCGCCGAGCGCGAACCGCTCGGGACTCCACCACACGTCAGCGCCCAGCGCGTGTACGCCCACAGCCATGTCCATCATGAGCCCCAGCGCCATGCCGGAGTCCCTGGCCGCCTGCTGCGCGTCGGCGACCTGTTCGGCGGCAATCCACTGCAGCCAACGCTGGAAGTCGAGCTCGTCGGCATGGTCGGCGGCCAGCGCCCGTACCGAGTCCGAGTCACGCCCGGTGGTGCGGAACCAGTCGCTCTCCCACGGCGCCCCCCAGGTCTCGAACGCCACGCACCAGGTGGCCCATGCCGTCAGGTCCTCACCAGCCTCCGCTACGAACGCGCGGAACGCCGCCTCGCGCTCCATGCTGCGCCCGTGCGCCCAGATCATGCGCAGTGCAGGCAGTTTCGCATCCCATGCGGCATTGATGTCCATCGGCTCGGCACTGTTATTGGCGGCGGCCACCGACGCGTGCAGCCGCTCCACCTCGGCCCGTTCGGCTTCGCTCAGCTCAGCGTATTCGGGGATGTTCTGCGGACGGATATACGTCACGTTCAGGAATCGGCGCGACTCCGGCAAATACGGGGAGGGTTCCAGCGGCGTGACGGGCGCGCACGCGTGGATCGGGTTGATGAGCATGAAGTCAGCGCCGGATGCGGTGCCCGCGTCAGCCACCAGCCGTTTGAGATCGCCGTAGTCACCCACCCCCCACGAGTCGGCAGAGCGCACGGAGTACATCTGCGTCATCCAGCCCCAGCGGTTGCGTTCAGCCACGGCGGCAGGCATGGGGATGGATGCGGGCGCACAGATGATCGTGGCCCTGGCGCGCCGTCCGTTCGCTTCAACCGTAAGCGTGTGATAGCCCATCGGCAGGTCCGCAGGCAGCGTGAGCATCATGCCGGCACGCAGCAGCTGGTGATGATGGGGAGCTTCGGCTGCGCTGGTGGGGGTGAATTCCGGTTCGCCGTCGTAGGCGACGCCTTCCTCCAGCTCGATGACGGCATGGGGGTGATCCGATGCCTCACAGTTGACCGGCACGTCCGTCGCTTCGCCGACGGTGGCGACGATGGTGGGGATGATCAGCCGTTCCTTCCGCTCGCGTCGCACCCGCGCGATGGACGCGTCGATCGCCTCGGGGGTGGAGGCGTCCACGCCGAGAGCCGCGAGTACGCCGGCGATGGCTTCGTCGCTGTTTTCGACGTAGGTGCCCAGCTGATCGATGAATGAGGTGGCGACGCCGTAGGCGTGCGCGAGCCGGATCAGGGGGCGTGCAAGACGGCCGGGGGATTCGGCGCGCTGTGTGGAGGCGGCGGGTGCGGGGTCGGTCATGGTACTTCCTTCGACACGGGATGGACTGCGCCGTTGCCGCTCGACTTCGAGCGTGACACAGCCCGTGGATTCTTGCTGGTCAGTGTTTCATCATACCCGTCGATGACAACGTTTGCAATTCGATCGGAGATTCACCGGGATGTGCCCGCCGTCCAGTCAGCGGACACGCAGTTCACAGCACGGCTGCCAGGCCGAACACAAGCAGAATCACCGGGTACAGCACGTAGAACATCCACGACGTCCACGGCTTCGTCTCGCGGTCATAGCCGGGCAGGCCGTTGTGATAGTGCACCAGCGCCACGCCGAGCGCCGGGAAGATGCCGAAGCAGGCGGAGAGCATCGCAGCCGTGATCATCATCGTGTTCTCCCGCGCTGCCATGAAACGGTAGATCAGCGCGAGCGCGAGGATCAGCACACCCTCGTTCACCAGCTGCTGGCGCACGCCCACGCGGCCGAGCAGCATCCACAGCACGGCGAACAGCGTCACTACGACCGCCACCAGCACACGCTGGGCGCGCGGACGGGAGACGAACGCGTCGATCACCCACAGGACGAACAGCGTAACCGCCAGCGCCCACACCGGGTTCTGCGACGAAAAGTCAACCACCTGTCCACTGGTCGCCAGGTCGTACGGCACCTCCGCGACCAGTGCCAGCACCACCAGCCGCGCCAGGTACCGGCCCACGCTGCGCGTATGACGGTAGCCCTCCACCAGCAGCCACGCATACACGGGCACGGCGATCCACGAGAACACCTCACACAGCACCGCGGCGGTGAGGTCGCCCATGTTCACCTCATCCGCGCTAAAACCCTGAAGCCCCTGAGGGAATACGAGTCCCCCGACGCAGGAGAGCGCCACCAGGATGAGGCCGATCACCTTGAATCTGAGATTCGTCAGCCCCCGGGGCTTTGCGGTGCCGGCAGTGCGGGCAGCAGCATGAGAGTCCATGAGCAGTTTCCTTTCCGACGTATGCACACGGGTACGGCGGATGCGCCGAGTTCAGGTACGGCGGGTGCGCCTGCGGTCAGGCGCGCCGCCAGATCGAATAGCTCAGCGGCGGCAGCGTGAGGCGACGGTCGGTGGGCGCGGCGGGCCGCTCCGCCCCGGCGCAGTACACACAGACCCAGCCGTTCGGCGCGATCTGCGCCACCTCGTCGTAGGGGCCGGCCACTTCCAGCGGCTCGGTAGGCTGATCCAGCGCACGGTCCAGCGGGTTGATCGCGATCACATCGTTGCCCACGCGGAACACGACGGCCGCGTCCCCACGGTCCACCACCATGCGCGGACCGCCGAAATACACTGGGTTGTCACGGCGCAGACGGATCAGCGTGCGGTAATGGTCCACCAGAGCGGAGAGCCGCTGCGCGCGCCGCCAGTCGAGCTCGTTCAACTCCGCCGAACTGGAGAACGAGTCGGCCACGCCATGCTTGGTGCGGGCGAACTCCTCACCGGCGAGCATGAACGGCACGCCGGCAGCGGAGAACACGATGCCGGCGGCCAGGCGGTTGGCGGCCATGAGGTCCGCCGTGCCTTCGTCTTCAGCCGCGTAATCGGCCTCCGCAGGCATGCGGCGCATGGCGGCGGCGAGCTTGTCCCACAGGGTCAGGTCGTCGTGCGCGGACACATACTGCAGCACCTGCGCCACACTGGCCTGCTCACGCATGGTGCCGCGCCAGGCATCCACCGCATGCCGGATATCCTCCGCATAGTCGGCGGCCGCGCCGGTCAGGTAGCCGGGCTCCTTCTGATAAAACACGTGGCCGCGCACCGCGTCGCGCGTGGAATCGCAGAACGCGCCGATGCGCGGGCTCAGCCGGGCGAGGCCGCGCTTGTCGGCCAGCACCACCGGGTTCGCCGGGTCGAGCGCGGTTTCGCGCGCACTCCACGGTTCGCCGTGCATCATGATGGTGGCGCCGCCGGGCAGTTCGTCCAGTGCGCAGCGCACCGCGTTCATCGTCTCGGTGTCGATGAGGCCCATCAGGTCGAAGCGGAAACCGTCGATATGGTATTCGCTGGCCCAGTAGCGCACGGAGTCCACGATGTACTTGCGCATCATCGGATGTTCGGTGGCCACGTCGTTTGAGCAGGCGGAACCGTTGGCAAACGTGCCGTCCGCCCGCCGGCGCAGCGCATAGCCGGGAATCATGCGTTCAAACCAGTTGTCGGTGGAGTACATGTGGTTGTATACCACGTCCATGATCACCCTGAACCCGGCCGCATGCAGCGCCTGGATCATCTGTTTGCATTCGCGGATGCGCACGGCGCCGTCGAACGGATTCGTGGAGTACGATCCCTCCGGCACGTTGTAATTGAGCGGGTCGTACCCCCAGTTGAACGTGCGCCGCGGGGAATCGGGCGCCGCGGATTCGTCCACCGAGCCGTAGTCGTAGAACGGCAGCAGCTGCACGGCCGTCACCCCTAGGTGCTTCAGATACGCCACGCAGGTGGGGAATTCGCCATTGCCGTCCACACTCGTGTCCGAATGCGTGAAGGCCAGGTACGTGCCGCGATGTTCGACGGGCACGCCGGAGTGCGGGTCGTGGCTGAAGTCGCCGATGTGCGTCTCCCAGATGACCAGTTCGTGCGTGGGGATCTGCGGGCGCACGTCATCCCCCCAGCCCTCGGGATCGGTCCGGGACAGGTCCACAACCATCGAGCGGCGGCCGTTGACGCCGGCCGCGCGCGCCCACGGATCGGCGGTGCGATGTTCGGTACCGTCAGGGAAATGGACGAGATAGTCGTAGTAGGTGCCGTGTCCGACGCCGTCGCAGCGCACCAGCCAGGTGCCGTCGGCACCACGCGTCATCGCATGGGTGTCGTCGGGTTCGGCGGCTTCGGCCGGGCTGCCGGCTGAAAACAGGCGCAGTGTCACGCCGTCGGCGCTCGGCGCCCACACGCGGAAGGTGGCGCCCTGCGCGTCGGGGATGGCCCCCAGATCGTTCCCCTCATACACCGGATAGTCCGGACAGGGGCGTCCGGCTTCGGCGGGCGTGCGCTCCGTCAGGGCGAGCGCGGCAGTCATCGGTTCAGTCACGATTGTCAACTCTTCTCTGCCCGGCGAACGCGCCGGGCCCGTACGGATAATGGATTTGCATGAATGTATGACGATGGGCCGAAAGCGGGCTGACGGCAAGACTCAGTATTACCTTCGCTCGGCTACCGCCTCACTCAGGCTGAGCCTGTGAACAGTCCACCGGACTGTTCACTGCCGGCCCGCCTCCGGCCCCTGCAATTGCAGACTCGCCTCTGGCGAGACTCAGTATTACCTTCGCTCGGCTACCGCCTCACTCAGGCTGAGCCTGTGAACAGTCCACCGGACTGTTCACTGCCGGCCCAGCCCACCCGGCTTCTCCTCAAAGGCGTGTCAGCCCTTGACTGCGCCGGACATGGCCTCCTGGTAGTAGCGCTGCATGACGATGAACAGGATGACGATCGGGATGGAGATGATCACGGCCGCGGCAGCGAACTTGGCGAACCAGTCGTTGAGGTACTCGCGCGAGAGCATCTGGTACAGGCCCAGTGCCACCGTGTAGTTTTCCTGCGTCCGGCAGATCGCCTTCGCCATCACGAAGTCGAGCCACGGACCCAGGAACGCGGTCAGCGCCTGGTACACGAGCATCGGCTTGCAGATCGGAATCGTGATCTTCGTGAACACCTGCCAGCGCGTGCAGCCGTCAAGGTACGCAGCCTCGTCAAGCTCCATCGGGATGGTGTCCATGTAGCCCTTCATCACGTAGAAACCCGCGCCGGCGCCGGCCGAGTAGACGAGGATCAGGGCGACCGTCACACCCCAGCCCTGCGTAAGCCCCAGGGACTTCAGGATGAAGTAGATCACGACGACGGACATGATGCCCGGGAACATGCCCAGGATCAGGACGACGTTCATGAACGTCTTGCGGAAGCGGAAGCGCAGGCGCGACATGCAGAACGCCACGCACAGCACAAAGAACACGTTGATCAGGCACACCACGATGGCGATGATCAGCGTGTGCAGGAACATGCGCGGGAAGTCGAGCACATGCTTGTCGGTGAACAGCTGCACGTAGTTGTCGAACGTGTATTCCGTCGGGAAGAACGTCTCGTTGTACGGGCCCGCGTTCTTGTTGAAGCTCTCCAGCACCACCCATACGATCGGCAGAATCCAGATCACCGACAGCAGGATGAGCAGCGCGTGGCTCAGCACATCGCCGACGATACGGCGTTTGCGCTGGTCATGGAGGAATGGATTGGACTGTGGTCTGACCACGACGGCATCGGCGCGGGTGGTGCTCATCGGAAGCCTCCTTCGTTCTTATAGGACGAGCTGGAGCGGTAGGTGATGAGGGAGACCACCGCCAGCACGATGAAGGTGAAGATGCCGATGACGGCACCCAGGTTGTAATCGCCGCGATCCACCGTGAGCTTGTACAGCCAGGTGATCAGCAGGTCGGTCTTGCCCGCCGTGTCGCCGGTTTCGGTCGGGTTGCCGCCGGACAGCAGGTAGATGATGTTGAAGTTGTTCACGTTGCCGGTGAACGTGGTGATGAGGTACGGGGTGAGCACGAAGATCAGATACGGCATCGTGATCTTCGTGAAGATCTGCCACCAGTTGGCGCCGTCGAGCCTGGCGGCCTCGTACTGGTCGGCCGGGATGTTCTGCAGGATGCCGGTGATCTGCATGATCGTGAACGGGATACCGACCCATAGATTGACGATGATCACGGTCACGCGCGCCCACGTCGTGTCAGTGAAGAACGGCAGCGGCCCGTCGATCCAGCCCCACGACTGCAGCAGACGGTTCACCGCGCCCTCCGGCTGGAGCATCTGGTTGATGACCAGCAGGGAGACGAACTGCGGCACGGCGATGGACAGCGAGAAGATCGCGCGCCACAGACCCTTCAAACGGGTAGTCCGGCGGTTGATGATCATCGCCAGGAACATGCCGAGGAAGAAGTTGAGGAATGTGGCGAAGAACGCCCACACGAGCGTCCACACGAGCACGCTGACGAACTGGTCCACGGTGATCGTGCCGGTGGTGGCGAACAGCTGGCTGAAGTTCTTCAAACCCACCCAGTCGAACAGCAGCACGTGGCCGGAGTCGTAGCTGGTGAACGCGATGCACATCATGATCACGGTCGGCAGGATCGTGAACACAAGAATGCCGGCCACCGGCAGCGCCATCAGGGACACCTGCGCGTTGCGGTCGGTGATGTTCGAAAGATCCTCGGTGAAGGTCGGCGCGTGGCCGGTCTCGCGCTGAAGCACCTGCGCCTTGTAGGCGGAGCGCACCGCGTAGGCCCAGAACACGATGAACAACAGGGTGATGAAGATGGCCGCGATGCCGGAGACGAGCAGCAGCACGGAGTTGTCGCCCGCGTCGTAATGCCAGTAGCCGTCGATCTTCCGCCGGGTCTGCGTGCGCCATCCGAGGGACGGCAGCATGGACAGGCCCTTGACGCCGTTGGTGGCCATGTAGACGATATACGCAACCTCGACAGCGAAGAAGAGGATGCCCTTGGCGATCTGCCTGCGGGCGATGTTACCCAGGCCGAGCACGAGGAAAGACAGTCGGGTCAGAGTGTCGCCCTGCCTGGCTGCGGCGCGCAGCGTGTAGCGCGACGGCGGGATGTAATCCGCCTTGCGGCGGATGAGCCCGCGCCGGACAGGGCGCGGGGATGCGGTTGCTTCCATGATGGTTTCCTTATCCTTTCCGGCCCGCTACAGCAGGTGCTTGTACGTTGCCATCCACTTGTCGGTCAGATCGGCCGCATTGTCCTCGGTGACCTCGTTGTTGTAGATGGAGTTGCCGAAGTTCTCGCAGGTGGACCAGAAATTGGCCATCTCCGCGATGGACGGCTGGGTGACGGAGGCTTCGGCGATCGTGTCGATCTGGGCCTGAGCCACGGCGTCGGCCTTGACCTCGGGGATGGCAGCCACTTCCACGTCGGAGGGAATCACGGAGCGCATCTTGTAATGCTGCTCCTGCGAGTACGTGCCGGCCAGGAAGGCAGCGAACTGGTCCGCGGCCACCGGATGCTTGGTGTAGGGGTTCCAGGCGTACACGGTGGAGCCGGCGAAGGCCTTCATCTGCACGGGCTTGCCGTTGAGGTTGAAGGTGGGCAGCTTGGCCACGCCCCAGTCGTCGCCCAGGGCTTCGCGCACGACGGCGGCATCCCAGTTGCCGGTGAACACCACATCCACCTTCCCGGATTTGAGACCCGCCAGGCCGGAGCCGTTCTTGTCGTTGACGAAGTTCGGGTTGTTGCGCAGGCGCACCAGGTACCTGGTCACCTCGGCACCGGTTTCGCCGCCGAACTGCACGCCGGACTTCGCGTCCGTGCCGTCCTCGCCGAACAGTGTGCCGCCCGCGCCCATGTAGAAGGCGGGCAGGTACCAGGAGTTCGTCAGCGGGAAGGAGACCTTGCCTTTGGCGAGCATCGCGTCCAGTGACGTAATGTCCTGCTCGGTGAACTTGCTCTTGCGGTAGTACATGCACCAGGTGTTGCCGGCCAGCGGCACGCCGTAGACGTTGCCGTCCTCGCCGGTGACGGTCTGCAGCATCGTGGGGCTGCCTTTGGTCTGCCGCTTGAGCTGCTTCATGGTGGGATCGCTCACCTGGCCGATCGCGTTGGCGTCCAGCAGCGTGCCCAGCTGATCGGACGCATAGGAGTAAACATCAGCAGCCACGGTCGGATCCTGCTTGGCCAGGTTGGAGGCATCTGCCGAGGCAACGACCTGGTTCTTCCAGGTGATGTCATACTCGGGATGCTCCTTCTGGAAGGCGCGCTCCATCTCCTGCAGCCAGGAGTCCTCGTTGAGCTGATCCTCCTGAGAGCCCCAGACGACGAGGGTCATCTTCTCGGCCTGGCCGTCGGCGTTCGTCATGCTGCCGCAGGCGGACAGGCCTCCCACGATCGTCGCGCACGCCGCCAGAGCCGCCAGGGCTTTGTTCCATCGTGCAATCATCCTCGATTTCCTTTCCTCCGCGCCGGTTCGCCCCGGCGCCGTCGGCGCGCTCGCTGCCGCTGCCTCACGGCCCGGCACCGCACACCGGTCTCCCAGTATACACAAATTGCGAACGTATTCAAACAACGTTGTCATTCATGGTTTTACGCAGATTTCCAGCTTTTTGTCAGGTGTTAGCGCTCTCATCTCTGCAAAGTCTTGACAGCGTTCGCATAACTGTGTCGGCGCAGCTATACTGAAGGCACTACACAGCTGTACCCCTTCCAAGGAAAGGATCGATGATGACCGACTCCCACCCCCGCCCCTCCTGGCTGGACACCGCCCGTTTCTACGAGGTGTATCCGCAGAGCTTCGCCGATGCCAACGGTGACGGCATCGGCGATATTCCCGGCCTCATCGGCCGCCTTGACTACATCGCTTCCGTGGGCTGCAACGCGATCTGGCTCAACCCCTGTTTCGACTCGCCGTTTAAGGACGCCGGGTATGACGTGCGCGACTACACGAAAGTTGCACCGCGCTACGGTACCAACGACGACCTCGTCGCCCTGTTCCGCACTGCCCACGAGCGTGGCATGCATGTCATCCTCGATCTGGTTCCCGGCCACACCAGTGAGGAGCACGCGTGGTTCCGGACCAGCTGCGCCGCCGAACCGGCAGACCGCACCGTTGAAACAGCCGACGGTGGGCGCGAAGACGTCTCCGAACGCTACATCTGGACCGACTGCTGGATCTCCGGCGCGGACGGGCTGCCGTTCATCGGCGGCGAGGCGGAGCGCGACGGCACCTATGTACTCAACTTCTTCAAATGCCAGCCGGCCCTGAACTTCGGCTTCGCCCACCCCCGGCATGCCTGGCAGAAGCCCGCCCTCGGCAAAGAGGCGCTGGCCACCTGCGAGGCACTGCTGGAGGTGATGCGCTTCTGGCTGTCGCGCGGAGCAGACGGCTTCCGCGTGGACATGGCCGACAGCCTGGTCAAGCAGGATGACGAGGGCAAGCCGTACACCATCCGCACCTGGCAATGGATGTTCGACCGCATCCGCCCCGAGTTCCCTGAAGCGGTGTTCGTGTCCGAATGGGGGCGCCCGCATGAGTCGATGGCTGCCGGCTTCGACATGGACTTCTACCTCGACTGGCGCTGGGACGGTGTACCGAATGGCTACAACATGCTGCTGCGCAACACGGACACGCCGCTGACGCATGACAACGATGCCAGCTACTTCAATGCGGACTCCGGTGCTTCCATCGCACCGTTCCTGCGCCAGTGGGAACCACAGTACGCCGACGTCGAACGCGCAGGCGGCTGCTTCAACTTCATCACCTGCAATCACGACACGCTGCGCACCGCCCAGCGTCTGACGGACCGCGAGCGCAAGCTCGCGTACGCCACACTGCTCACGCTGCCCGGCGTGCCGTTCCTCTATTACGGTGACGAGATCGGCATGCGCTACCGCCCGCTGCCCACCAGGGAGGGCGGCTATGTGCGCACCGGCTCGCGCACGCCGATGCAGTGGGATACCACGGCCAATCTGGGCTTCTCCCCGGCGGATGCCGCCGACCTGTATCTGCCGGTGGACCCGGCGCCGGATGCGCCCACGGTCGCTTCCCAGGAGGCGGACGCCGATTCGCTGCTCAACTGGATCCGCCGTGTGATGGCGGTACGCGCGTCGTCTGCCGCACTGCAGGCACGCGCCGGCTACCGCACCATCGCCGCTCCGGAGCATGGCCGTCTGTTCGCGTTCCTGCGCGAAGCGCCCGGCGGAGGCGAGAGCAGTACTGCCGGCCCCGCTGCCGCAACGGCCGGTGGCAACGATGTCACGACCGATGGCGCCGGACGCGTACTGGTGGCTGTCAACCCGGGTCATGCTGTGGAATCGTTCGCACTGCCGGAGGATGTACAGACCCCTTACCCGCTGACGGCGCTCGGCGGTCACCGGGTGACAGATGGCACGGTGACGCTCGAACCGCAAAGTCTGGTGATACTGCGGGTGTGACGGGCGGCGCGCCCACGCACTCCGGGAACGTCACCCGGGCGACCCGGTTCCACGCACCCTGGGCGCGCACCCCGAACCAGTCGTATCCGTGAATCGCAACGAGCAAAGGAGACAGGATCGATGACCAGACGATACGATACCGTGTGCTTTGACCTGTATGGCACGCTGGTGGATATCCGTACGGATGAATACGACAAGGCCGCATGGGAGAAGCTGCGGGCCTTCCTCAATGACTCCGGCATGGGCGTGCATTATGTCGACCAGTGGTTCCTGCGGGACCTGCTGGAACAGTCGCTGATCCGCGAGCAGGCACGGGCGGCAGAACGCGTGCGCGCGGCAGGTATCAGTGACTGCGCGGACGAGGATCTGGAGCCGGACCGCGCCGAGGGCTTCCGCTCACTGTTCGCCGTGGCAGCACCGCAGGGTCGGGCCGATGCAGTCTGGCAGGCGCAGGCGGGTGAGATGGCCGCCCGCGCCGCCTGGGAGTTCCGCAAGGCCACGATCCGCCATATCGGCCTGTACCCGGGCGCGCAGGAGCTGCTGCGCAGGCTGCGCCGCTCCGGGTTCACGACGGTGCTGGTGACGAACGCACAGGCATGCTATACGGCGCCGGAACTCGAGATGCTGGGGCTGGACGCACTGTTCGACCAGATCGTAATCTCCAGCGAGGAGAGTCTGAAGAAGCCCCGGCCGGAGATCTTCCAGCGCGCGCTGGCCCGCGTGGGCGGCGTGCCGGAGCGCGCGGTGATGGTGGGCAATGACGAACGCTGCGACATTCTCGGCGCCAGGGCGGCCGGGATGGACGGCGTGTACATCTGCTCGGGCATCTCTCCCCAGACCGATCCGGAGCGGTCCGAAGCGGCGGTGCTGTCGCTGGATCATCCGGATTATGACGCGCTCACCGCATTCCTGCTCGGCGACTGACGGCCGGACCGAACGGGACAACCCCGCGAGCCAGACAGCCCCCGTGAGAGCAGCCCGAACAGGCCGACAGCGTCGGCGTCACGCTGCGTGATACGGCGCGTCCGTACCACGCAGCACCAGCTGCGCGTGGAGCGTCTCATGCGGGACGGCCAGCGGCTGCCCCGACATCAGCGCCAGCGCCTTGCCCGCTGCCGCACGGCCCATCGCGCACGGCTCCTGCCGCATCGTCGTCAGGTCCATCATCTCCGCCACGTCGTGATCATCGAACCCGATGATCGAGTAATCACGCGGCGCAACCCTGCCGTATTTCGCAAGCCCGCGCATCAGCGGGATGGTGAGCATGTCGATCTGGCAGCAGATCGCATCCGGGAACTCCTCAAGCGCCAGCAGCTCGCTTAACGCGACGTCCACGAACTCGGCACCGCGCGGCACCCGGATCACCTGCCAGCTGAGGTCCTTGCCGGCAGCCTGTGCGTCGGCGCACGCCCGCTCGAACCCGGCCTGGCGGTCGTCGATACTGGCGCCCAGCGACGCTGCCGGTTCCGAACCCACATACGCGAGCGAGCGGTGCCCGAGCGCGATCAGATGCCGTGCGGCCGTGGCCATGCCTTCCCGGTCGTCGATGCCGATGGAAGCGTCGAGGCTCTCCGCCGAGGGGGTGTTGATGCCGATCAACGGCACATGGATGCTGCGCAGCTGCGCCACTTCGGTCTCATCCGTGGCAAACGACGCCACGAACACCGCGTCCACGTTGCGCCGCACCGGCAGCGTCTCGAAGAACTCATGGCGGTCAGCGGCCTTGTCGATATGGTCCCAGATCGCGATGTCATAGCCTTCGGCATGCAGCACACGGTTGAGGCCGGCGAACACGTTCACGTTGAACCAGCTGGTGATGCTTTCGTTCATAAGCAGGGCTACACGGTTGGTCTGCCCGGTTTTGATCGCACCTGCGGAGCGGGAGATCGCGTAGTCCATGCGCGAGGCGACCTCGAGCACGCGCCGACGTGTTTGCTCTGACACCATCTCCGGGTGGGTGAAGGAACGTGAGACGGTGGAGATGGATACTCCGGCTGCCCTCGCCACATCGTGGATGTCGGCCTTCATCATGGCAATACCCCCTCGGACCCATCGGTTGCGACATTCGCTGTTCGCTGCGCCGGCGCGACGCATCGACTCATCGTACTGCATACGTTCGCACGGATTGCCTGCAGAGTGAACAGTCTGCATGATATCGTTACCGCCATGACTAAGGCAAGTATTCAGGTTCTTGGCGGATTTTTGTGCGTTGAGGGGTGTGGAGGGGGCTGCCATCGTTG